>ODAI010187483.1_pt1 | contig 18728 bp, 14 predicted proteins | sample 1539321 | NCBI WGS metagenome assembly ODAI01 (sample SAMN02144231, study PRJEB22623) | gut metagenome | biome: sheep rumen | host: Ovis aries | place: New Zealand
AAAGTACTCTTTGAGAGGAAACCCTTAGGCGAGCTATTTGTTAAACCAAAACGTCCTCAGAATGACTCCGATTTCGGTCAGCTGACTTTATGGGAAAATTTCTTTGGACAGTAGTGAAGTGGACTCATGAATTAAAGATATCTCAACCACCCTGTGTTGATAGTTGCCTCGCGGCGATCAAGCGGTTGGATACACAACTAAGTCCCAATTATGTCGCCAAAAATATGGTATAATTTTTAATCTCGCAAATCCCTCTGCATCTTTTAGCAATTTTTTGCTCAAGTCATGCCTAATTGTTAAAATAGCATTGGTTTGAAGAAATTATTATTCAAAGACCTACACCTCATAATAAAAATAGATAGCTAAGAATAGGGTCTGTCGATATTACAAGAAATATTGTTTTGTTATTATTTAATAGTTTGTCCTTTCCTATTTCCATAAATGATTTAAGCAGTCCAAGATTTTGCATTTTGAAAGTTTGTAAGTAATTTTGCAGCCAATATAGCTTTACCAAAACTGCATGTAAAAAATATATGATAAGGTTGTTTTTCCTCTTGTTATTATTTCTACCATTAAAATCCTATTCCCAAATTGATATAAAGGGAATGGTTCTTGATAGCTTTACAAAAACAGGAATCAAGGCCAAGGTAATTCTGATGGATGACAGCCTTTATATAGATTCTACAGAAACAAAAATTGTTCGCTCTAATGCTAACTACAAATTTTCTGTACCTGCCAAGAAACACACCTATCGAATTAAAGCTTCTGCGGATGGTTATGTGGATACTGTTGTATGTTATGAAATAAAACATATTGCAAGAAACACCTCTTTCTCTGTTCCTACCATATTTATGAAAAAAGATTTTGACTCGGATATCTATAAGAGTATTGACCTGGAAGGTGTGGTCGTTAAAGGTACTCAGGTTAGATTTGCATATCGAGGAGACACTCTTGTGTATAATGCAAGCGCATTTAAGATTCATTCGGGTTCTATGCTTAACGATCTTGTTAAACAGTTACCAGGTGCTGAGATAAAGGACAATGGGGATATTTATATAAATGGGCGTAAGGTGGATTATCTCACCCTCAATGGTCGTGACTTCTTTAAGGGGAAGAACAGGATTATTCTCGATAATTTGCCATATTACACTATTAAAGAACTCAAAGTATTTGAATCTGAAAACGAAGAATCTCGTTGGTTAGGCTATACTGCAACAAAAAAAGATTATATAATTGACGTAGTTCTCAAGCAAGATTATGTCACAGGCATAATAGCCAATTTCACAACAGGTGCGGGAACCGAAGAGCGATATATGGGACGAGCTTTTGGAATGAGAAATACCCATCATAGTTCATTGTCGGTATATGGAAATCTTGATAATGCAAATGCTTCAGCTGTTCCTAGGAGTAATATTGACTGGAAGACCAACGATGTGGGAGGAATTCTTACTGAAACAAAACAGGTTGGTATAAATCTGAATATTATAGAGAAGGAACGTCGTTGGACGGAAAAACTGACAGCCAATGGTGGATGGAAGAAGGATTTTGTATCTGATGAACAGCTACTTCATGAATACACCATGGATGAAGAGATTACTCAGAGTTCTTTCAGTTCAAATACTAGTAGAAGAAGATTCATCGATGTGTCAAATAATTTTACATTGACTAAGCCTTATCGTATCCGAACAAATGCGAAATTAAACTATTCAAAATCTGATAATGACGGTTTCATTCAAAAACTGTCCCTGCGCAACAATGAAAGCAGAAACTATTCTAGTGATAATGGCAGTCTCGATGTATCGGGACTTGTTGATTATATGACAAAGATATCTACAGGTGACGATTTAAGCTTACAGATAGATGCAAAATATAGTAGAAGAGTGCCAAGTCGTCATATAAGCAGCGATAGTATTAGTTACTCACTTATTGACTCTCTCTATACTCGTTATACGGAGAAGGAGAATACTTACAGCGGATACGAATATAGTGCAACAGGACATTACATTATGCACTTTCAGAACCATATAAATATATATGGTATAGTTGTTTATAATCAGCATTATCAATATGTTGACAATCTTTATTCATGCGATGGATTAATTGATGGATTCAACAGTAACTCATATGGCAATCTTCTACGAAAATATTCGGTATCATGCGGTATCTCATACCATAGGGAAACAGCCAAAGGTATAGTAAATGTTAATCTGACATTACCTTTGCACTATACAGATGAGAATATAAACTACAATAGCGAACAGTTGATAAAATCAACAGGAAGGCACTACATGAATTTCTTACCAAGTATATACTCTGAGGTTTCGAGGAACGGCTATTTCTTCAACGGTAGTGCAAATGTTGGTGTAGTTCCACCAAATATAGCCGAAATAATACCAGTTTCAAACATTTTTGACCCACTTCACATATATAAGAACAATCCGTTGCTCGGTAACAGTGCCTTTTTCAGTGCTAATATACTTGTCGGACGAACAATCTATGAAACAGGGCAGTCATATTCGTTAGGAATACGTACCAAAACTACTTATGATGCTATTGGACGAAGGATAACATACTCCACACGTACAGGACAATACTCCTACCAGAATGAAAATGTAAGTGATGCCAACTACGAATATGGAGCAAGTGTTCACTACCAATTTGGTTGGGGCAAGAAAAAAATGTTTTCATCAAATTTTGACACTGATTACAACTTCGTTCATAATGTTGATTATGAGATTGGATATAATGAAGCAACGAAGCGGTTAAATAATGTGGATACGAGATTGTTAAAGACATCTTTCAACACAAAATACGGCTATAAGAATTTCAGTTCAACGTTGAGCGCAGATTTTCTGTGGCGTAATTCCAAAAGTCATAGAGCTAATTTTGTGGAAATAAATGCCTATGAGTTCAATTATGGGGTGTCAGCCCTGTTAAATATACCTAAAATTGACATTGACATTTCTTCAGACCTTCGTATATATAGCAGAAGGGGCTATGATATGCCAGAGATGAATAGCAATGACTGTATCTTAAATGCTTCCTTGAGTTATGGCATAATCAAGAAAAAACTATCTTGTAAAATAACAGGATACGATCTCCTTCATCAATTGTCAACAAAGAAGATGGTCATTAATGCGCAAGGGTATACAGAAACTATTCATCGTGCTTCTGTGCCCAGGTATATAATGTTTTCATTAACATATTTTGCGAGATAATTGTTAGCAGATACTATATTTTTTCAATCGTGAGAAATGTGCCGAGAGGGAGGCGTATTCTTCATTGGCCGAAGAAGAAAATTATTGGTTATTTTATTTCTAACTCATATTAAAATGGCTATGAGAGTGTGAAACCTTATGCATTCTTTCTCAAAGAGAAATGGTTTCATTATGTTCAGAATAGATTCTAAAGCCCGAAAATCGTTTCACTTTCGTTTCACCCAAAAAGAAATCAGAGAGTCACGAATGTCGTAACTCTCAGATTTTCAGTGTAGCGGGACCCGGGATTGAACCGGGGACCTCATGATTATGAATCATTTTTAATGCAAAAATTTGAAATTTAGAAAGATTTAACTAAACTAATAATGCTTGATTTTCAATAATTTACTAATTTTGTGCAATTAAATAAAATCGTACTAAATACCAATAAATTAAGGAGTAAACTTTCACATTACTTTCACCATACTTTCACAGTATATAAAGGGATTTAGGCACTTTCCGAACGAATTAACTTTCACCAAATGTAAGGATTTATGAAAATCAACGAATTTTCCGCCCATGTGGGCAACTGTTCAATGACATTGGGCATGGATAGACGCAAAAAGTATGCGGATGGTTACAACCTAGCAATCAAGTATGTGATAGGTGGTGCAACCCTCTATCACCGTCTAAGTTGGCGAGTTTCTGAAAGCGACTGGGAGCGGATAACAACCACAAGCACCTCACGTGGGAGAATGTCAGCAAACAAGAAATCCGACGCAAATACTAAGATTGCATGGAAGGAAACATTTGAGGCATACAAAGAGCGGTTGGAAGAACTTGCAAGGCTCACGCCACTTTCCCTTGATTCCATCCGCATAAGCCTGACGGGGAAGAGCGAGGAAAAGAATTTCATTTCAGTATGGCAAGAAGTGATAAGCCAAAAGGGGCACGGTACAGCGATGAGTTATGAAACTGCCATGAAATCTTTCATCAATGCGACAAGTTTCAAGCCTGCAAATGGTTTCAACGTCACGAAAGACACAATCGAAAAATGGGTGCAGCGCATGACCGACGAAGGGAAGAGCAAAGCGACAATCGGCATTTATCTCCGGAGTTGTCGGGTGATTGTCCGAGAGTGCATAAATCGTGGCTATATGCAACAAGCCGACTATCCCTTCAGTGACCGAGATACAAGCAAGGTGTCTATACCAAGAGGAAAGAGCCGCAGGGAGGAAAGTTTGAGCGTTGCCCAAATGACTGAACTTTACAACATCTTCAAACAAAAGGAATACCCGAAGGAATGGAGCGAGGACTACAAAACCGCCGTACATACGTCTTTAGGGTTATTCCTCTTCATGTACCTTTGCAATGGCTTGAACCTTGCTGACGTAGCGCGACTGGCATACAACGACCATTATTTCAGGAGCAACGGCACATCTATCATGTTTCACCGAACCAAGACAAAAGACCGCACCGACAATGAAAGTGAAGTAATCGCACCGATTATTGACCCATTATGCTTTATCCTTGATGAAATAGCAGCGACACCTGAACGCGACGAAATGATTTTCCCCAATCTCCTAAAAGATTCAAGGAACGAAAAAGAGGTGGCCCGACGAGTGCAGCAGGAAAACCAGAACATCAGAAAGCATTTGGGCAAACTGACAAAGGCGATGGGTTGGGAGGTTACTCCATCTCCAACATGGTGCCGACATTCCTTTGCTACAAACCTTGCCCATCAAGGTGTGCCAATGCAGTATATAAGTGAAAGCATGGGGCATAGTGTGGGCAAGTCCGTTACGATGGGATATGTTGCTATGTTTCCGCATGAAAAGCAAGTGGAGTTCAATTCAAGACTATTGGATTTGAAAACGAAGGAGAAAACGACCGACAAATTATCCAATCTGATCAATGGCCTATCTGATGAAGAGAAAACACAATTGATAGCATTATTGAAAGGAGGTGAAAGATGAATGTTATTGAAAACTATTGGGTTTTCAGGATTCATTCTGCCAATCACCTCATCCCTTTCATTATCTTCCGACTTTTAATTTTTTTTTCCGTCCCGAGGGCTTGACCATGGCTGCAGCACGGGCAATGCACCTCATCCACCATCGTTCGTCATCATCATCTTTATTACGTCCCCATCCTGTCATGTTGCCACCTGCGCCACCACATGACTCCGCATAGGTGGTGGCCTCCTTGATGTAGTTGATGGCCAGGAACAGGGCGCAGGTGATGACATGCTGCGGGCTGTCCGTGAGGTCATAAAACCCTGAATCCCTAAGCACCTCGCGATTCTCGTTTGATAGTTTTGGTATCACGGGCTGAAATGATTCCGCCATCATCTTGTAATAGGTGGTGATGATATTCGAGTGGATGGCCTTGGCCTCACGGTCGATGTCATCCCCGACGATTTTGGACATTCTGCGGTGTTCCTGCCTCAGGCCTTCCAGTTTATACTTGGCATCCGCAAGAACTTCTTCCGTCTCGTCGAGCATCCTTTGCTTGTCAGAGATTTTACTGTCTATGTCCTCCATCTGCTTGCGCAGATCGGTCATCTTTCTTGCCAACTGTTCCTTGTCCTGGCCGTCCTCACCAAGCTGTCTGGCGATGAGTTCTATCTCCCCGTTGATTTTTTCTTTCCGTGCCTGTAGATTGGCTATCATGGTGGTGAGACCTTTCAGTTTGATTTCCATCCGATGAATCTGTTTGAGCAGTCCTTCCCGGGTATTCTCCAACTCCTGCACCTGGTTGATGAGGTCGCGTTTGTATTCCTCGGTGGAGCGATGTCTGGCACCCGTCTCGGCCTTGTTGCTGCCTCGTTCCATCCCCCATTTCTTTCCTACCTCCTTGGAGAAATCATCGTGCATCATGGAGAAGATCTTCCCCATTTCGTACTTGTTCTGTCCAAAGACACTCCGCCATGAAATGCGGTTCTTCTCCTTGTCCATCGGAATGAGCGTACAATGCGCGTGAACATTGGTCTCGTCGAGATGGACATAGAAACTGACGATGTTCTCTTCGCCGAAACGTCGGGCGACAAATGAATATACATCCTTGGCCCATTCCTCTATGTCCCGGTTTCTGGACAAATGGGAATTGTCCGCTCCTTTATTGAGGTCAAGAGTCTGTGAGCCGAAGGCGAGTGTGTTCATCCGTTCCCGACTACCACCAAAAATGACCTGCGCCAAGGTGTTCTGCCGACGGCGCACGTTCTCGCGGGCATTCGGGTCTTTGATGCCACGTACGGCAAGATTGTCTGCCATTTTCTGCATGATGGATTTCGATTTGTCAATAGGTTGAATGACACCCCCGCGGGTTACCTCAAAGTTCAGGTGTGCCCGTGTCGGGTCATAGTTGGCCAGGGGGTCGTTGGATTTCTTGCGCAAGAAATCCTCGCTCCAGTTACGCTGCTGTTCATTGCTCTCCGCCAGGCTGATGCCTTCGGAGTTCGGGCGAATATCCATTACTTGTTTGCTGTTTGCCATGATTATCTTTATTAATTTGTTGATGATTTTTTTGAGAAATGCCACCGAGCTTGCTCCCCCAACTGATTGGGAATGGTGGCTCTCTCGCGTTAATGACAGTTAACGCATATTAGGCTATGCGATTTAAGAATCGCTCTCTTCCCTTGATTCAAGATGAACCTGGGGGGTGCTTGGCTCACCAGCAACTCGCTTTTCTTTTTCCCGTCGTCGGTACTCTTCGTAGGTGATGGCGTTCTTCTTCCACTCATCATACTGACGTTCCCTTTCCCTTTGCTCACGTTCATCATAAGCCCGATTCCGGTCATGAAGGAAATCACGAAGGCTGAGAATGATGATGGACGGGTCGAAGGTATTGTAGAAGTGCCGATACTTCGCGGAGCAGAAATTGAAGAAGAACAGCTGTAGTTCATCCACCTTCAGATAGCCATATTGCTGTGCTATTATCTTAACCAACTTCTCCGTCTGGTTGAAGTCCGGCATTTCCTTTATCCCCATGAACAGGCATGCTTCTTGTACCTCAGCAGAAAGCCACACCTCTGCCGTCCCTGGCCCATAGAGTTTATTCAGTGAAGCCAATGTGGGTGAGTTGCCGAAATAGCAATCCTCGGGATTGTTGCATATCTGCAATTGCCTGTCTGGATTGATGGCGACCAGGAATTCTTTTACCGTGGGGTACTTGTTCTTAATCTTCATCAAAGTTGGCGACAGGTTCGGCGTTTGTGCCGATGAGTTTATTGGCAAGTTGCAAGGTGGTCCGCTGGGCTGCGTCCCTTCTTGCTTCAATTGACTGATTACTGCGTTGATTGTTTTCATTTTGTTGTTCGGTTAAATTGATTGGTTCCGTTTCCCATGTGCGGCAGGTGAGGAAGTTTGCAAAGTCCTTGCGGTATTTTCTGTCAGGTCGTGACAGCACATATAGGGGAACATAGGAGAAAATCGCTTTCTTGTCATCGTGTGACAGTGCGTTCCAACGTTGTCTGAGTTGTTTTTGGACACCTACGGGTTTGTCATACATCTCCCAAATTTCATCAAATGTGTATTCTTCATCCCCAATCATTTCCGCTTCATTGATGATGGAAGCGTTAGTTCCATCATCAATGTTCGGATTAGAATTAGGACTAAGATTAGGATTAGGAGTAGGATTAGGAATGCATGCGACGGGATGCGGAGGCAAACCATCGTTAGCGTTCGCATGCGATGGAATGCGTTCGCTGGTTTCCTGCTTTTTGGATGCATAGCGTTTCCTGGCGTTGGCGCTGTTCTTCAGACACTTCTCTTTATAGGCGTCTCTGCTGCGGTCTATCTGTGAGCGAATCATCGCGAATACTGACATCATAGGACCGGAAAATTTAGGGACAATACCCTCGTCGGCATAGTCGTAGATGGCCTTGAACATCTGCCCAGCTTCTTCATCAGTAAGATAGCCGATGGCATCTCGTTGTTCCGTGAAGAGCAGAATTGTCTTTGAGTCTTTTGCCATAAGACCTCCTTCCTTGTCATACTTAGCCATTGAGGAAAGCCATCACATCGGTATATTTATACATGACATAACGACCACCTATCTTCCTGGCAAGGAGACGTTTTTCATTGTTCCACCGCCAGAGCGTGGTGAGGCACACATGCAACAGACGCGCTGTTTCTTTACGGGTCAAGAATCGATCTTCTACTGGGACATCCATACATGCCTCACAGTCACTCTGCGCATTCTTGGTCTGAGCGGCGACGATATTCTGTGCCATCTCATTCACCATTGTGTCAAGGTCTGACCTCGACATCACAACCAGTTGGTTGCCTAAGATTTTATTGTTTGTTTCCATGATTAAAATTTTTAATGTTTACTAATGTTTTTGTCTCTCATTCACGTGATGCTTTATGCACGGATCCTTTTGCATTTCAGATTTAAAGATGTATCATATCATGTGTCTTTGTAACCTGAAGCACCGCCGTGAAATCATTTGCAAAAATACCGTGCCCCGTGTCTCGCGAGTAAAAAATCATCAAAAACCAGCCTTTTTTGCCATCATTTTTCATTTTTGGTTCTAATTTAAAGGGGTGTTAGAACCAATTCGTTAAGTCAGATGTACAAAAACAAGCTCGCTGGTGTTATGTCATGACGAGAATTGGTAGAAATTGAAATTTATGCCTTGTTGAAAAACAGACATACAAGACATTAGAGCTATTTCAGCAAGTTCAAGACCTCAAAGTAAAAATTAAGCGGATTTAAATCCTCTTAATTGCTAATTTTGTTTTAATCCGTTGAAAAACAGTGGATTGAGATTATATCTCAAATAAAAATCGCTCATTATAAAAAACTTCTACTATTAGGATATAATCAAAAAGTCTTCATTCTATTGTGTTCATTTATTATAAAATAAGAAGAAAAAAAACGTTTTATTTTATTAAAAAATTGGAGATTAAGGAGGAAATGATTAAATTTGCAGTCTAATATCTATTATTCTATGCTTTATAACGAACTTATAGAAAAACAGGTAATCGGAAGGCTTCGAGTGGATAATCCATGGTGGACAGAAAATGAGATTTCACCATATTATGCAGAGATGCACCCTCGTTTATATCTTGACATATTTTATCCTTTGGTTGTGGAACCTGAATTAAGACGTGCCATCATTCTTATGGGACCTCGTAGAGTAGGCAAAACCGTAATGATATATCATACCATTCAACGCTTGATAACTGAGGGTGTCCCTCCTCAGAATATCATCTATATTTCCGTAGAAACGCCTATTTACAATAAGATATTGTTAGAACAGCTATTTAATCTGGCAAAGCAGGCATTAGGAAAACCTTATAGCAAAGAGAGGTTCTATGTATTCTTTGATGAAATACAATACTTGAAGGATTGGGAGGTAAATCTGAAGTCATTGGTGGACACCTACCATAATGTGAAGTTTGTTGCCTCAGGTTCTGCAGCTGCAGAATTGAAAAAACGTAGCAACGAAAGTGGAGCAGGACGGTTTACCGACTTCCATCTGCCACCTTTGACTTTTTATGAGTATGTCCATCTGAAAAATTATGCACAGTTGATGCTTCCGGTTGAAATGGAATGGTATCATCATACAATCGTTGGGAACACCACTATTGATATCTCTAAGTTGAATAAGTTGTTTATCGACTATATTAATTATGGTGGCTATCCAGAAGTGGTTTTCTCTCAACGTATTCAAGAGAATCCAGGACAGTTCATCAGACATGATATCATAGACAAGGTTTTGCTTAGAGACTTGCCAAGTTTGTATGGTATAACGGATGTTCAGGAACTTAATTCTCTTTTTACCATGATAGCATATCATTCGGGAGCTCAATTCTCGTATGAAGGCTTGTCGAAAGACTCCGGGGTGAAGAAAGACACACTGCGTAAATACATTCAGTATCTGGAAGCAGCCTTCTTGGTAAAGAAAATTCGTAGGGCAGATGATACTGCAAAAGAGTACAGGCGAGAAATGCTTTTTAAGCTTTACTTGACAAACCCATCACTTAGGTGTGCACTTTTCCAACCGATTGACGAGAACGATGAGGTGATTGGCAACATGGTAGAAACGGCTGTGTACGCCCAGTGGATTCCCAGAAATATGAACATTGCCTATGCTAACTGGAACGAAGGCAATAGGAAAAAAGGGGAAGTGGATATCGTAGGCATAAATGACGCCAGACAAAAGCCAGAATGGGCCGTGGAAGTGAAATGGTCAAATAAACCTTTTACTAATCCTTCTTCAGAATTGAAGTCTTTAGAAACCTTTATGCGCACAAATGGTCTTTCTCATGCCATAGTAACCTCCATCTCTGAAGAAGGGAAAAAGGAGATGTCGTACGGTTGTCTACAGTTTATGCCAGTTGCTTGTTATGCTTATACTGTTGGAGAGAACACATTAAAAAAGACAAAAGAGTCATTTGGTTTGTAATACATAATAAACAAGAAAAGAGTATACGATGTTTTATAAACTCATTGAAAAGAAACGCAATGAATGGCTGGCATCTGAGGATTGCACCATCAAGGAACTGCTGCTATATATTGAGCAGCGGGGCATGATGCGTGATGCTCAGTTGGATGCCATCAAGACATACCTGTTTCTGAAAATTGCCTGTAGGAACCAGCCGCTTTGGCGGCTCTTTGTCGATGGTGTGTTCAACGACACCAACATCGGGCAGGTGGAACTGACAGAGACAGCTCGTCAGATATTCAGTACCAACAAGGCTGCTGTCGCTTTGTTCCAGTACTCACGCCTTCAGGATAAGAAAGGCAAGCAATTGGCTCCTGAACTGGAGCGGTATATCAAGCAGCATGCCGATGAGATTGACTACGAGGCCACGTTCCAGAAGATATTCTACGGTGTCACTTATACCGACTACCTCTTTAGTCTGCCTATGGGAGCCGGCAAAACCTATTTGATGGCAGCGTTCATCTACCTCGACCTTTATTTTGCCCAGAACGACGAAAACAACCCTGCTTTTGCCCACAACTTCATGGTGATGGCACCATCAGGTTTGAAGTCTTCTATTGTTCCCAGCCTAAAGCATATCAAAGAGTTCGACCCCTCGTGGATAATCCCTGAGCCAACGGCCACAGATTTGCGCCGCCTTATCAAGTTCGAAATTCTGGATGAGCAGAAAACAGCGAATAAGAGCAACCGCATCAAGAACCCCAATGCGCAAAAAATTAACAACCATCAGCCGTTAGAGGATTTGATGGGGCTAGTGGCCATTACCAACGCCGAGAAGGTCATCCTCGACCGCTTCGACACGAATCAAGACCCGTCCTTGTTCTCAGAAGAAGAACTAAAGCGCATGGAACAGGCCAACGAACTGCGTGAAATAATAGGCTCCATTCCACACCTTGCCGTTTATATTGACGAAGTGCATCATGCTGCCGACGGGGAGATTAAGCTCCGTCAGGTGGTGAACAAATGGACAGAGAAGCATACTTTCAACTCTGTACTCGGATTCTCTGGTACACCCTATTTAGATAGTGCTGAGCCATTGAAAATTTCGGATGCGTTGATTATCAAGAACACTGACCTTGCCAACGTGGTATATTACTACCCGTTGGTAGAGGGCATAGGCAATTTCCTAAAAAATCCCGATGTGAAGTTTGAAGATAACGACACACTGACGATTGTTGCCAACGGTGTCAGGGAGTTTCTTGACAAGTATCGCGACACCGTGTATGAGAACGGTACTTGTGCCAAGGTGGCCATTTATTGCGGTCAGATTGAGACCTTGGAAGAAAGCATCTACCCCCTTGTGGCAGAGATTGCCGCCTCATATGGTCTGAATCCTACAGATACCATTCTTCCCTATCATGGTGGTAACAAGCAGTATCCTCAACATGAAGGCTCGGAGACAGCATTCGCTTCACTCGACACATCCATCTCGAAATACAAGATAGTACTCCTCGTTCAGATTGGCAAGGAGGGATGGGATTGTAAAAGCCTGACAGGTGTTATCCTGCCACAAAAGGGTGTCTGTCCCACGAATATGGTGCTGCAGACCTCGTGTCGTTGTCTGCGTCAGGTTACAAAAAACACTAAGGAGACAGCCCTCATCTGGCTCAATAAGTTCAATGCCGAGAAACTAAACCGTCAGTTGCAACAGCAGCAAAACATCTCACTGAAAGAGTTTGGCGGCAAGTCTTATTTGGAGCCCAAGCTGATAGACCGCTTCTCGCGAATGGAGCACATGCAGGTGCCAGCGATAGACTTCTACCAACTGAAGGTCAGCTATGAGACCCTCATTATTGATAAAACTAACAACCCCGCACAGCGATTACAGGACGAGAAAATTCTGGCACTGTCTGCCATCTCTCTGATTCATCAGCAGGATATAGAGGGAAATCTGATTGCTTCAGTCGAACAGGAAAGCAAAGAGGAGGTTCGCACGTCTTTCCGCTGGTGGCTCCACCAGATAGCTAAGGAGAGTTTTGGAAAGTTGACGGTGGCCGACCTGAGAAAGTGTGAATCTGAGCTGCATACAGTCTTTGCACAGATAACCACAGAGAAAGATGGCACTACGATTGAGAACAAGAAATACGACCACCAACGCATCCGCTCGCTTATCCGTCAAGCCTTTGCGCCCTTGCGAGACTTTACGGTGAAAGAGGAAATCCTGCCTGAGCAAGCCAGCCTACTGCAGATTGAGCGGCTGACATCTCCTATTGAGGCCAACGAGAAGTTCTTCCCCGATCAGCAGGCCGTCCACGAAATCATTGAGTGGGACGAGAAACCAGAAGAGCGGCCTGAACTTAGTCCGGAAGAGAGAACCATGCTGGAATTAATGGTGAAGCAGGGTAAACTGCCCGCATCTGTTCTGCAACAGCCTTCCGATCCGCATCCAGAGCGCCGACAGACCTACCACTATCTGCCTTATCGCTTCGATAGCGGTCTGGAGAGGCATTTCCTATCCCAGGAAGTCATGCCTCTGATTAAGGAAAAGGCATTGGAAGTCTATTTCAATGGCGACGATACGCTGACAGATTTTAAAATCAACTGCTACTCAAAGTCAGGCAACAATTGGCGATACATTGGCAAATACGTGCCAGACTTCCTCTTGCTCAGCCGAAATGAACAGAAGCAGATAGACAAGGTCATCATCATCGAGACCAAGGGCGAGGGGTTTGCTGCCAAGTTCAAGGATAGGCTCGACTTTATGTCTGAGTTTGTCAAGAAGAACAACGACAAGTTCGGCTACCAGCGTTTCGACTTCCTATACTTGGAGGACACCATTTCCCCAGAGCAGCGCCGTCAGAAGACACTCGCTGCCATCAAGAATTTCTTTAACATGTAAATATACAAAGCTATGGCTATTAAATATGTTCCCTATTTCCCAAATACTCTTGAAGGACAAGCAGTGTTAGACAATTTTGTACGAACCAAGCGAGTGCTGAGCTATCGTGACAACGACCAGGTCATTGAACGAGTGCAGCGAGGTATGCCCCTCTATGAGATGGAGTTAAAAGAGCAGATAGGCCAGAATCCCAATAATCTGGTGATTCGCGGCGAGTGTCTGTCGGCTTGTGCCTTTCTCAGAGACAAGAGTATCTTTGTTGACCTTATCTATGTTGACCCACCCTTTGCCAGTGGTGCCGATTATGCCAAGAAGGTATATATCCGTCGCAATCCCAAGGTGGCAGAGCTTTTGGGACAGATAGAAAAGAACCTTGATATTGAAGAGCTGCGTGCTTTCGAAGAGAAAATGTATGGCGATATTTGGGACAAAGAACGCTATTTGAACTGGATGTATGAAAATCTTATGGCTATGAAGAGCATCATGAGTGAAGAGGCAAGTATCTATGTACATCTGGACTATCACATAGGTCACTATGTAAAATTGCTGTTGGATGAAATCTTTGGAGAAGATAACTTTAGGAATGAAATTATCTGGAAAAGAGCAACAGCTCATAGCGATGCAGAATTCTATGGAAATAATTTCGATTGTATCTTCTTCTATACGAAGTCACAGTCAGGATATACTTTTAATACGACATATCAAGATTATGACGAATCTTATTTGGCTCGTTTTTCCAATACAGATCCAGATGGAAGGAAATGGGATAGTGGAAACTTAACAGCAAAAGGACTTCAAGGTGGTGGATATGATTATGAATATAAAGGGTGTCGTTCGCTATGGAGGATGCCACTAAAAAGAATGGAAGAGCTTGATAAGCAGGGACGGTTGCATTTCACGAAGAATGGTGGAATACGTTCAAAGGTTTATTTGGATGAACTTCCTGGTATGCCGTCACAATCAATGTGGACAGATCTTAATCCCGTAAACTCTCAGGCTGATGAACGTGTTGACTATGCGACTCAAAAACCCGAAGCACTTCTTGAACGTATTATTAAAGCCAGCAGCAATGAGGGGATGCTTGTAGCCGATTTCTTTGGTGGAAGTGGTACAACAGCTCGCGTTGCAAATCGATTAAACAGAAGATTTATTCACACAGACATCGGTATCAATAGTATTCAAGTGACACGAGACAAACTGACAGAACAAGGTGCCGAGTTTGAAGTTTTGGAAGTGAAAGACGGCGTATCTCTCTACCGTAATCCTGTTCAGACGATGGACAAGCTGAAGAGCCTGATTAAAGGCTTACGAAATGAGGATTCATTGGATAAGTTTTGGGAAGGCAGCATTGTAGATACCAAATATGGTATGATGCCAGTCTATCTGCCCAACCTGATGGACAGTTCGACCCGTCTACTTGACAAACCGCTCATGAATCGTATCATCCGCGAGGCACTTCCCGACCTGCCCGATGACACCCAGCGCGTCATCGTCTATTATATAGACATAACTAATCGTGAGGAGATTGAGCAGTTTATCAAGGAACAAAACGACCAAACCACCATAGAAATAGAGTTACGTGACTTAAAACAGGTATTGGATGACGTTGTAGTTGAAGATGAAGCTGAATGGAAGCTCACAGAAACCCACGATTCTTTATGGATGAGTTGGAAGGTAGAAATCAAGTCTTTCCATAGCGACCGCGTATTACGTAAAATTGATGAGGTGAATTTGAAGGGCCAGAAACAGGCGTTGCAACAGAAAGCCAAAGGGAAAGAAAAAGTTTTCAAACCTCTAATCATTAGCGACGAGGGACTTGAAACCATCGAGTGGATAAGTCTTGATTGCATCAATGCAGACAAGCAAGCCCCTTGGCATAGCGATGCGGAAATAAAGATTGACCGTTTGGGCTACGTCATTCGTAACGGCAAAAAGACCCAAGATTTCTGGGATGCCACCATCCAATGTGACAACAAACCCCTCCGTATGAAAATCCGCAATATCTGCGGGGACGAAACTGTGTTTCAGTTATAACAAAATCAACTATGTTAAATTTTCAATAATAAAAATGGTTCTACATATCAGCAAGCAAAAGGCTTTAGTAGCTATTTCTCAGCTTCGTAGCAGAATACCTGTTCTGAAAACTAAAGAAGAGGGAAGTCTGGATTATCAATCATGGAAAGATGAAGTAAATGATGTTATCAAATTGATTTTTGGAGAAAACTCATCTTTTTATACTAATTTTCATGAGGAGCTGAATCCACCATTCTGCGGAGGGACCCCTTTAAATAGGTATGAACATATTGATTATAAAGCTATTTTCCAAAGAAGGCTAAATTCTCTTGATTCCAAACTCAATAGCTTACTTAAAGTTGTTGATTTATATGATGATTGCCCACAAGGCAAGGGTTCTTCAGTTCAAATGATAATAGATATCTTTGTAAATTTTCATCGATTTGCCCGACAATTAAAAGTAAGGCATAAGGCAAAACCTTCAATAATTATAGAAGATGAATATGATGTGCAAGATTTGGTACACGCCATTCTGAAACTGTTTTTCGACGATGTGAGAGCAGAAGAGTGTACTCCAAGTTATGCTGGTGGCGCTTCAAGAATAGATTTTTTGATAAAAAGTGATAATATAGGCATTGAGATAAAGAAAACTCGTCCAAATCTACGAGTCAAAGAACTTGGTGAACAACTAATAATAGATAAAGAGAGGTATAAGTCTCATCACAACTGCAAGACATTAATATGCTTTATTTATGATCCAGATGAGTCTATTGTCAATCCAGATGGATTAACCAATGATCTATCAGAAGAAAATGAAGAAATGAGTGTGTTTGTTGTTATTTCTCCAAAAATATAATAAAAGTTGACAAAAACCTTTTATCACCGCAAATCTAAACTCAAGAAGTTATTTGTCTGATAAAAGACCAAAAAGAATACAGAAACAGAAGCTAAATGTTATATATTAAATAGATAAATAAAAATGGCAAAAGTAAAAATATTTGTTAGTTCAACGTGTTATGATTTGTCTCAAATACGTAATGACATAAAACAATGTATAATTGATTTAGGGCATTATCCTATCCTGTCTGAAATGAAGGATTTCCCTATAGACCCACAATTGTCGAGTACGGAAAACTGTATCAATGCAGTAAAAAATGAGGCTGATATTTTTGTTCTGATAATAGGAAACAAATATGGATCCGTTTTAGAATCGGGTAAATCTATTACGAACACAGAATTCCTAACAGCAATAAATAAAGGCATTCCTATATATACATTTGCATTGAAGCAGATGACAACGCTCCTTCCTATGTGGGAGAAAAATCCTAATGCTGATTTTTCCCATGTTACTGACGATAATAGGGTTTTTGAATTCCTTGCTGATGTAAGAAAAAAACGAGGACTTTGGAATTTTGAGTTTGAAAAAGCTCAAGATATTACAGCTATTTTGAAGGTCCAACTATCTAATTTGTTCCATGAAGCTTTGTTAGCAAGGAAGATGATATTTGCTACTAATACAAGTGAACTATATTCAAAAATATCTATCAGTGCATTGAATATACTTCTTAAAAAAGAAGACTATTATGAAATAAAATTCTTTATGCAGACTATGAAGGATGAAATATATAAGTATAAACACCTAAAAAATGATTATAATTACTCTCTTCGATTAAAGTCTGCTAACAGAATCTCTAATATAAAACAATTAGCAGAATGGGTTCAACTCAAATTAGGACAAGCACAAAACTATATTGAATCTTTAAATAATTTGACTGAAGCATTTAGTGATTTTTATGCAGAGCCTGGTAATCCTTCGGATATTGAAGGATTATATTATGTTGCATGTTCTTATGCAAAAACTTATGCAAGTTTACTGGAATGGGGTATTGATGTCAAAAGTACTGTAGTTCCTGAAGAATATGAAAGACTTCTTTCTGTATTTTCTGAAATTCCCACTGAAGCCATAGGGCAAATTGAAGAATATCCAGTTAAGTCTTTAAAAACAATTGAAGAAATCGAGAGAAAAACAAAAGATGGAGAAGTAGTTAAAGATACTATTGTCAATTTAAATCTTATTGTTTCTATAAGTGATGATATAATGCAACGTTATTTTAAAGAATTTGAAATGATAAAGAAAAAGGAATTACCAAAACTTAAAAGATAAATCCATACAGTATGAGGATAGGTATCTATAACAATGTGATATAGAATTATGGTTAAAGCAGAACAATAATAATTCCAATTAACAAAATGACCAGCTGAACAAGCAGAAGACAAAGTCCAACCGAAATAAAATATACGAACAAACCGTTATAGGAATATGAGTAAGAACAAGGAATATTCAGCACTGCTGAAAAAGCAGATTGCGGAGATTGGCAAAGAGGTTAGGTTCCTTGAATTTAAGAGTAACTACCAAGATGCCGACAGACTGGGCAAATATATCTCAGCACTGTCAAATGGTGCCTGTCTCAATAATGAAGAGTTTGGGTATCTTTATTTCGCTCGCAAAAACTTAAAAATTCCGAGCGTTTGCGAGCGATTTTCCGAGCGATTTTCCGAGCAAAACGATGTAACTTACTGATTTTCAACACATATTTCGCTCGTAAAAATATGAAAATTACGAGCATTTACGAGCGAATTTACGAGCGAACAAGAAAAAAGAAAACATTTTTGGCAGCATAAATGATCAAAAATCATTTGATGGGGCCCCAAGATGTCCCCGAAAATGTCGCCATCGCTTGCCCTCAGGGGTCAAACTCGCGCGTATTTCCTAAACGGACTTCACCCTTAATTGGAGCGAGTAATTTTTCACATAACTTTCACGGAGAAAAAAAGAAAAACGAGTCACATCTCTGTAACTCGTTGATTTTCAGTGTAGCGGGACCCGGGATTGAACCGGGGACCTCATGATTATGAATCATGCGCTCTAACCAGCTGAGCTATCCCGCCATCCTTATTTGCGGGTGCAAAGGTAAGCATTTTTTTGAAACAAACAAAAAAAATCCTAAAATTTATGCTGTTTTCGAGGTTTTTTCATAAATTTGTACCGATATGACATCATTTCCAGCCTAATGCACATGAAAAAGCGACAGATACAGATAGAGCATAGCCTGAGATCCACATCTCCCAACATCATCTGGAACATCATCAGCACCGAAGGTGGCCTGAGCCGATGGATAGCAGACAGCGTGAAAGAAAAGGAAGGTCGTTTCTCCTTCATCTGGGG
>ODAI011852262.1_pt1 | contig 18727 bp, 20 predicted proteins | sample 1539321 | NCBI WGS metagenome assembly ODAI01 (sample SAMN02144231, study PRJEB22623) | gut metagenome | biome: sheep rumen | host: Ovis aries | place: New Zealand
ATCTGGGACTTCGTCGATCAGGGCATGCGCGACAAGAGCCCCGTCACGGGTAAGGAGATATTCACCTATGGCGGCGACTATGGGCGCTATCCCGCTACCGATTATAACTTCAACTGCAACGGCATCATAGCCCCCGATCGCCGGCTCAATCCCCATGCCTACGAGGTGGGCTACTACTATCAGAACGTCTGGATTACCGATCAGGGCTTGAAAGATGGCAAGTTTGAAGTCTACAACGAGAACTTCTTCAAGTCGCTCGACGATCTTGAACTTGTGTGGAAAGTGCGCAAGCACAGCGGCACCATCGACATCAGTGGCATCGCGCCCCAGCAGCGCAAGGCCTTTGCTGACGAGGCGCTGGCCGATATGCTCGCTCATGTGGCAGAGCATCATCCCAACGAAGAGGTGACGGTCAACTTCGAGTTCCGCAGTCGCGAGGCCCAGCCGCTCATCGATCAGGGGCAGGTGCTCGCTCGCCAGCAGTTCGTCATCCAGCCATATCCCTTCCCCGAGATCACTGGCCAGCCCAGTGCTTCAGACCTCACATGCGAGGAGACCACGAGTTACGTTAAGCTCGAGACCTCAGGCACCACTCTCACTATTGGCAAGGAAAGCGGACTCATTGACTATCTTGATGTCGATGGTGAGCCCATGCTCCTCGACCGCTTCTCCATTACGCCTGAGTTCTGGCGTGCGCCTACCGACAACGACTACGGTGCACAACTGCAGCGCAAGTTCGCCGTATGGAAGGAGCCCCAGCTGAAGGTCAGCAGCTTCAAGGTCGATGGTGGCACCGTCACCGTCAGTCTTGATATGCCTGATGTGAAGGGACAGCTCACGATGACCTATACCCTCAATGCCGATGGTGAGGTGATCGTGCGCCAGCAGCTGACGGCCGCCAAGGGCACCGAGGTGTCGCCGATGTTCCGCTACGGCGTGCAGATGCTCATGCCGCGCCAGTATGATGCCATCCAGTATTACGGACGCGGACCAGTCGAGAACTATATCGACCGCAACACCAGCGAGTTCCTTGGTATATATAATAATAAGGTAGCTGCTGAGTACTTCCCCTATGTACGCCCTCAGGAATCGGGCAACCACACCGATGTGCGTTGGTTCCGTGTGCTCAATGCCGAGGGTAGGGGACTCGAGTTCTTCAGCGACGCCCCGATGGAGGCCAGTGCACTCAACTACCTCGTAGAGGATCTCGACGACGGCATCACGAAGGATAAGAAGATCGGGCGCCACTCAGGCGACCTCGTTGAGCGTCCCCTTACACAAGTGCATATCCAGCAGCGCCAGATGGGTCTCGGCTGTGTCAATTCGTGGGGAGCCTGGCCACTCCAGACATATCTCATCCCCTATAAGGATTATGACTTCACCTTCGTCATCCGACCAGTAAAGGACTAACAGAAACAAATCTCCCAGTTTTCACGCTGGGAGATTTGTTTTGTGTCAATTTGACACCGAAATCCATTGACTTTTGTCAAAAAGGTAATCGTTTACGGCTATTTTTTGAATTTTTATCAAAAAAATCTTGTTACCTAATTAATAAATGTGTACCTTTGCAACGTCTAAGAGTAAAAAGAGTAAAAGATTAAATCGTAAAAAAGAGATGAAGATGAAGGATACGATCATGAAAATGATGCTGGTTGGCGTAATGATGCTGACCTGCACAGCTGTTTTTGCAGAGGAGACGCAAGTCACTGACGAGTGTGACACCATCTATATCAAGCTCGACGAGAACCGCGAGCCCATCAACTATGTGAACTGGGCAAAGGAAGATCTCGAGGCAGCTGTAGGCGAACTGGAGACGATTCTCGAGACTGATGCATTCCAGCTCTACTCATCAGGCGACTACACCTACAAGATTGAGAACGGCATGGTGACCTCTATGGCCATTCAGATTGAGGACGAGAAGAACGATAAGGTCATCTACAATAAGATTCTCAATGCCCTTGCCAAGAGCAACTCGGTGAAGGACACCCACAACATGGGCGGTAACAACTACCAGTATGCTACCTTCCAGGTGCAGTTCGATGATTTCGAGGGCTATGAGAAACTGACCTTCTCCGTCATTCCCGAGTAAACAAGACATTGAACCAGGTAGAGATACATTCTTGTCCAGAATTGATGGCATTTATCCAGCAGGTGGGATTCTTGCCTTTGCTTGATAGTGGTATCAGAGGCTTTTCCGCAGAGGATTTGGTGGATGAAGATTGTCGTTATGTGGTGTTTCCGGATGGCGGTTGGGATTGGCCGTTGTGGAAGTGGAAAGGCCCGATTGTTACTGAGGGTGATTGTGTCTATGGCAAGTTCTTTGCAAGTAAGGCTGGTTTCGTCAGTCGTGAGTGGTGGCCTGATCTCTGTAATTATCGGCGCAGTCAGTATCCGGCACCTGATGAGGGTTCCATCGAGGATTCAATTTTGTTTACCTTGAATGAACAAGGTAGCATGATTACCCGTGAGTTGCGTGCAGCCTGCGGATTCAGCGGTCCGAAGATGCGCAGTCGTTTTGATGCCTATATCACTCGTCTTCAGATGGCCTGTCGCATCATCACAGAGGACTTTGTCTATCCTCAGGATCGTCATGGACATGAATATGGTTGGGGCTGGTCGTTGCTCACCACCCCAGAGTGTCTGCTTGGGCGTGAAGCATGCCAATGTGTGCGTACACCTCAGGAATCATTCGAACGGCTGATGGCTCATTTCAGAGAACTGCTCCCAGAAGCCTCCGAAAAACAAATTTTGAAACTTATTAAATGACAAAAGAAAAATCCCCGCTTAGTGATGAGCGAGGATTTTGATGGTTGTTACTCCCATTCGATCGTCCCAGTGGGTTTCGGGGTGAGATCGTAGAGTACTCGATTCACGCCAGGAACCTCGGTGATGATGCGTTGGGTGATGTGATGGAGCAGCGCGTAGGGAATCTCCTCGATGGTGGCGGTCATGGCATCGCGCGTGTTGACGGCACGAATGATGACTGGCCAGTCCCAGCTGCGCTTGTTGTCCTTAACACCTGTTGACTTGTAGTCGGGCACAATGGTAAAGTACTGCCAAACCTTGCCCTCGAGTCCGTTCTTGGCGAACTCCTCGCGTAGGATGGCGTCGCTCTCGCGCAGTGCCTCCAGACGATCGCGGGTGATGGCGCCTGTACAGCGTACGCCCAGACCAGGACCGGGGAATGGCTGACGGAACACCATGTTGTCGGGCAGGCCAAGCTCCTTACCTACGACGCGCACCTCGTCCTTGAACAGCAGCTTGATGGGCTCTACGAGCTCAAACTGCAGGTCTTCGGGCAGACCGCCTACGTTGTGATGGGACTTGACGGGACCTGATTCGACGATGTCGGGATAGATGGTACCTTGTGCCAGGAAACTGATGCCTTCCTGCTTGCGAGCCTCCTCTTCGAACACGCGGATGAACTCGGCGCCAATAATCTTACGCTTCTGCTCTGGATCGGCCACGCCTGCCAGCTTGTCGAGGAAGCGGTCGGTGGCATCGACATAGACGAGGTTGGCGTTCAGCTCGTCGCGGAATACGCGGACTACCTGCTCGGGCTCGCCTTTGCGCAGCAAACCGTGATTGACGTGAACTGACACCAGTTGCTTGCCGACAGCCTTGATAAGCAGGGCGGCGACTACTGAAGAGTCGACACCACCAGAAAGTGCGAGGAGCACCTTCTGGTCGCCAATCTGAGCGCGCAGCTCACTGATCTGTTCGTCGATGAATTTCTGGGCCAGAGCGGGCGTCGTGATACGCTCCATATCGGCCGGTCTTACATTTCCTGTACTCATACGAACAAAGATTATGCCTCAGCGGGTGCTTCAGCGGGAGCCTCTGCAGCAGCTTCCTCAGCTGCCTTTGCAGCCTCAGCCTCTGCCTTTGCAGCAGCCTCAGCAGCCTTCTTATCGGCTACCTTCTTGGCGATGGCCTCGTTGACTGCCTTCTCTGCCTTCAGGGCGTTTGCAGCAGCCTCTTTCTTTGCCTTCACCTCTGCCTCAGCGATCTTTGTCAGACCGTTCTGCTTGTCAGCTTTCCAAGCGTCGAACTTCTTCTGTGCTGCAGCCTCGTCGAAAGCGCCCTTCTTCACGCCCCCACGGAGGTGCTTCATCAGGTAAACGCCCTCACGGCTCAGGATGTTACGTACTGTGTCTGTGGGCTGAGCACCTGTCTCTACCCAATAGAGCGCACGCTCGAAATTCAAATCTACTGTGGCAGGATTGGTGTTAGGATTGTAAGTACCAATCTTCTCAGTAAATCTACCATCACGTGGTGCACGAGCGTCGGCGATTACGATGCTGTAGAAGGCATAACCCTTACGGCCGCCGCGCTGCAATCTGATCTTTGTTGCCATTGTTTAATGTAAAATTTTAATGTAAATAATTTGAATTCCATGCCCTTATCGCGTAAGAGCGGCTGCAAAGGTACGACTTTTTCTCCTGACCCGCGCATGAAGGTATCTATTCTTATTGTTTTTTAACACATCTTGACAATCTCATCGCACGACTGACAGACTGCTGCTCGGTGAGTGATAAGGAGCATTGTCTTTTGTGGGTATGCGGCAAACAAACGAGTATATAAATCCTGCTCGGTCTGTTCGTCCAAACTGCTGCTGATTTCGTCGAATAGGAAGATGTCACCACCATGCAGCAGGCCGCGGGCGATGGCGATACGCTGAGCCTGTCCTTCACTGAGTCCGCTACCCCGCTCACCCAGTTCGGTGTCGAGACCGTCAGGAAGATTGAAGACAAAGTCAGCACAGGCAGTATGTAGCACATGCCGCAGTTCATCTTCTGTGGCATCAGGTTTTGCCAGTTGAAGGTTATAGCGGATAGTGCCGCTCATCAGCGTATTCCCCTGCGGTACAAAGCACAGATCGCCACCGACATTAATCGTTCCGTCAGTGGGTTCGATAAATCCGAGCATCATGCGGAACAACGTGGTCTTGCCGATGCCAGTTTCGCCCATGATGGCAGTTTTAGAGCCAGACACAAAGTCATGGGTGAAGTGCGAGAGTATCTCCCTATCACCTTGAGCGTAATGGAAAGAGACGTCGTTCATGCGGATGGCAGAATCATGGATAAAACCTGGAGATTCGACATGGACTTGTACCCGTGATTCGAATTCAGCCGACAATTCCTCCAGTCTGTCTATGCTGGCCGTGGCATGTATCACACCAGGCACCATGTTTAATAGTTGCAGAATAGGTTGTTGGATCATGCCAACGAGTTGCAGGAACGAGGTCATCACACCGAAGGTAATGGTGCCATTGCGCAGCCCGATGCCTCCCCAGACGAATGCCAACAGATAGCCCAGTCCGAAGACGCAGCCCATGATAAGACGTGTAACGACGGTAAAACGCAGGCGCCGCATCATGTTCCCACGAAGGCGCTGCTGCATGGAGTCGAGCCTATCGGTCATCCATTGTTCTGAACCTAACGAGCGCAGGACGGCGTTATACTCCACACCTTCCTGCACCTGCATCTGGATGCGGCTCTCATCCTGTCGGATGTCAAGGGTCATCTGCCTGAGCCGCCTGGCAATCAGTTTGCCGAAAACGATAGCCATAGGCGTCAGCAACAACAATGCCCATGCCAGTCGTGCGTCAAACCAACGCATCAGCAGAAATGCCCCACCAAGCCGGATCATTGTTATCAACATCTGTGGCAGCGTGTCTGTTGCAACCGTAGTCACCTGCTCAATGTCCTTTGCCAGTCGTGAACTTACATCACCAGAGTGCAGATCGTCACCCACAAACAACTGTCTGCGAAACAGGTTGCTGAAGATACGCAGCCGAAGGACGTTCGACTGTCTGATACTTGCCGATGTTGTCAGCCAGTAGCCCACTTGCCGAAGCACGACACCGCCTACCACTGTTAATACCAGCCAAAAGACCATCCGCAGTACTCCATCAGCCGTTCCCGTACGGATAGTCTCGTCGATGAACCGTTTGCTGAGCCATACCATCAACAGACCGAGCCCCACCTGCCCGATACCTGCCACGATACACACAGCCATATTCCAACGGATGCCCCACGTATTACGCCAAAGCCACGCGACGTATCTCATTCCACGACATCCACTTTCTGCCACTCGGTAACGATCGCTGTCACATCGGTCCTGGCCTCGTCGGCTGTCACGTCATACTCACCACTGAGTTTATCAGCAAGAGCCTCAATAGTAAAGTCACCCATCTCCTGAGCCTGCTTCCAAAGCCATGCAGCACTTTCGTTCAGAGCCAACAACTTACCGAAGTTAATGGCTCCGAGGCCCTCACCCACAATTACACGTTCGCCACACACCTCGCGCAGCACAAATCCTTCCTTTATTCTCATAATCTTCAATTTTTCAATCCTTCAATTTTTCTATATATTGCCAATAAATATCTCCTCACGGGGCGCAGCCTGAACCATACTCTTGCTCCAAGTAGCCGCCACCTATTATATAAATAGTGTCTCTTGCCCTTGGTATCCACCACATGCGTCGCTATCGCCTTGATGTCATCGAGGGAGCAGTGTTCAGTACCTACGAGGTTTCCATCGCCCATCAGAATCACATCGCCTCCCCTGATGTAGATAATCCGATGCACCACATATCGACAGCCGTCCACCCATGCCAACACCACATCGCTGACTTTTGGATTCGCGGGTTTCTGCAGGATGACGCTATCCCTTCCACCAATGATGAAAGGCAGCATGCTCCGTCCGTCAACAGGTAGCGTCACGCTCACCCCTTCCGCCACCAATCGGATGGCTTCACTTATGATGTAATCGTTGTTTGGCATAGTTTTGCTGCTTCTTCATCGGGCAAGCACTCCAAGTACCACATCGGCACGATGGAGGCTAATCTGTTCTCAGTCTCATGCAGACCGTCAGCGATACGTCCGTCCCATCGCTTGCCACTGATACTGGCTACGAGAGCCGCATAGGCATCGAGTCCCTTCAGCGGCCGGATTTTGTTATAGGGTGCCTGACTCAACATGACGATGGCACCAAGCATATAATTTACGTTCCGATAGCAGGGGGTCTTGCCGCTCCACGGTGAACCATACACGAAAGCGGAACCATCGCCACAGATGCGCACTACGGGATTGTCATCGTTCACCAGTTCCGCGCCTGTAATATATCGCAGCCACAGACTGGCATGCGTGCTTTTGCCTGTACCGCTCGGACCGAGGAACATATACGCCTTATCTTGGTGCGATATTACTGCAGCATGGAACAGGGCCGTTCCTTGGTCTGCCGTAGCCATGGCGTACATAATCATCAGGGCATTGTTGACAGCCATCTTTGTATGCATGCCCGTCGTAATGAGCCGTCCCTCGCTATAGTCTGCAGCGCATACGAGCCATCCCGCTGTCGCACCCCACCAGCGGAACTCGAACACGGCCTCTCCTGTTGGTGTATGCCCACAGACTATCACCTGCCCATCGTCATCCTGCTGTAGTTCTTCGGTAAACTCTGGCATTCCGCCACTCTCTACCGTCAGTGTAAACACTGTTTCTCCGCCATCACAACCAAACGACTCATAGTTTACCATCAGCGCAAAGACCTCTGTTTCTCCACTGACGGCAAACCGATGTCTGGCCACCATGTAATGCATTGTCTCCCTCATCTTGGAATGCTCATTAACCATATTGGGAACAAAGTTACATACTTCTTTTCAGACTACCAAACTTTTCATTAGAAAAAGCGACTATGTCTTAGAAACCTGTTGTAAATATCACAAAAAAAGTCAAAACGCTTGGCAGAGTCGATTCTTTTAACTACCTTTGCCAATGCGATTCCAATAAATAAGACATGAAGGCAGCCAAGAAGAAACAGGAACTGTCCGTACTGATACCGACCTACAACCACGTCTGCGTTACACTGGTGAGAGGACTGGTGCCCCAACTTCAGGCAAGTACGATCCGCTTCGAGGTGATCGTGGCCGACGACGGTTCTACAGATACTAATACGATACAGGAGAATAAGATGATCAACAGCCTACCTGACTGCCGCTATGTAGTCAGGAACGAGAACGTGGGGCGTTCCGCCATCCGCAACTTCCTCGTCAGGGAGGCCCGATATGATTACGTGCTCTTCATCGACAGTGACATGACCATCCTCAGCGACCGTTTCATCCACCGATATCTTGATAGTTCATGTGACACGGTGATTGACGGAGGCGTGGCTATCCATGGGGATGAAACGATGCACAAGGGGAACCTTCGCTACCTATACGAGAAAGCAGAAGAAGCCCATCACACGGCGCCTGAGCGACAGAAAACGCCTTACCAGCACCTGCACACAGCCAACCTGCTGGTGCGCCGAGACCTCATGCTGCAATGTCCCTTCGACGAACGTTTCCGCCACTACGGATACGAGGATGTACTTTTGGGGAAGGTTTTCCGCCAACAACACATCAATATTGAGCACATTGACAATCCACTCGGATTCTGTACATTTGAAAAGAATGCTGACTTTGTAGCCAAGACGGAGGAGGGACTACGTACACTCTGTCAGTTCCGCGAGGACCTGAGGGGCAATTCCCGACTTCTCACCTTTGTGGGCAATATTCATTTCCCCATCATCCTCACGATGATCCGCCTCTGGCACCGTCTCTTCGGAACCCTGGAACGACGTCAACTCTGTGGCCGCCATCCTAGTCTCACCATCTTTAAGATTTATCGTCTAGGGTACTTTATCTGTTCTTGTGCCCGACGAACCAGTTGTGGGTAAACTGATAGAGGATCAGGGCACAGCCCACCAGGACAAGGGCCACGGTTAATGCGCCACCTGCATTCCCGTGGAAGAACGCCAGTCCGATACCCAGTCCCCAGGCAATGCCACTCTCCCACCCAAGTAGGAAAGTGCTCTGCGACGTGCCTCGCTGACAATGACGACTGAGTTTTATGAAGAATAGCATGAATCTGGAACCGATAATACCCAGACTGAAGCCCACAAAGACGGGGGCGATATACCACACCGTCTGCAGGGGATGAGTCAACATCATCAGAAAGGCCGCTCCCAAGAGAATCAATCCCGATATCACCTCACTCTTCATCTCTGCATCGCGGAAAACAAACCGCTGCGCCAAAAGTGCAAATAGGAAGCCCACCATCATCATGGCGTAAAAACGCTCGGCAAGTGGTATGGAAAAGAGCAGACCGACAGCCAGCATGATCAGTTGCAGATTAAGGAAGAGCGGAAATCCTTGTGGCAATAAGAAACGATCGAGGCTCACGATGGACACATCATCCTCTGGCGTACGGAAAGGAAAGGAAACAAGCCGGATCATCAGCAAGGCAGCGACCGACACACTGACAGCCACGAGAACCATCATGTTGAAGCCAAGCAAACGCTGCAGCATCATGCCGGCCAATGGTCCCAAAGACAGGGCAAACCGTCCAAACCAGCCAGCAGAGTGGTTGGCCTCCGTACGCTGGTAACTCTCGCAGGTATCAATGATCAGTGTGCTCGTCAAGACCATCTGAGCCAGCCCGAAGGTTGCTCCCATGGCAAGCCGCTGAAGCACTACAAGCCAGAACTCCACGAACTCACTACGCCTAGCCTCCACATAGTAAAGAAATCCTATCAGGGCCGCCATTGCCAATATCGCACATATACAGACCACATTCCTGCGATAGTGCTGGACGAGAAAGGAAACAAAGACTCCCATGAGGAAAAGGCCGAATCCGAAGACGCCCATGGCAACACCCGTCTCCTGTGGCGAAAAACCTTGGGTATCAAGAAGCCATCCTGGCATCGTGGGCACCAGCATATAGACGGCCGCCGTCAGGAGCAGATTGGCAACGGACATTAGCCAGAAGTCACGATGCCAGAGGCGAATATGGACAGGGGTATTCTGAGAATTCATTAAGGGAGAAGACGAAAATCTATGAATTTAATAAAGACTTTAGAAAATTATAATTAACATACTGATAATCATCAATCTGTATATCAGACAACACGGATATAGATTCAGCAGTATTCGTTGTGGCAAGACCCACGACCTTCATCTCTGCCGCCCTACCCGAACGGAGACCATTAAAACTGTCCTCAAAGACGATACACTCATCAGTTCTGGCTCCCAGTCGGGCAGCAGCCCTCAGGTAACAATCAGGATCAGGCTTGCTCTTGGCAAAATCCTCTGAGGTCAGGATGGCATCAAACAGGCTCTTGAAACCCGGCTGGTAGCGATACACACTCTCCATCTTCGGCTGATTGGAACTGGTGACGACGGCTGTCATGACGCCATGGCGATGCAGGTCGCTGATGAGGGTCTCAAACCCTGCTATGAAATCATAACGCATCGACTCCTCATAAGCATTCAGCCGACGGGTGATGCTCTCCCTTTCGGATACCAGATCACCACCGAACCAACGGTCATAGATCTGCGTGAGTGTCTGTCCCTTGATCTCATGCTCCAGTCCAGCATGTTCAGGGTGGTACTGACGGCATATCTGCCCCCAGAATACAGAATACTGCGGCTCAGTGTCGAACACGACACCATCAAGGTCAAAAAGGGCTGCCTTTAGTGCTCTCTCCTCCATGATATCTGAATTTTGGGTGCAAAATTAATATTTTCCAACGAGAAATTTGCTATTTTGACAATTTAAGTGTAATTTTGCCGATAAATTTAGAACATAGGTCAAATGAACATCAGATTCCTATTTCCCGTATTAACTATTCTCCTGCTGTCCGCCAGTTGCAAGGGAGACGAGGATGAGATTGTTGAGTTCCAGGAAGTGACGGCCGACAAAACCGTCATGCTCTCCAACGAGGAGAAATCGCCAACATGTGCCGTCCACCTAAAGTTACACGAGGCCACGAAAGCCAACGGTCACCGCGGAGAACTGATCAACGAGACTGTCATGAAACGATTACTTGACCGCAATGAAGCGACGATGAAACTGGCTGCGGAGGCTTTTGCCGACAGTTATACAGACTCATACAAGAAGACAATGCTACCACTCTACAACCAAGATCGTGCGGACACCACCAAACGCTCATGGTACCAGTATCACTATATCATTGAAAGCAATACCCAGAAGGGCAGCAAGGGTACCATTGTCTATCTGGCCACCATCGACTACTACGAGGGTGGTGCCCACGGCATCAACCAATTGATCACACTGAACTTTGAGGCAAAGACGGGGCGTCAACTGACCCTTGACGACTTGTTTGCCCCTGGATATGAACAGCCCCTGAAGAATATCCTTCTGAAAGCCCTGAAGGCCAAGACTGGCTGCAACACGCTGGCCGCCCTTCACGACAAGGGATACCTCTACTCCATGGACATCTTCCCCTCGGAGAATTTCATCTTAGGCGATGAGACAATCACCTTTGTCTATAACCCCTACGAAATAGCACCATACGCCATGGGGAGCACCGAACTGATCATCCCCTTCAGCGACATAGAGAAGTTACTAAAGAACTCCTTTAATTACTAAAGCATGGCAGCAGACATTATATATCACTATTTCCCTGAGTTGTCCGAGACCCAGCGACAGCAGATAGATATGCTTGACAACCTATACCGCGACTGGAACGCGAAGATCAACGTTATCTCCCGTAAGGACATAGACCAACTCTATGAGCACCATGTGCTCCACTCTCTGGCCATTGCCAAGATGATCCACTTCCAGCCAGGCACGCAAATCCTGGACTTTGGCACAGGTGGCGGTTTCCCTGGAATCCCCCTTGCCATCCTATTCCCTGAGTGCCAGTTCAAACTCATTGACGGGACGGGCAAGAAGATTCGCGTGGCCCAAGAGGTCTGCAATGCCATCGGACTAAAGAACTGCCATCCTGAGCACCTGCGCGGAGAAGACGAGAAGGGAAAGTTTGACTTCGTGGTGAGTCGTGCCGTGATGCCCCTGCCCGACCTTCAGAAAATCGTCAGAAAGAATATCTCTAAGACTCAACACAACGCCCTACCCAACGGCATCATCTGCCTGAAGGGTGGCGACGTGCAGACTGAGTTGCGACCATTCTACAAAATTGTGGAAACAACGGATATCAGCACCTTCTTTGTCGAAGAATGGTTTAAGGAGAAGCACATCATCTACCTCCCCATTTAATGTCTTATATCTAATGTTTAATGCCAATGCTGAACGTCAAGACATTCATCTTCAACATGCTTCAAGAGAACACCTACGTGGTAAGTGATGACACCAAGGAATGTGTCATTATCGACTGTGGAGCCTATTATCAAGAGGAGCGTGATGCTATCACCCACTATATCGACGCCAATGCCCTGAAACCCGTCCACCTGCTGGCTACCCATGGACACTTTGACCATAACTTCGGCAATGACACAATCCACGACAATTACGGTCTGAAGGTAGAGATTGCCGCCGAGGACGGTGACCTGATCAACGACCTGCCCAAACAGTTCAAAGAAATGATTGGTGTACCCCTTAAACGCGAATACCCGCCAGTAGGCAGGTATTTACAGCAGGATGAGATCATCCGCTTCGGCCACCATGGACTACGGGTGATGAAGACACCTGGTCACTCACGCGGCGGCGTCGTATTCTACAGCGAAGATGAGCATATCATATTCACTGGCGACACGCTCTTCAAGATGAGCGTTGGCCGTACCGACTTTGACGGTGGAAGTTATGCGGAACTGATGAACAGCCTGCAGACGATCCTGGTTCCCCTCCCCCCTGAGACCACCATCTTCAGCGGACACGGTCCCAAAACGACCATTGGCGAGGAACTGCGCTACAATCCCTATCTCCAGTAAGCCCTATCGGCATCTGTCATACCACTCCTTCAAGGCTCCTCTCGGAACGCCATGGATGACGGCGTCATCAAGTGTCTTATGAGCCTCTTTTCTACGATTTAACCTCAACAGGACGTCAACCTTGGAGACGGCATAGTCAGCCTTCTCAGGATGGAGTCTCAAGGCTTCGTCCCAGTCATAGAGGGCAGCATCAAACAGGTGGAGTTCCGTCTCGTATGCAGCACGTGCGGCATAGGCGTCGGCACTGTCGGGAAACAGTTGCACCATCAGGTTCAGTTCATCGAGTACATCAGCCTTTTTCCCCATCTTCTCAAGGATATGTGCCCTTCCTAGGTGCGCCTCGAAATGTCGTGGCAAGATGGCGAGAAAACTGTCGTAGTCGGCCATCGCCATATCATAGTGACGCAACTGTCCATGACAATAGGCACGGAAATAGAGGGCTGCCAGATTATGGTCGTCCTGACGAAGCACATGGCCGTATTCCTCTATGGCGTATTCCCACTGCTGGAGGTTGATGTTCGCCTCAGCCTTTCGAAGCCGCAGGTCTGCATTCTTGGGATTCTGCCGTATCAGTCCGATTAGTGTAGAGACGGAGTCGCGCCATTGCTGGGGTGTTGTCTGCGCTTTCACACAGACAACGCCCATCAGCATGACTGTCATTATTAACTTACGCATTCTTGATATAGTTCACTATCCACTCCCCGACCTCACGGGTACCATATTTGTCTCCGCCTTCCACCTGGATCTCGGGAGTGCGCACATGAGCATCGAGCGAGGCATTGACTGCCTCACGCACGATGGCGCCCTCCTTGTTGAGTCCAAAATGCTCAAGCAGCATCGCGGCCGAAAGGATCTGTGCCAACGGATTGGCGATATTTTGCCCTGCCGCCTGCGGCCATGAGCCGTGGACGGGTTCGAAGAGCGGTGTATGTTCACCCAACGAACTGGATGGCTGAAGCCCCATGGAGCCAGTGATACAGGAAGTCTCGTCGGTAAGGATGTCACCAAAGGTATTCTCCGTGACGATTACGTCGAAGAAACGTGGTTCTGTCAGGACACGCATCGAGGCATTGTCGATGAACATATAGTCGGTCGTCACCTCAGGATACTGCGGTTCCATCTCCTTGGCAATCTGTCGCCAGAGACGACTACTGGCAAGGACATTGGCCTTATCCACCACCGTGAGATGCCGGCGGCGCGTCATTGCCATATCGAAGGCTACTTTCAAGATGCGCTCTATCTCCGGCCGGGTATAGACATCTGTATCGTAGGCTTTGTCGTTGTCCTGATACTTCTCACCAAAATACATGCCGCCCGTGAGTTCACGGATTACCACGAAGTCGGCACCACGCAACAGTTCATCCTTCAAAGGAGACTTATGGATGAGGCAGTCGAAGGTGGCTACTGGACGTACGTTGGCAAAGAGACCAAGTTTCTTACGCATTGCCAGCAGTCCTGTCTCTGGCCGGATCTTGGCCGTGGGATTGTTATCGTACTTCAGGTCACCCACGGCAGCGAAGAGCACGGCATCAGCCTGCATGCATACCTCGTGCGTACTGTCAGGATAGGGATCGCCACAGACATCAATAGCATGGGCACCACAGATGGCCTCCTCATATTCAAACTGGTGTCCGCACTTGTCAGCAATCGCATCGAGTACAGCCACACCTTGTTTCATGATCTCGGGTCCGATACCATCGCCCTCGAGAACTGCAATCTTTAATCTCATAACTCGTTATTGTTTTCTTTTTCGTAAATATTCAACATTTTAAACGTCGCCTTGATGGCTGCTTCTGTCTGGTCAGCATCCAACCCACGGGTACGAAGGACCTTACCGTTGTCGTTCCAAGTGATCACCGTCTGCACGAGGGCATCCGTACGCCCACCAGGAGGAATGCTCACCTGATAGTTCTGGAGGATGGGGAAGGTGCGTCCCAGATATTTTTTGTAGATATATCGAAGCGACTTCACAAAGGCATCATACTGACCATCGCCGGTGGCACTCGCCTCATACTCCTGCCCGTTGATCTCCACCTTGATATTGGCTCCAGGCTTCAGACCGTAGGCCGTCGATACGACATAACTGACGAGTTTCACCTTGTCCTCGGGTGCATCATGCTTGAGCACGTCGCTGACGATGAAAGGCAAGTCTTCCTGTGTCACAATCTCCTTCTTGTCACCGAGTTCGGTGATACGCTGGGTCACCTTGCGCGTCTGCTCAGGCGTGAGTTCAAGACCCAGTTCCTCCAGGTTCTTCGCGATATTAGCCTTTCCGCTGTTTTTGCCCAGAGCATATTCCCGACGACGCCCGAAGCGCTCTGGCACGAGGGCATTGTGATAAAGTCCGCCCTTATTGTCGCCATCTGCATGTACGCCTGCCACCTGCGTAAAGACATTGTCACCAATGATAGGCTGGTTGGGTGCCACGGCAATACCACTATAACTTTCCACCAGTCGGGAAATATCGTTCAACTTGTTTTCGTTGATATTCGTCTTAGCATGGAACTGGTCCTTCAGGATGACCTGCACACTCGACAGTGGGGCATTACCACAACGCTCTCCCAGGCCATTTACCGTCACATGGAGCCCTTTGGCGCCACTGAGTACGGCAGCCAGTGAATTGCTGACTGCAAGGTCATAGTCGTTGTGGGCGTGGAAATCGAAGTGAGTATCTGGATAGCGCTTCATCATCTTACGGAAATACTCAATGCACTGAAGGGGGTTCATGATGCCCAAGGTATCAGGGAGCATGAAGCGGCGGATGCCGATGTCGCAAAGCGCATCCATCACCTGATAGACGTAGAAGGGAGAGTCCTTCATGCCGTTCGACCAGTCTTCCAGATAGAGGTTTACGTTCATCTGCTTGGAACGCGCATACTTCACCTCATTGCGGATATCCTCGATATGCTCCTCAGGCGACTTATGCAACTGTTCCTGACAATGGCGCAGGGAACCTTTTGCCAGGAGATTGATCGTGCGGCATTCACAAGCATCAATCCAGTCGATGCTTTGTCCGCCATCCACGAAGCCAAGCACCTCCACCCTGTCGTGCTTGTCTATCTGACGGGCATATCGGCATATCATGCGCACAGCCTCCTTCTCTCCCTCGGAGACACGGGCCGAGGCGATTTCGATACGATCGACATTCAGGTCACGCAACAGCATACGGGCAATAATCAGTTTCTCATGCGGCAGAAAACTGACGCCATTGGTCTGCTCGCCATCGCGCAACGTGGAATCCATGATCTCCACAAACGGACGGAGTTCCTTGTATCTCCCTACTTGTTCTGCTGTTCCCATTGCTCTGTCCTTTCTTGATTCTGCACGAGAAAGTCGATGTCATCAAGGCCATTCATCAGACAATGCTTCTTATAACCATTGATCTCAAAATGTTCACTGCGACCTGTCGCCTTGTTGGTCACTGTCTGGTTGGGAAGATCGACCTCCACCAGCATCTTCGGATCAGCCTTGATACTGCCGAAGAGTTCCGCGAGGAAGTCTTCCGATACCACCACGGGGAGTACGAAGTTGTTCAGTTCATTGTTCTTGTGGATATCCGCAAAGAAACTGCTGATGACCACGCGGAAACCATAGCCGGCAATGGCCCAGGCGGCATGCTCACGCGAGGACCCGCTACCGAAATTCTTGCCAGCCACGAGGATGCTGCCGGAATATGTGGGGTCGTTGAGTACGAAACTCTCGTTGAGAGTACCATCGGCCCTGTAGCGCCAGTCCCGGAAGAGATTGTCGCCAAAGAATTTCTCCTCACGGGTCGTGGCCTTGAGAAAACGGGCTGGAATGATCTGGTCAGTATCTACATTCTCCAATGGAAGAGGAACGCAGGTAGATATTATTACATCAAATTTCTGTTTCATATTCTTATACTCTTTGTTATTTGGAACGTGTCTGCTCTATCAATTCATCTATCTCAGGAACTATACTCCTGACAATGATGCCCAGTTCGCCGTTACGCATCTTCAAGGTGCCGTTTCCGTGGGAGGCGTATGCGGAGAAATACTGCCGTTCGCCCTTATACAGTTTCAACGACTCCGAATCGCCACCTGCCACACTCCCTTGCTCCCTTACCTTCCTAATATCCATCTTCTTCAACTGCTGGATAACTTTCTGGTAATTCTCAGCCGTATGGGGATAGTGCTTCATGAGTAGCGTCTTATCGTAGTTGCGTACTTCCACCACCACCTCTTCCGCTGTTATCGTCACAGAATAGCAGCGGTACAGTTTTGGAATGATCGTCGCATCAGAATGATAATAGACAATCTTCGTGGTTTTCTGCCAGTCCTTCTCTGTTACCGTATAACGGCCAAAGATGGAAATACCAAGCAGAGCGCAGATGAATGACAGAACCTTCATATCGTCATTCCATTAGGGTTCTTGGATCAGTGATAACCCCCGTCACGGCTGCGGCAGCGGCCACCAATGGCGAGGCGAGGATGGTGCGAGAGCCTGGGCCCTGGCGCCCCTCGAAGTTACGGTTTGAGGTCGAGACGGCCAACTTGCCAGCAGGAATTTTGTCGTCATTCATGGCCAGACAGGCTGAGCAACCTGGCTGACGGATGGCGAAGCCCGCTTCCTCAAGCACCTTATCAAGTCCTTCCTCACGAATCTGGCGATCAACAGCCCATGAGCCTGGTACGAGCCATGCAACCACATCGGCAGCCTTCTGCCTGCCTCTCACGATGGAGGCAAAGGCTCTGAAGTCCTCGATACGACCGTTGGTGCATGCACCAAGGAACACATAATCGACCTTTGTGCCCACTAATCTCTCACCAGGTCTGAAGTTCATGTAGTTGAGTGCCTTCTCAAAGCCCACCCCGCCCTCTGCAGGGATGACCTCCGTGATACCTATGCCCATTCCAGGGTTGGTGCCGTAGGTGATGCGCGGCTCGATATCTTCTGCCTCGAACGCCAGTTCCTTGTCAAACACGGCGTCGTCGCCACTCCTCAATGTTTTCCAGTAGGCAACGGCCTTCTCCCAGTCTTCGCCTTTAGGAGCGTACTCACGTCCCTTGAGATAGTCGAACGTTGTCTCGTCAGGGGCCACAAAACCTCCACGGGCTCCCATCTCTATGGAGAGGTTGCAGAGTGTCAGGCGCCCCTCCATCGTCATGTCGCGCACCACGTCGCCAGCATATTCCACGAAATAGCCCGTAGCACCGCTCGTGGTCAGTTGCGCCATCAGATAGAGTGCTACATCCTTGGCAGTCACCCCCTTGCCCAATTTCCCGTTGATACAGATGCGCATCGACTTCGGCTTCTGCTGGAGAATACACTGGGAGGCGAGCACCATCTCCACTTCCGAAGTGCCGATGCCGAAGGCGACAGCACCCATCGCACCATGGGTAGAGGTGTGGGAATCGCCACACACGATCGTCATACCTGGAAGGCTCAGGCCTTTCTCCGGCCCCACGACATGGATGATGCCGTTGCTTTTGTCCATCATACCATAGTGCGTCAGCCCAAAATCTGCGGCATTCTTGGCGAGCGCATCGACCTGCTTCCTGGATACAGGATCGGCAATGGGCTTATCCTGATCGTGCGTAGGCGTATTATGGTCTGGCATACAGAATATCTGATCAGGGCGGAAGCACTTCAGCCCCCTGGCCCGCATACCATCAAAGGCCTGCGGAGAGGTCACCTCATGGCAATACAGCCTGTCGATATATAACTGCGTGGGACCGTCGGCCACCTGCTGCACGACATGCCTGTCCCAAATCTTATCAAATAGCGTATTCATTCGTCGTTATTCTTAAACTTGTTAATACAGTCGATATAAGCCTCTACGGAAGCAGTCACGATGTCTGTGTTGGCACCAAAGCCATAGTAGAGACTGCCGTCATACTCCACCTGCATGTGCACCTTTCCCACATCGTCAGAGCCCTTCGATATGGCCTGGATGGTAAACTCCTTCAGCGTCATCTGCTTCATGATAATCTTCTTCAGGGCCTTGATGGCGGCATCCACGGGACCA
>ODAI014586957.1_pt1 | contig 18727 bp, 18 predicted proteins | sample 1539321 | NCBI WGS metagenome assembly ODAI01 (sample SAMN02144231, study PRJEB22623) | gut metagenome | biome: sheep rumen | host: Ovis aries | place: New Zealand
AAATACAAAAAATGCTAAGAAACAGTTCCTAGCATATAAATTTAGAAATAACATAATCTACACTTTCAACAAAAATTCCTCAAAAGAAGAACGCGCATCCTTTCAGTCCTTAATTATACGAATCAAAAGTTCAAACAAAGGACAATAAAGACCACTATCAGCTAAATATTTCTCCAAAATATCTAACATATACAATCCTTCACACACCATATTATTAAATTTCTTCTCTTTCAAAGAAAGTTCTCACTTTGCAATAAGATTTCAAGCATTCCAATTCCTACTCAAAGAACTAGAACATGTAACAAACAAATCTCAAATTCATGCATATGAAAGCAATGAATCCATAGATATTCAAACCTTCTCTCATATAAGTTGGATTTCTTTTATTCCTTCCCTAAATACTAAAGCCTTTGTATTTATTCAAAAATCTAATCAATCAACTAATCAACAAGCTATTGCTAATACATTTTTCAATGTTCAGCACAATTGTATTCAAACAACATCGGAAGAAATACAACATCTAAACCATTTATTCTGAAAAATGCTCTTTGCTTTTTCTGCATAATCTTTGTTTTCACTAGAAAGGACAATTCATGTAGGGATACATCTAACCACCTCTTCTGCATGCGAAGCTCATGAAAGAACAACAATAGGAACATCTTTTCAAAGATACTTTTGAATCAATGTTGTAAATGGAAGAAACTCATCACTCCTCCATCATTTAGTTGCTAAAACTACTAATTGTCCACCATAATAATCCTTTAGTTTTAACAATCAACTTTCCAAAGCAAAAGAAGGTAAACTTAAAACAATAAGTTCAGAATCTTTTACAACTTCTTCTATATCTAAAGAGCAAAAAACATTTTCATTAAGTCTCACTCAAGAAAAGCATTGCGATTCATGCGCATTTATCTTAACTACCTCCTGCTCATTAATAGACCATAAATAAGCAGTATTTCAATTAATTCATAATAATTGAGCCAATGCTGTTCACCAACTTCAAGACCCTAATAAAGCACACTTCATTAGAATAATATAATAATTAAAGTCGTTTAATTTCCTCAGATGTTCATCTCTGAAAATATCGCATTATTTTTTTTGTATTTTTCAAATACTCAACTTGATCTGTTGCATAAATTGAAACAGAATATTTTAAGCCATTTCAAGTCAAATCACTAAAAATATTTTCAATATCTTTTAATCAATGGAACCTTGTTTTCTTAGTATTAAACAATTTAGAAAGCGTTCTCTGTGCATTAAAATATGCATAATTACATGGAATAACAGTATCAACATTAGCATCCTTAAAATAACGGAATTCATATTTTACCAATGAATTTGTTAAATAAGATCTCCAAGAAAATTTTGCCAATATGCTATTTAAGATATGTTCTTCCTTACACCAATAATGAAAAGGATAAGAGAACTTCTTAATTTTTTTCTGATCATCAGTCAAAGAATATTCTTTAGAAACCTCACTTACCAACCCCTGCATAACTTGAATATCTGCATATTCTCAAATAAGTCCTAACTTTCAAACTAATGAATATTTAAAAACGTAAACAAGCAAGTATGTTTTAAACAATGGCAATATCAACTCTTCTCATTCCTTTAAAAGTGCCAATTCATATACAGGAGGAACTATAATTTTTTCAACTCACTGATCCTTTAAATATTTAATTCAATTCTTTATCAATTCTAAAGATGTAGCAAAATTCTTTGCTCAATAAGGAGCATGTAAACTATCATAATAGACAACATATTCGTGATTATAACGGGTAAGGAAACTGAATAAAGACAATGTTTCCATTCAACTTGAGACAATACCTATTTTCATATCTGAGCAAATGGATATAAAGTCAAATAAACAGAAAACGCTTCTAAGAAACTTGTCATCTCATTAGCAGTAATCATTTTCTCTACAATCTGTTTTTTATTTTTCAACTCTTGTAAAGCCTTTGCTACCCTTATATTATATGCATTTTCTCTTAATTCATTCTCTAATACTACTATTTGGTCATCTAATTCTTTATTCCTCATTTCTAACGTTTCTCACATAAGCTCTTTACACCTTTCTAACAATTCTTCCTCAAATTTATTCATAGCTCATTGAATCATCATTCTCTGTGAAAATAGCTTCAAAAATTGAGCTTTTTTCTCTTCGTATAATGAATCCCAATATTCAATATCATCTCAACGATTACGATTAGCCATAATCTGAATAATACTATCATACTCCTTCTTTAAATAAACATTAACTACAGCCACATAATCATTACATCTTGTCGTATCATCTTCTTTTAGAAGATAAACCCTTACTGAATTATCAGCAAATTTACAATATAACCTTTCTTGAAAATTTTGTTCAACAGCAAAAACAGGGAATAAGAATAAAAGACAACTAACTACTACAATCAATTTCTTCATAAAACTCAATTTCAAATCTAAAACCCAAGGAAAGATCTCTTTACTGTTAACCAGAAATAGTTATCTGGATATTTACCCGTTTTGATAGAATATTCAACATCAACTATCGTTTTAAACAGATCAACTAATCTATCTTGATGAGACATATATAAATCAATATTACCCATATTCTTTGAAACAGTAAAAGGCGCTATTTTACATTCGGACGCTATAATACTTGAATCCTTAATTCACTGTTTAACATAATCAATTATAGTTAGAATAATTCTCAAGCTCCAAAGTAATGGTGGTAAAACGGCATTCCAATCCTTTCACTCTTTTTGAATATTTTCCAACATTTTAACTGCATCAGATGGTGATTTAAATAATTCATCAAAAATAGAAAAAGCATTTTCCTCTGTCATTCAGAAACAATAATTATCTATCATTTCTTTAGTAACTACCCCCTCTTTCACAACACATTTTATCTTTTCAATCTCACTACTTAAACGGAATAAATTACGTCAAATCTTTTCTAATAAATAATCTACTCCTTTTTCTGATATTTGTAAAGGCAATAAATTTTCTTTAATAAAAGCTTTAATTTTAGGCTCTCTAAAAACAGCATGTTCTTTTACCTGAGCATTTTCTAACAACCATTTAACAACTTTTGTTCTTTTATCAGGTTTAGAAGAAACAAAAGCAACTAAAGTATCTCATGTTAAATACTTTTGATTCGCTTCAAAATCATCAAAGAACTTATCGATTTTATCTTGAGGTATTCATCAATCTTGACTTGTATCTTTTGGAATTCATTCAAGAATAACTAACTTCTTACTAACAAACAATCCTCATGCAAATAATGCTTGATTCACTAATCAATTATCCCAATTTTCACTATTAAACACAAAAAGACTATCGCTTCAATATTTTTCAGCAAAAGCTGACTTCCATTTATGAAGTTCCTGTTTTAAAGTATAAACATTCTCTCATGTAAAGAAGAAAACAGAATTAAGCATTAAAGTTTCAAACGTTTAAATCTAACAAAAGTGTAATTATTTAAGCAAGATTTTCAAGAATGTCTTTAAAGAAAAAACAAAAAAATCATTCCACTAAAAAAGCCCTAATTGTTGTGGTTGTGTATAAGTTTTCTTAATTTCTTGAAATAGTTTACTCATAGAATTAAATTCCCATTTTTTCAATAAAAGCTCTTCCCATTTATCAAAATCTATTTTAAGAGTATAATTTTCTAATGAAGCTCACTTTAAATCTTCTACATACATAAGTTGAATTAAGTGTTTAGAAAAGAAAGCAGACTCTCTATCATTCTCTAACTTACTTCTTAAATCTGGCGTTAATTCATCAAGATGCTCATAAATATTCTCGATTGTTCAATACTTTTGAACAAGACTTAATGCCTTTTTAGGTCAAATTCATTCAACTCATTTAACATTATCTGCATGATCACCAATTAAAGCAAGATAATCGATAATTAATATTGGTTCAAATCAATACTCTTTTGAAAAATCAAGAAGTGTAGTCGTCTGATTTTTCATCGAATCAACGATAACAATATTATCTCTTAAAAACTGTTTCAAATCCTTATCTGAAGTATAAACTTGAAAATTCAACCCCTTATCTTCTTTAAAATTCTCTACTAAAGAATATACAATATCATCAGCTTCATATCATGGAAATGCTAAATTTGGAATTCATAATTCAGCAACAAGTTCCTTTACCAATGGTATTTGTTGCTTAAATTCATCTTCCATCTTTCTTCTATTAGCCTTATACTCAGAATATTCTTCATGTCTTTTAGTCTTAACAGGAGAATCCCAAGCAATAACAAAATAATCAGGCTTCTCCGAAATAAGCTTCATCATCATACGGATAAATCAAAAAACGACATTAATATTTCTTCATTCCTTATCAATAATAGGACTTATAGCATACCAAGATCTAAACAAGAATCCAGATCCATCAATTAGCATTATTTTTTTCATTATTTTAGAGACATTTAATAAATTTTACATCATGACTACCTAACATCTTTAATACTCCATCTTTTCAGTTAATATTCAAATCATTCTCACTTTCTATGAACTCAACCAACTGCTGTTTAATTTCATCTTGTTTCTTTAAATAACTATCCAATTTTAAGGCAATATTATTGGCGTATAAATTCATCCAGCCAACAAAAAGTTTTAACACCTCTCTATCATTACTAGCAAACTGATATATTGTTTTATTTCAATTTTGGACACGTTGAGAAGCGATAAATATTCAATATTTTTCTGATAATAACTTAATGCAGCTATCCATTTCTTCATCAATACGACTTCATCAAACTAATGGAATATGAGCTCTAATAGCACTTACTTCTCATCATTTTTCATCAAACCTTCAATAAACAACCACTAAAGAAAAAATAAAACTTAAGATATCGGATAACTCATCTGGAAACGAATAAGTTTTATTGATTCACCTAATATAAGTTCATTGAGCTTCTTTACTAATATTGGCCTCAATTCAAAAAGAATCTTTCAAATCTTTTTCTAAAGACTCAGCACTTTTTGAATAAAAAGGTAAATAATGATATTTTTCTCAAGTCTCCTCATTAAATCATTGAAAAAGAGCTAAGACATTTTCAAACATTGATTTATTAAACTCATAATCACTAATTTTTTTCTCTTGCAAATAACAAGCTTGCATACCTTCACTTATCTCTTTCAAATGAATAATTCTCCATTGCCTTTTATTGTACACTAACACACCTTTATCCTTACTTAAAATCTGACATCATGAAAGACATAAAGAATACTCTTTTGAATATCCTCAATCCATAAAATCAAGACTCAATAGATGATGTTCATCAAATCAAAATACTACCATCAAATCAAAAAATATAAATACTATTGTTCATTATCTAACAATATCTCTCTTGGAGACGCTTCTTTTACTGAACTAAGAATTTTATATAATACCATTAACTCAACGAGGTTAATCAAAAGTGCTGTTCATCAATGACTTACAAAAGGCAACGTCAATCACGTATTTGGAAGGACTTCAACATTAACTCAAACATGAACAAAAACCTGTACTGTTATCAACGAAATAATTCAAATACACAAAACCCTCATTTGAGGATCCTTGATTGAAGGGATATGCTTTAAAACAGTAATGAATAATCAAATATAAAGTGCAAAAAGGAACATATTTCAAAGGAATCCTATTTCTTCTGAATATGCAGCAAAAATCATATCAGAATATGCCTCAGGAAGTTGTCACATCTTTTGTAATCCTTTACCATATCATTGACCAAAGAAACCTCAAGCTCATATTGCAATAATTCATTGCTGAATTTGCCATCATTCTTTCAACTCGATATCCTTTTTCTCTTGTTCATCAGTAGTGAAAAACGTCTTTATTCTCTGATATGCATAGTTATTAGGACTAACCACACTTAAAGAAAAAACTCACAAACCTGCAATAAACAAAGCACATAATCATAAGAATGCTATTTTTTTAACAGGGAATCACATATACCATGCCATAATAACTCATGTCAAAGCAAGGATGAAAAGAGTTCACATATCAGGAATACAAAGGATAATCGCAAGGACAATAAAATTAATTAAGGTAAATTGAATAAAAAACTTATTCCAAAATCATTTTTCATTAATATCATCCTTTCTTTTAGTAAGCCAATATGCCATAAAAAGGACATATCAAACTTTAAAGAACTCTGAAGGCTGCATATTTGGTAATACTCACAAATCTACCCATCATCTTGCCTCTCCATTTGTAGCCGCCAATGGAGAAAAAACCAATAACTGAAAAATAAAGGTAAATATAGCAAAAGAATATACAAATTTCTTCTCTTTAAACCAGCCTAACGGAAGGAAATAAACAAAAAAGATAGCAACCAATGCAACAATTAGATTTCTTATTTGAGAACGAAATAATACATAATTATTTCTCAACTGAACCTTTTTAGTCCCCTGATCAACAAGTTTAACTTGGTCATCAGCATCCTTCTTTAAAGTATCCAATGTAGGAATTAAGTTTCAAGAATTTATATCTTCAACATTTCAAGTTCATGCATTATCTCAAGACATAAATCATCATGTACCTAACTCTTCGGTTGTTGGAACTGAAGTTAATTGAGCTTTATCTATTATACTTTGTGTCGTAGAAATAATTGTATCATCAAGAAAAGTATTGAATGCTTTTACTGTTTCAATATTCTGCATCACTTTTACAGTCAATCTTTGATCAAAAGATTTCCAAATACTAGTACTATAAACAGCAAAGAGTCAAAATATAGTTAAAGCTCATCAAAATAATCGTATTTTTAATCAAGTTTTCATAAATCATTAATTCTGTATAAACCGAAAATACCTTTATTTTTTTACCAAAAAAATTCAAGATATTGATTGTTATTTATTCATATAAGAATTTACTTTTCAATACAATTCATCACCAATATCTTCAATTGTTCTCATCTCTCAATCCTTCGCACAATCAATTTTTATCCAATTAAACTTTTTCGCAACATAAAGAAATGCTTCACTCGCCTTCCTCATATGATTAGCATCATTTTCATGGATATCTTTTGTCTTGTCCATATTTGGCTTTTCTACTTTCAAAGCAAGATTTCTGCTTATTTCTGGATCTAAATAAAGAAATACTTGAACATCTGGTCTAGGAATGTTCAAAATTTCATACTCTAGATGTTCTAACCAATCAAGGAATTTATCTCTTTCAGCAAGATCTGAAATTTTTCATGCTTGATGTCACATATTCGCAGAAACATAACGATCTGATATAACAATCTTTCAATCTTCTAACCACTTTCTAATCGTTCAAGCTGCAGAAAATCTATCAACTGCATAAAGAATTGATGCTTGATATGGTGTCACATCATCAGCACTTCAAAATTTACCACTTAAATACTCCTCAGTTGGTCATGCTGAAGGTTTTCAGTATTGTGGGAAATCAATTTTTTCAACATCATATCACTCTGACTTTAACTTTTCTACTAGACGATTAGTTTGTGTTCTTTTTCAACTTCAATCAGTACCATCAACAACTATAAAACACCCCTTTCTCATTAATACAAGAAAATTAAGGAATAAACTAATAAAAAGCATATTATTATCAGAGCAAAAAACAAGAAAAATACAACATAAAAATCTTAGGAAATATTGACATTTAAAAGAATTATAAATATAATATAGTAATATTTTAAAACAACAAATAAAAAATGAAGAAAGCACCAGATCCAAAAAAGAATCAAACAAAATCTACAGGGAATAAATTAACACTTGAAAAACAATATCAAGATGCACACAACAATTTTATTAATGCCACAATTTCAGAATTACAGAACCTGTTAATCTTACATAAAATGAAAACATGATATAATGGTGAATCAAGAACTCCCCCTCTAAGATTTAACAAAGACTGGAAAATCGTTGTAAGCAAAGAATTTGATGAAGCTTCTGCAAAAGGAGCATGAGAAGTACAATGAGATATCGAAAAATTTCGTATAGAAACAGTAAAAGACAAACTTTATAAGCTACTTGATGAAGAAGATGAGATTTCAGAAGAAGACAAGATTAAATACAAAAACGCCATCTTTGACTTCATAAAAAATAAGATTGTAAAACCAAGAATAAAACTTGAGAATAAAACAGACTCAAACTGAAACACCTACAAAACGATATTTTACAAATTCCGTAAATACTATAGCGATTATACAAAAGAAAACGCTCCAGAATGAAAGCAAAAACTCTACCTAGAAATTTGTTTAACACTTGCAGATCTTCTTTATGAAACAAACCATAATTTTCTAGACGATAAAACATGAGAAATTAACGAAAAGTGAATGGAACATATAGCAAACATGTTCACTAAAACACTAAATTATGTTGATGGGAACAATATTCCATTTCACAAAATATATCATGACTGAGACTTCTATTTCCTTAAACTAAAAGATTTTCACTGAAATCCTCTTATTGGTACATTAGATCAGTATGTCAAAGCCATTATATATCTCATGGATGAAAAGAAATTCAATGCATATAACGACGAATGAGAAAAAGGAAGTAAAGATTGGTATAGAACAAGAAAACTATTCATCAACAACCTTTACAATATGGCGAACAGATACATGAAGGAGACTGAAGAAAAGAAGAAAAAAGTACCTTCAGAAAAAGAAGCTTTTCATGAAAAACTAGCTAACGAATTTATGGAAACAACACCAATAGAATGAACAATAAAAACACATAGATTCAAGAGTGACGAATCTAAGACTCAAAAGCACTGATGAAGGACAACAGAAATTAAAGATGAATCATGACTTAGACAAACATATTACGGAGAATGGGACCAAGAAAAAGCTTTACAAAGTATCACAGACACACTTAAAGAATATTTCAACAAATTAAAAGACATTAAATGAAAAAAGATAAAAAGCATAACACTTGCAAAAAAATGAGATTTTATAAGTAATGAATGAGTCGGACAAATAAGAGGACTTCTTGCTAATTTTGTTGAAAGAAATGATCAAATAAAGCTCAGAGAGAAAAATCAATCTCGTTCAATGCTCGATTCTGTAAAAAATAAATACAGAGAACTAAATTGAAAAGCAATGCCTCCTGGATTACAACAAGCACTCCAACTCTCTAATTGAGAAATAATAAGAGGGGCCAATGGTGACTACAAAGATTTTAAACTCATTATTGAATTTGAAAATAACGAAACTCAAACAAAAAAGAATGCAAAACAAGAAAATAACGATGAAAATTTTTATCAGGAAATATCATTTTACCCAGAATCAAATGATTTAAATATGGGAAATCATCGTTTTCTTGAGCTAGAAAAAAGAATTTTTGAAAGAGTTAATTACATGGCATGAGATATCGAATTCTGAGCATCAATATCATTAAACAGAGTTAGACGTTATACAGAAACTACAATCAAAACCATTGCCTATGATATAGATAAGAAAGAAGAAGCTATTGAAAAATGAATTATCCCTAGACCTGCAGACGATAGCTATAAATATCTTGAAATAGATGGGAAACGCTTCCTACTTAAAGGTCTTCTTGAAAGAACTGCAAATAACACGCATCTTTTTGATGAAATCATCATGCATATCATCAACTACTTTATCAAAAAACAAAAATTAATATATATCAACAGATGAAAACAGACATTCTATTGATTAATATCAACAGATGACCTTCATGACTCTATAAACTATAAATATTGAAGAAGATTTACAACATCCGACTCATTAAAAAATCTTGCAACTGATTGGAAAAACTCAGATAAAAATATTTCTTTTTATACTGACCAAAAAACAGTTCTTTACAAAAACTTTCGTATCGTTCAACTAAAAGAACTATGAAAAATGATTTGGTTACAAAACGAAATTAAGAAATCTTCTTAAATCTCATTCATTAAATCAGAAAGAAGAGTATTTGAAACATCCATTCATTCATCACTTAAAACCAAACTTTCTCAATCAAAATTTAAGTACCCTTCATCGCTATAGAGTTTTAATTTCTTCTCATAATCTTCAACCAAAATTGATGCATATTTTTGAATATTATTAATTCCTTTATCAGTCCTCAATGATAAAAAGAAAGACTCTATCAAATAATCTTTACCTGAAAGAACCTGAGTCTCTTGAGTATCAAGATATTTTCAAAGACAATAATCTTTTAAAACTGAAGTATTTTTAAATCTAACTCAAACATCTTTTGTTTCCACTCACAAATAACGCAACAATTCATCATTTAACACACTTCAATTTAAAAAAGAAGCAGAATTTAATCAAACTCACAAGTAGTTTTCCATATTCCAATAAACTCTATTATGAATACTAGACTTACCAGCTAATGCAAAATTAGAAATTTCATACCTTGCATATCACGCATTTAAAAGAATCTCTTTTAACATTGAAAACTCCTCATATATCTCATCATCAGTTCAAAAATATTCTCAAGTAATCAACTTATTCTCTCATTTGCTCTTCCATTTTTGATTTCCTATTAATTCCAAAGTATATAAAGAAAAACTATCAGCAAATAAAGAATTCACAAAATCAGAAAAAAAATCTAATGCTGCGGGACTCCACAAGTATTTATTACCTTTCTTACTCGTATTTCGCTTTCAAAAAGCAATAAAATCAAAATTAAATACCGTATTATCCTGCTTAAGAGGCTGTAATCACCTTAAAAAATCAACTAATCACAAAAACAATGTTTTTCTTCACGCCAACTGCAAAACCTCATTATCAAAACTCTGAATTCAAAAAGAGAATCTTATTCTTGGGAATTCTTTTCAAAAACGATTTTGAATCTTTTTAATAATATCATATATTTCTCACTCAGGATAGGGATTAAACTCAAAACTTAGCTCTCAGAGATTAGACAAATCAAAAGATGATGAAATCTCCTCTATAAGAGAAATAATCATATCAGCTCATAAAAGATTTGGAGTTCCTCATCAAAAATACAATGTTTTCACCTCTTTATCAGAAAACATTTTGGAATAAAGACCTATCTCTTTTTTTAATGAATCTATGTAAGAATTCAAAAAATTAGAAGTTTCTCATAAAGGGAAAGAAACAAAAGAACAGTAATTACATTTAGACTGACAGAATGGAATATGAACATATAACGAAATCATTAGAAAAAACTTCCACTTAAAATAACAACGAATCTATTCAATAAAATGCTTAAAATCCTCGAAACTATCAAAAGATTGATATACAGAAGCAAACCTTACATAGACAACAGGATCTATTGTTTTTAAAGCAGCCAAAATATCATCTCAAATCTTTTTACTCGTTATCTCATGTCCTGAAGACTGCCAAGAAATCTCTAAATTATTAATCAAATTATCAATTGCATCTGGCGAATAAGGCCTCTTTGCAAATGCTAACAAAACAGCTTTTCTTAGCTTTGCTCTATCATATAATTCTTTTGTACCATCTTTTTTTATAACAACAAGTTCTGTAAGTCAAATTCTTTCAAACGTAGAAAATCTATGTCAGCATCTCTCACATTCTCTTCTTCTCCTTATTATTGTTCATTCTTCAATCATTCTAGAATCAACAACCTTTGAATCCATATTCTTACACTTTGGACACCTCATTATAAAAAATAACGTTTAAAAAATAGTTTGTTCCTTAATCTTAGAAGGATTAGTATCATCCTCTACTAAATTATTAGATTTTTTCAAAAAATCATCCATTGTAAAAACAAATTCCTCGTCATCAATAAAGATTTTTTGATAATGAAGAAAATAAAACATTACAAGAGCTGTCATTCTAACATCGTTCTTACAATATTTCTTAAACTCTTCCAAAAAAGAAACATCTCAAGTTTTCATGTACTCATTCCATAGAACTTCTCACTCTGCTCACGAAGTTAATGTTTTTTGAACTCAAACTAACGCATCAGAAAGTTTATTTAATCAAATTCTCTTTTTTGTTAGTTTTTGAAAAAAAATGTAAAGATCAATACTCTTTTCATTCAAAATAGAGATTTCCTTATCTCAATATCAAGCATTCCAAGCAGAAATTGGATTATCAAACCAAATTGAATTAAATCAAACAATATATCAATCAAATGCTAACATTTCATCAACAAAATCCCTCAAATTTTCTCTCATGATAGCACGATAATCCATCTTATCACCATTCGGATACATCGCATATGCTAGCAAAAACTCAGCTGCTTTCAAATCATCAACTACAGTTGTTTCGATATCATATACAATATATGGCTTTCAATTAATTGTAGAATACTTACCTGTCTTAAACTCATCCATAAGAATTTGTTCAATTGTTTTCTGACCAAATTGCCTTTCCTTCTTAGAAACATATTTAATAATAAGAGATTGTATTGCCGATTTATGATCAAAAGGCAATACAACCTCTATTTTATCGATTTCATCAGCAAGATGAAGTTCATTATTCCTCTTTGAGACCCTAAAACAAATATCTCAACGAGAAAAATAATAAACATCATTTCCATCACGAAAACAAAGTTTAAAGAAATCATTTGCTCACTGACATCTTTCTCTTTTAATTAAAGCATAAAGATGTGGAATGAAATCATTATGAATTGTAGTCAGATCATTGATAGAAAATCTTTTATACATTATTAATTATAGAACGAATAATTAAAAGTTACTAGCTTAAAGCTAATAATTAATTAGTTATCATCCTATAATCCTGGTATTCAAGGCATTCATGATCAATTACCACCTCCCATCATTGCAGCAAGATTACTTGGATCAAATCACAATACTTCTTTTGTCTTCTCAGCTGCAACTTCTTGAGCTTTATTTTGAGCTTTTTGAAAAGCTTGAACAACTAATCCTTCTAATTTATCCTTTTGAGAAGGATCTAATAATCCTAAATCATTAATTTTAAAATCTCTTACTTTCATTTCTCATGTCATATCAATAACGATAGCACTCTTCTTTTCTCAATCAGCATCAGTATATTCTCACTCTTTTGCTCTAATAACAAGATTTTTTAAAGCTTTTTGAAGTTCCTTGTATTTATCATACATTTTCTTCAATTCACCCATTTTACCCAACATAACACAGTAATAACAAAATATAAAATAACTAAACTATGCCTTTTGTACTCATAAATAATGAACAACTAAGAATACAACAAAAGCAGTTAAAATAAAATCAATAAATCTAGCCAAAGCCTTTCCATACAATACTCCATGCCAAGAAAGATCTTCTAATTTTTCAATCTTTAACTTCTTAAATATAGGAGTAAAAAACAATGGAGTAACCAAATCTTCAACAATTGATTTTACAAAATCTCAAACTTTAACTCAAATTAGCAATCAAATTGCTAAACCAACAACATTTTGTTCTGCCATAAAAGTAGTAAAACTCTCTCGCATACTTATATAATTATAATATAAAAGGACAAATAAACTATACTAAAGTATTAACCAAATACAAGTTAGGTTGAATTTTTTTTCAAACAACTTTTCGGAAGACTGAATCGTTATAAAATCTTTTTATCAAAGAAAATCCATCCTCCAATATACTAATATTTGATTCAATTCAACAAGCATCTTGATAACAATTTTGTGTATACTCATTCTGGAAAACTGGAACTAGTCATAAAGATTTAGCAATAGAACTTGAATTCTCAATAAATGCATAGTCCATATAATCTAGAATGAATTGTAATGCCATTGTACTATTTTCAGTCTCTCAACCAAGAGCCAATGCATATAACCTTACAAATTGAGAAACTCACTCATAAGGATATTTTTTCGCCACAAGCACTCAATCATAATCTTGATTATAATCAGAATTAAATCCCCAAGCAACTCACAACAAATTCTTCTCTAACAAACAAGGAAGTGGACGTTCCTTACATAAATCAGAATTTCATTGAACAGAATACAACAATCATTTTTGTGATTCTTGAGATGATGTAGAAAAATTTATCCACTGACTAAATGCTCAAATATCATTAACAGCTATAAAATCAGCAATTTGATGACTCGCTATTAAACTATTATCATAAGTAGCTTCATTATCAGAAATTCAAAAATTAAATGCTCACACAGGACGAGCTGGTTTCCAATTTTGTGAAGCCTCAACCAAACCATCAATTCACTCTGAAATATCATTAATTCAATAAACAACAGGCACATCTATTCAAAATGGAATTATATTTTTATGATTTACAACAAAATCCTTCAACTGAGGAATAAATAATGAAGAAATATCTTCTTGAAAATTAATTGCTCTAAATTGAACACCAGTCAACTGGTCATAAGGGAATAGATATAAATCAAATCACTCTAATCAATTCCAATTACTTGGAGAATCAATCTCAGTAAACTCAACTTCTCATCCATGAATACTTTTAAAGTTATCAACAAAATCTTTTAATTCTTTATTTTGCATTCACTCCTTAATTGCTATACGCAATGTTCATGAGAATCTAGGGGCCTCCTGTTCTATATTATCTCACTGATTTTCCGAAATATTTTCTACTTGTTCAATATCTTCAACTTCATTATCATCTGAAGATCACCAAGGGACAAAGAAAACAAAAACTGTACAAAAAAAACTAAACAAAGATATAAAGAATAATTGTTGTAATTGTGTCTTCATATAAAATTAGAATATAATAGTAAAATTTCACAAAGAAGAATCCTTCAAAGTAGGTTTTTTAACCTGCAACCTTACATCAAATTTTCAAACTTTTCATTCCCCTTTTATTGTAAAATATCTATCAGAAAAATATCATCAATCAGATTTAAACTGATATTCCAGAATTGGATAAAGATGATGAGACCATGAAGTAGATCAAGAACCTTCACTCCACAAATTATTAACAAGTTCAAAAGAAATATAAGGTTTTTCAATAGCCTTAATAATATCTATAAAGTTTCCACCTCCAGTATTTTTCAACTGCTCTGAAACACGAGACATCACATTCAAATCAAAAATTCAATGACTACCATTTGAAATTAAAGGATGTTTGTTAGCACCAAAAGTTACAAGAGGTGGTTGTTGTCTTGCACCCACTCATAATTGTCCTATATGTTTTTTCCTTATCACTGAATCTCTTCCATCATGCACAAAGTAAGAACTTCAAACATCTATCGCCTCAGATGGCAATACAGATACTTCAACACCACGATCTGTTCAATCATTGAAAAATCATTTAATAACCCAATCAACTATTGGAGCATTCTTGTCTACTGAAGGATCTACACTTCAAGGACAATGATTTTCACATAATTTAGCATACTCATTACTTCTTGAACTTTGAGAAATTTTAGTAAACAAATATGGAGTCACCCTAAACCTTCACGTAAATCAGTTAATTGAACTATCTAATTCATAGTTTCAATGTCATGTAAGATAATACTGATTTCATTGAATATTCCCTACTCTTCACAAAGGAATTAAAATAGGTGAATTATAATTTAGTGCATTATAATCATACAAAGGACCATTCGTAAAAGCAGGATCCACATCTCACATTCATTCCATTGGAATACTATTTACTTTTGAAGTAATTTTCCAATAAAGCGTTGTATTTCAAGCATCTCAATATGTTACAAATTTCTGAAGAAAATTATCACTTGCATTTCAAGTATTATAATGTCAATCAGCATAACTCCTAGAATATTTCCATCATGATTCTCAATCAAATCATGGTCAAGCATACCTTACAGCAAGACTTCATCTCTCAACAGCTGCCATGGCAGCATAATACGCAGAACTATATTGAACAATATTTCAATATGCATTAGAAAACGGAATAAAACTAGAAAGAATTGCAAAGAGCATTGCAACAGAAACAAGGATAACTATTGATATCATAGCAATAAGCATTTTCTAGTTTTATGTTTTATTAAATTATTCAAGATTAGGAGCTCAACAATTTGGACAATAAGAATATGAATTATTATATTCCTTATGACACTCTTTACACTCAACAGTTAAACATTCTCCACACCAAACACACATACGAGTAGATTCCTTATTTAATGCTCAACAATGACGACATTCACACAGATCTAGCTCAAGAGCCTCTCTCCATAATCTTCTTTCCCATTTATAAACCAAAGGACGGAAAGCCAAATAAATTGGTAATCAAAATATAGGAGTTAATAAAACAATTAACAAAACAGAAATAAATTGATAAAATCAACTATTACTTCTAGCTGTTGAATCTCTAAGCACCCAAACTACAACCATAATCCAGATGATAGCAACAAAACAGAAAAAGAAAAATTCAGTATCAGTATACTGAGAAAAGAAAGGGATATATTGAGATATAAATGATGTTACAGTACTTCCTGTATCAAGATTTTGTACATTCAATATCAAATCTGGCGTTTTTGAAGCCTCTTGAACAACATTAACAGTTGTTAAAATTTCATTCTTTCAAGTTGAAACTAATCAACTCAAAGCTTCTTCAATAACTCAAGTTAACTCTTCCATAATTTTGTTTTTATAAAAAAATAAATTAGCTAATAACTTTTTTCAAAACTTCTATTGAAACAGAGAATTTTTTCAAGTCTTTCAACACAAAAGAAATCTTTGCAGGATTATCTATTTGTAGAGAAAAATCAACATAAACAAGTCCATCATCAGTATGCTTAATAGACATCTCCAGCAATTGAACATTAAACTGAGAAAAAACTTGTAAGAAGTCAACAACAGTTAACTCATTAGGACGGAATTTTAATTTTAAGTCAAAACGATATTTATTAGAAGGCTCATCCTCCCAATGGGCCTCAAGGAGCGATTCATATGAAACAGTTTTTAACGCTTTACAATTCATATTATGAATTTTTATTCACAATTTAGATGATTTTGCAATAATTTTATCTCAGAGTTTAGGCTGACACTCAGGACAAAAAACACAATTGAGATGCTTATCATCATCAACAACAACCGATGTTGTTGAATTAGCTGAAACAATTTCATTCTTCAATCATTTTTCAAACTCATCTGCATCCTCAATAACAGTTTTTTCAACAACATTTTTCAACAAATCAGGATAAGCTTCTCTTACAAGATTACCGTAAGTATCTTGTTTATCTAATACCATTAAGATCCTTCTTTCAACATCCAATGGCTCTCATAATTTCTGAATTTTATCCTTATCAGAACGGAATGTTGGTAATCATAAATCTTTAAGATATTCATTAAGTTTATCAATAGCCTCATCCAAACGAGCTTCTCTTTCAGCTGTCTTTAAATATTTTAACAACTGATTTTTAGCAGATGGTGTACGTAAAAATTCTAGCCAATGTTTATTAGCAGCATATCTATTCTTAAATGTATTAATATTAACAATATCTCAAGTCTTCAACTTGTAACTAATTGGTTTTATTTGTCAATTAACTATAGCATTCTTAAATCTTAGACCTATTGAAGAGTGGACACTGAAGGCAAAATCCAAAACAGTTGATCATGAAGGAAGTTCTTTAATATCTCACCTTGGTGTATAAACAAAAATTGTTTTATCTAAAACCTCAATATTTAACTGAGATTTAAATTTTTCCTTCTCAGATGTATCGGTATAGTCGGCAACGATTTTCTGTAATTTTTGAATCCATATTCACTGCTGTTCAGAAACAACTGTTGGTGCATTACTTTCAGAATACGCAAAATGTGCAGCTACTCAAAACTCTGCAACATTATCCATCTCCTTTGTCCTAATCTGAATTTCAACAGGGAAACGGAACATTCACAACACAGTTGTATGAATACTTTTATATCCATTAAACTTAGGTATCGCTATATAATCCTTAATCTTTTTAATAAGCGGAATATAATACTTATGTATAACTCAAAGAACCATATAACAATCTCAAACATTTTCAGTAATAACTCTAAAAGCCAACAAATCCATCACGGTTGAGATATCGGTCTCATGATATTTCTTTGATAATTTTTCATATATTCTATACGGACTCTTAATTCTTCATTTAACTTCAAAATTTTGAACTCATTCCTTATGTAACATTGCTGTTAACATTTTTATTCACTTTTCAGTATATTTTTCTCCCTCACGGAAATACTTTCTTAAATAATCCAATATTCTATCAAACTCCTCAGGATTCATAACAGCAAAAGATCCATTTTCTAACAATAACTGAAAATGATACAAACCTAATCTTTTTGCAATAGGAACATAAATTTTTAACGTTTCCTCTGCTATCTTACGCCTTTTCCTTTCTTCTGGATGATATTGAAGAGTTTGAATATTATGAATACGATCTGCTAGCTTAACAAAAATAACTCTTAAATCCTTCGCCATTGCAAGGAATGTTTTTTTAATAGTCTCCAAATGTCTGTCCTCTCATTGGTATCTAACCTTAGACACTTTTACCAATCCCTCACAAATTTCAGCTACTTCCTCTGAGAATTCCGCAGCAATTTCCTCACGAGTAATCGGAGTATCCTCTATTACATCATGCATAATACAAGCTTGAATTGAAACCAAGTCTGGCTTTAATTCCATCAAAAAAAGAGTTGCCTTAAGAGGATGTATAATATAAGGCTCTCAAGACAATCTTTTAACTCATGCATGTGCTGCTTTTGTAAAAGTATAACAATGACGGATTTCCTCAATCTGATCCTCTGGCAAATACTCAGAAGCTTGAGCAATAATTTCATCTACTAAAAAAACAGGATCTTCATCAAAAGTCAGTTGATAATCAAAAAAACTATCCAATTCTTTAATATCCATATCTACTTATGAAATAATAAAGAGTACTAA
>ODAI012705932.1_pt1 | contig 18725 bp, 19 predicted proteins | sample 1539321 | NCBI WGS metagenome assembly ODAI01 (sample SAMN02144231, study PRJEB22623) | gut metagenome | biome: sheep rumen | host: Ovis aries | place: New Zealand
AGGTCACTATTGTCACCGCGAAGCTGACCAACATAACCGCTGAAGCGCCAGTTAATATGCGGGTTCCAGCCTTGTGGACGCCAATGATAGGATATCTGGGCGCCCCAACACATGTTCTTGTCAATCCAACCATCCTTGAAAGCTATACCCGGGTGGTCTATGTCACCATAGTAGTACCCCAATCCGCCATAGACGGATACAGCGTGCTCTTCGTAGATGTTCGAGTGGGAATAAAGCCCCTTATGGTTCATCTTGTTTTTGAAAACTTTGTTGGCGCTGATAGGTTGTACTGCCAATAACAAAACCATAAGGATTGTAACAAAGTGTTGAAACTTAACTTTCATAAGTCTTGCCGTTAAAAGAAGTTTGTTAGCTTATAGGTAAGCCGTAATTGTGTACACACAAATAATTGAGTAGCAGAGCTTTTTTGAATAATTATAGACTTTAGATGTTGAAATAAGAACTAAATACTCGTACACTTTTCGACTTTTCTTGCGCAAAGTTACGATTTTTTTTATTATCGGCAATAAATTATTATCTTTTTTTTGATTTTTTTGAAAATATCCTAATTTTTTATTTTTCATTTTAACAATTGAAAATGTTTTTGTATTTTTGCGTATCATAAAATGTTCAATAATTTCGTTTGTTCACCTAACCACTACTCATTATGAGGCTTGGATGTGGGTTTATTAAAAATGTTGTTAATGTGTCTCGTAATATGGTTTTAGCTCCTAAACATCAACTTTATCGTTATCAAATTTTGCCTCAAGAGGTTAATCTTCGTGAAAAATTGCGCTTAGTGGCTCTTGAAAGTTATTTGCTCAATGTTGCAGGTTTTGCCGCTCAGGAGAATGGTTTTGGCTCTATGGGTATGATAGAACGCGGCGTGACTTGGGTGCTTTCGCGGCTTGGCGTTGAAATGACATCATTGCCCAATCAGTATGAATGGATTAGCATAGAGACCTGGGTTCAGGACTATGGACGTATCGCCACGGTGCGTAATTTTATAATCCGCGATAGTGAGGAGCGCGTGATAGGTTATGCAATGTCGCAATGGGCGCTAATAGATATCAATACACGTCGCCCTGTTGATTTGCGCAATTATCCGGAATTTACGGTGTTCGCAACCGGCGAAACGGTACCGATAACCCCTCCGGCGCGTGTGCCCATACTTGATGACATACCAGTTGTCGGAGAACATAAAGTGGTTTATTCCGATATTGATTTCAATGGACATACCAATAGCATGAAATATATAGAGTGGATGCTTGATACGATTGAACCGGAATATCATTACGCTCATCAGGTGCGTCGTTTCGATGTCAATTATGTCCATGAGATTACTCAAGGTCAGACGGCTGTGTTGCTACGCGCCGAGCATGAAGGCTCAATGGTGTTTGAGGTGTCGAATGGTGAGACGGTTGCATGCAGAGCAATGGTGCATTGGCTTGAAAATGAGTGACCAAACCGTAAAAGAAGAAATTGTAAATGATCAAATCGTAAATAATATGCCTCGTTTTAACAGAATTTTACTCAAGCTCAGCGGTGAGTCGCTTCAGGGTTCGCAAGGTTACGGCATTGACACCGACCGTCTTTCGCAGTATGCTGTTCAGATTAAGTCTATAGTTGATTGCGGTGTAGAGGTAGCAATAGTGATTGGCGGTGGTAATATCTTCCGCGGTCTTAGTGGTGCCACTCGCGGTTTTGATCGCGTCAAAGGCGACCAGATGGGTATGTTGGCGACAGTGATTAATTCTTTGGCTCTGGCCTCCGCATTAACGGCACAAGGTCAGCGAGCACGGGTTATGACGGCGATAGGTATGGAACCAATAGGAGAATTATACATCAAGGACCGAGCCGTTGAAGCTCTGAACCGAGGCGAAGTGGTGATATGTTCTTGTGGTACAGGGTCGCCATATTTCACTACAGATACCGGTTCGAGTTTGCGTGCCATAGAACTGGAAGCTGATGCCATGCTTAAAGGTACAAGGGTGGATGGCATATATACCGCTGACCCCGAAAAAGACCCCGAGGCTGTGAAGTTCGACGTCATAACCTATGACGAGATATATAACCGTAACCTGCGCGTGATGGACCTCACGGCAACTACCATGTGCAAGGAAAACGGTATGCCGATATATGTTTTCAATATGGATGTACCCGGCAATCTCAAGAAGGTGATTGATGGCGAAAACATAGGAACGTTAGTAACAACTTAAATTATATACACATGGAAGAAGTAAAAAAATATCAAGATCAGGCCGCTGAAGCCATGGAGGCTGCCGTGATGTTTCTTGACGATACACTAGCGCACATACGTGCCGGCAAGGCCAACATCAAAATTGTTGATGGTATCAAGGTCGAGTACTATGGTCAGATGACACCGCTGTCGGGCGTGGCTACGGTAACAACTCCTGATGCGCGCACTATTTCCATCCAACCTTGGGATCGAAAGATGATAGGTGACATAGAACGTGCCATCATAAATTCTGAAGTAGGCATAACACCTGTCAATAATGGTGAGGTGATACGTCTTGCAATACCGCCGCTGACCGAAGAGCGCCGTAAGCAACTCGTTAAGCAATGCCGCGGAGAGGGTGAGAATGCCAAGGTTAGTGTTCGTAACGCACGTCGTGATGCCATTGAACGCCTTAAGAAACTCGTTAAAAACGGGCTCAGTGAGGATATCGAAAAAGATGCTGAAGCTGAAGTACAGAAAATCCACGATAAATTCATCAAGCGTGTGGATGAGGTACTCGCAGCCAAAGAAAAAGAGATTATGACGGTGTAATCGTCAGTGCCTTAAGCGCTTGAAAAATCGTTACATAGTCTTTTTAATTCTGTCGCTGTTGCTGAGTTCGGTGATGGCGAAAGGTAATTTTATTGACTCATTGCTGGCGCGCACAACTTTTGGCAGTACGTGGTATCTTATGCCGCAGGTGTCTTATTCGCCGGAAACGAGTCTTGGACTTGGGGCTGCCGGTGGCTTTTATTTTCCCACGGGCGACAAGCGTCGAGTCAGTAACGTGACTTTCGGAGTGATTTATACCCTGCGCAATCAGGTTAACGCCTATGTGGCTCCGAAATTCTATGTCGGTCAGGACAAGCGTACCTATCTCAATAGTAGCGTCTCGTATCGCTACTACCCATATACGTACTATACTCCGGGGAATAGTGATGACGGCTTTCGCCTCTCCTATGTAATGAATCAGTTCAAGGTTGATTTCCAACCACATCATGAGTTCCCTAATAATTGGATTGCCGGCTGTCAGGTGTTGTTTTGTTACACAGAAAACAAAGTCAGTGCGGCAAAAAGTGCTGTTCAGGACTCTGTTCTTATCGTGGATGGAGCTGTTGGTTGGGGCAAACATTTTCAGGCAGCGATAGGTTTACAGGGTGCTTATGATAGTCGCGATAATCGTTTCTGGACATCAAAAGGAGTGTTTGTGAAAACAACCTTAACACAGCATCTTGGTTCAATCAGTAAATATAGTTATGGCAAAGCGACGTTCGATTACCGTCATTATTTTCCTACATGGCGTGGACAAGTAATATGTTGGCAGGTGTATGGCGACGCTTCATGGGGGGATGTTCCTTTTTATGATCGCTGTACGTTAGGAGGCGAAGACCGATTGAGAGGTATCAAAAGAAACTTATTTACAGGTGATTTTTCATGGACGGCGCAACTTGAGTACCGCATACCCCTTTTCTGGCGATTGAAACTGCATGTTTTCGTTGCTGCGGGGGATGTCTATGATTATGGAAATGTAAAGACCGACAAAGTAAAATTCTCCTACGGGGCTGGTTTGCGTGCAAGGCTCAACGACTCGCAAATGCATCTTAGAGTAGATGTTGCAAAAGGTAATTATAATCGTGTGCCGGAGTTCTATCTGACGGTCAGTGAGGCTTTTTGATTTTTTTTCTGGTTCTCTGGTTTTCTTTGTTCTTTGTTAAAATAAATATACAATCATGTTTAGTGGAATAGTAGAAGAGGCGGCTCGCATTGTAGCCATAGTGCGTGATGGCGAGAATATCCACCTCACATTGAGTTGCTCGTTTGCCGACGAGTTGCATATCGATCAAAGTGTGTCGCATAATGGTGTATGTCTGACAGTTGTAAGTCTTGGCGATGGCGAATATACAGTGACGGCTATCAATGAGACCTTGTCTCGAACCAATCTTGGACTTCTCAAGGTTGGTGATGAGGTTAATGTTGAGCGTTCAATGGTGATGAATGGTCGTCTTGACGGGCATATTGTTCAGGGGCATGTTGATATGACAGCAAAATGCGTTTCGGTGCAGAGTGAGGATGGTTCATGGCGTTATAGATTTGTGTATCCTTTTGATAAAGCAATGGCTCGCAGGGGCTATTTCTGTGTTGATAAAGGTTCGGTGACAGTCAATGGAGTGAGTCTGACAGTGTGCAATCCCACAGAAAATTCTTTTGAGGTGGCAATCATACCTTTCACTCATGAGCATACTAACTTCAAGCATATCGTTGTCGGCTCAGTTGTAAATCTTGAGTTTGATATTTTGGGTAAGTATCTGGCTCGTATGCACGAGCTAACGTGCTAAAGTTTTATTTTCTGTATTTTTCCTGTTTGGCATCGCCCATTATTGATAGGTAGCTATCCCAGCGGCTAATAGCTATGTAGTGATGCTCCAGTGCGTCTTTCACAGCGCATTGGGGCTCATTTGTATGTGTGCAGTTGGCGTATTTGCATTGTTTTGCGAAGTGTCTAATTTCAGGGAAGTAGCCCCAAACTTCATTGGCTTGAATATCCACTATTCCGAATCCTCTAACGCCGGGAGTGTCAATGATACGGCATTGTGGCAGGATATGCATCTGGCTGAAGGTAGTGGTATGCATACCCTGTTCATGGACTTTGCTCAGGTCGGCAGTGCGTGTCAATTCCTCACCGGCAATGACATTTAGCAGTGTTGATTTCCCGACTCCTGAATTGCCTGCCAAGAGCAGTGTCTTACCACGGAAATAGTCTTTGAGTGCGTCAATGCCTTCGCCTGTTGCTGCGCTGACAATATGTGTGGTATAGCCCAGCGAGGAATAGAGTTTGCACCACATATCCAATTCCTCACGCTCATCGGAGTCATAAATGTCCGACTTGTTGAAAATCAGGCTTGCAGGTATGTGATAACATTCAGCGTTGAATAGGAACCTATCCACAAAAGTGGTGTGCGTTGTGGGGTGGTGAAGTGTGATGACAAGTGCCGCAAGGTCGATGTTAGCGGCGATGACTTGGCTCTCTTTGCTCAGGTTGGTGGCTCGACGGATGATATAGTTATCACGTTTGTGGATATTGGTAATCCATATTGTTCCGTCATCTTGTGTGTATATATCCACGATGTCGCCCACGGCCACAGGATTGGTTGTCCGTATTCCTTTGAGGCGTAGATTTCCTTTGAGCCGGCAGTCGTTGAGTACCTCGCCTGAATCGGTAAGCAGTGAGTAGGATGTGCTGGATGTCTTAATTACTAATGGCATATAATGTCGTATGGTTCCAAATAGGACTTTGCAATTTGAATTAAACTATAAGCATATAGGATAAAAAATGCTTCAAACCTTTATTCTGTCTAATGACCGACTTGGGGTTTAATCGCAGAGTGAATAGAGGTCTGCGCGAGGGTTGACGAGCATGACGGCTGCGCTGCTATTGATGATGGCATGCAGTTCCGGAGGACCGAATAGTATATCGTCAAGCCCATATTCGCGTGATGCTGAGAGCAGTAGCATGTCCCAGTCCCTTGACTCGGACTTATGGGCTATCTCATTATAGAGTTTGAAACTGTCCTTATCTCCTTTTTCTATCTGATACTTTAGGCTGAATTTATCAAGCAAAGAAGTGATTTTTTCTGTTGTTTTGCGTGCTTTTGAGCCATAGTCGTTAGCGGTGACGAGTGTTATTTTAGTATCACAATAGCGTGCTAATGCTGCCGCGAACTGACCTTTCTCGGCTTCTTCTTCAAGGAATGTTACAGGACAAACCAAACTGTTAGGTATCAGAGAGTCGGCTGAAGGAGCAACGAAAGTATAAGGTATGCGCAGTTCGCGTGAGGCTTTAAGGTATTGCTTGACGGCTTTTCGCTCACGGGGAGTAGTGTAAAATACCATCGAAGTTTCCTCGTCGATGCAGATTGGAATCTGTTCCGGCTTTACGTCAAGCACCACCGGTTCTTTGTCAAGACTTTTGCAGAGTCTAATGAGACTATCTTCAAGGCTTGCGTTATGTGTCTGTTCCGGTTGGTATATTAGTACTATTTTCATGCTGGTAGTTTATTTGCTTGTCAAGGTGGTGATTACTGGTAGGTGGTCGCTAATTCCTCCATGATAGTATGGCCCGCGAAAGGTGCGATATGGGTATCTGATATCAAGTGAATTGGGTTTGTCGAGCATCCATGGAAGCGTTACGATGTCAGTGGATATTGTGTCCGCCTTCAGAGTGCTTGACGCAATGGAGTCTGTCATGGTTGTTGACACTACGAAATGGTCGAGGCAACTATATTGTCCCTGAAAACAATAGGTGCCTTGTGGTGTACCGATATATTTGTCCATGAGGTCTGTGAGAAGTCCGTCGTTGAGCAATGCCCGTCGGTAAAGTCTATTGTCGGGAGCGCAGTTGAAATCGCCAGATATGAGAATGTTAGCATTGCTATTGTCGGTTATAATGCTGTCGCATAGATTTTTGATAATTTCAAATGCCGCCTGTCGTTTGAGGTCCGAGTCGTTGTTGTCGCTCCGTTGCGATGGCAGGTGAGCAATGATGATATGTATCCGATGCAGGTTTGTGAGTAAGGCTTCGCAGTAGAGGATGTCACGTGTGCGGAATGAAGTGTCAGCGGGATATGTGACAGGCAGGAAGTGTGTGCGCAACGGTTTGAGGTGTTTAGGGTTGTAGAGCATGGCAACATCTATGCCTCGGCGATCAGGCGAGTTGTGGTGAATAATCCGGTAGCCGAAACGTCGCAACGGGCCGCAGGTCAAGCGCATCAGCACACTGTCGTTCTCAACTTCGCACAGGCCTATGGCTGTGAAAGGCTGTGTGGGAGATGCGCCGACTATAACGCGTGCGATGTCATAGATTTTCTTTTGAAGACGATATTCTGTCCAATGCCTGCTGCCGTCTGGCAAAAATTCATTATCGTCATGAAGGCTGTCATCATGGCAGTCAAATAGATTTTCTACATTATAGGTCATGAACAGATATTGCTCACCGCGAAGCGATGTCAGACACAATGTCAGCAATGCTATAAAATAAAATCGCTCTATCACAATGCAAATTTACATTTTTTTGACGGATTTTGCGTAATTTTGCGTAAACATTATTCTATTATGCCCGAGTTTTCTTTACATATTTATCGCTCATTGCTTGAGAGTCTGCTTAAGCACGACTATGTTTTTGTGACTATGGAAGATTTTCTGACTCATGATTATGAGTCAGATAGCCGTGTTGTCGTTATGCGCCATGATGTTGACCGTTTGCCTCATAATTCGGTGCTTATGGCGCGTTTGGAGCATAAGGTCGGAATTAAGGCTACCTATTATTTTCGCTGTGTGGCAGAGAGTTATGACGAGCCATCGATTCGTGAGATAGTGTCTTTAGGTCATGAGGTGGGTTATCACTATGAGGATATGAGTTTGTGCAATGGTGACAAGCAGGCCGCCTATCGTCATTTCTGTGATGAGTTGCAACGTTTGCGTACTTTCTATCCTGTTCGTACTATATGTATGCACGGAGCTCCCACCAGTAAATGGGATGGCAGAGACCTATGGCAAGACTATGATTATCACCAACTGGGCATTATAGGTGAGCCATATTTTGACGTTGATTTTTCACGGACTTTCTACCTGACTGACACAGGGCGCCGGTGGGATGGTTTCAAGGTCTCCGTGCGTGATAAAATCCCTCATTATCAGGATGTATGGATAGGGCAAGGTCTTGTGTATCACACAACAGCGGACATTCTTCGTGCACTTGAGGCAGGAACGTTGCCGAGCCACGTGCTGTTTACAACACATCCTCAACGCTGGAGCGACGATTTCTGGCAGAGGCAGTTAGAATTCATCAAACAATCAGTCAAAAATATCATTAAGCGAATGATTGTTAAGTGATAGAATTCCTTGTGGGTCAGTTTGTCATTTGTTAATATATAAAAAACGAGGCTGTCTAACTATTTTTGTTGTTAGACAGCCTCATGTCGTTTCAAATCTCTTTTGATTATTGAAAAAACTGAGTGGAGTAATGGTGATTTTTTTTTGCTGTGTGTTATAAACCTGTTATTGTATGATTTTTAACTCACTTTATATTTGCTATTCGTTTTATTTCTGCTATGATAGCTTGCGCGAATTTGTCAGCTTGCTCCTCTGTTTGCGCTTCACTGTACACGCGTATGATGGGTTCTGTGTTTGATTTACGCAAGTGTACCCAGCCTTGCTGGAATTCTATCTTCACACCATCTCGGTCGTCAACATGATACATTTTATATATGCCTTTCACAGCCGTGAGTAGTGCATCAACATCAATTCCCTCTGTGAGGTCTATGCGGTTCTTGCTGATGTGATAGTCGGGTAGTGAGGCTCTTATCAATGATGGTTTTTGTTGCTTTTCAGCCATTAGTGATAGGAATAGCGCAATGCCTACCAATGCGTCTCTGCCGTAGTGCAGGGCGGGATATATGACTCCGCCGTTGCCTTCACCTCCTATCACGGCACCAGAGCGCTTCATCTCTGTCACGACATTGACTTCGCCCACGGGTGCTGATGAGTAGTGGCAGCCGTTGAATGTTGACGTGATATCCGCTAAAGCGCGCGTTGATGACATGTTGCTTACCGTGTTGCCTGGAGTGTGGCTAAGCACGTACTGCGCGGTAGCGACAAGGGTATATTCCTCTCCAAACATGTCACCATTTTCGCAGATTATGGCGAGGCGGTCAACATCAGGGTCCACGACAAATCCGACATCTATGCCACCTTGACGCATACGTCCCGCTATTTCCGTGAGGTTTTGGGGCAGGGGTTCAGGGTTATGGGCGAAATGTCCGTCGGGGGTAGTATTGAGCTCCACGATATTCTCCACACCCAGTTCATGCAGCAGCAGTGGCAGCGCTATTCCGCCTACTGAATTCACGCAGTCGATGGCCACTGTCAGGTGCATATCCTTGATGGCTTGGGCATTGACGAGAGGCAATGCCAGCACCTGCTGTACGTGGCGCATGGCATAGTCGGGAATGTTGATTTGCGTGCCAAGATGTTCAACATCGGCAAATATGAAACTTTCATCCTCGGCGATTTTAAGTACTTGCTTACCTTGTTCGTCATTGAGAAATTCACCGTGTGCGTTGAGTAGTTTCAGAGCATTCCAATGTTTAGGATTGTGGCTTGCGGTGATGATGATGCCGCCTGAAGCATGTTCGCTGGTTACTGCTATTTCCGTAGTGGGAGTCGTGGCCAGACCGATGTTTATTACATCCAGTCCCATACCCATCAGTGTCGCGCTGACGAGTTTATCGACCATAGCTCCGGATATGCGTGCGTCACGCCCTACCACAATTTTGGCTCGTTGGTCGGTTCTTTGGGAGTTTTGTAGAATAAAAGTAGCGTAAGCAGCTGTAAAGCGTACTACGCTCAAGGGGTCGAGACCGTCACCGGGAACTCCGCCTATCGTGCCCCGTATGCCGGATATAGATTTTATTAGGCTCATGTTTGTTTGTTGAATTTTATTTTTATCTTATACACATAAGGTGTCAGTGGACTTTGGTCGCTGCTGAAGCCAAGAGCTGCGGGAACTATGATTGTTGCCTCCGAGCCGCTTTGGCGCATCATTCCTACTGCGTAATGCCATGCAAGACAAGTGTTTTCGGTACTGGTAAGATAGTAGAACTCTATGGGGTAGGGCACCTCGGCTGTTGTCCAATATGATATCGTGTCGGGGTTCTCCGAGAGGTCGTATTTCTTATAGCGCAGGTTAACTCTGGCGCCGGGGGTGATGGTGTCCTGACCTGTGCCCTTTTTATCAAGACGGAAGTACAGTTCGTCGCTGGTTTTGTAGAATTCGTTTTCGGCGAATACCGAATCTTTTGGCATAGAACTAAGCACCTTGATGCCTTTGCGTGAGATGAAGTTCTTGATGATTTTCTTTTCAGCCTTAAGTTCATCGGCATAGGTGCCTTTGGTGCATGCCGCAAGCAGCACCATCAGTGCTGTTAGCAACAGTGTGATATATGTTCGTATCGGCATTTTCATGTATGGCATTATTTTATTGTAAGTGCTATTATGGCTTGTGAATATGGTGGTATTTTTTCCGTTCCCATTCTTCCGTAGAGCAAAGCCCATGGTGCAATAATATCGGCATGAGCTCCGTGTCGCAAACGTGTCAGCGTGATGTCTATGGCATCCGGCACCTCTTTACGACCTACGGTGATCTCGCGACTTGTTTGTTCTGCCATCGTGCCATCTGTGAGACGTATCGCATATTCGATGGTGGCGTGCTCGTCAAAAGCCAAAGTATCGCCCTCGCCGGCATTAATAACACGCACCCAATAGCCTTGCTCATGGCGCTGATAGAGACTCGACCCGAGAGCAGATAGTGAGTCGTTCAAACGCTCTGCAATGGCGTTAATTTCCTTGTCGGCTTCAGCTGCCAGGCGCTGATTGAGCTCCAGAACACTCGCGGTGGCACTATCGGGTACGGACTTGTTGCTCGGGCTTTGAGGGGCTACTTTCTTACACAGAATATCACACGATGCGCAACTTAGGAGCATCGTGAAGGTTAGCAATGCTATGGCGATTGTTTTATGCACCTTGTGTTATATTCTAACTTGCAAAGATACGAAAAATCTCTCTATCCGACAAATTGGCAGAAAAAATGGCATAAAAATGGACAAAATGACATAAAATACTGACAATTAGTCAGTTAATATGTTTAGGCACGGGGTTTGTCATATGGTAAGTGCCGTAAGGTTAAGACCCGAGGCGATATAAAAAAACGAAATTTATTAACATTTTAATTTGGAGGATACAATTATGACACCAATGACAAGAATGAACCAAAACTGGTTACCGAGTATTTTCAACGACTTGTTTGACAACAACTGGGTAGTAAGCAGCAACACCACTCCAGCGATCAACGTAATCGAAGATAAAGACAAATATGAAGTTGAGGTAGCCGCTCCTGGCATGGCTAAGGACGATTTCCGCATTCATATCACTCAGGATGGTGAATTGGTAATAGGTGTAGAGAAAAAGACTCAAACCGAAGATAAGCAGAATAAGAAATATCTGCGTCGCGAGTTCTCTTACAGCAAGTTTGAGCAGTCAATACTGCTTCCTGACAATGTTGAGCGCAGTCGCATCGAGGCTAAGGTCAATGACGGAGTGCTAACCGTAACATTACCCAAGAAAACCGAAGAGGAAAAAGCTCGTGCTTTGACTTCAATAGAAATCAAATAGTGTTTGTGTCTTTATACCAAACCGCTACCATGCGAACTTGAAAGGCGCATGAAACAATAACCAAAGAGGCAACCTGACAGGGTTGCCTCTTTAGTTATTGTTATAGATTATTATCGCTAAAATTATGTTTTTATGATACTTGTTTCTTTGTGCAGGCTGAAAAGTTGTAATTTTCTGAAGTCCTGCAGACTAAGTAGCCGCTTATCCGAATAGTTTTCCGAAGAATCCTTTGCTTTCTTCTTCGTTTTCTTCTTTGTCTTTCGGTGCCTCGGCATCTTGTGCTTTTACCTCTTGTTCAGCTGATGGCTCTTCGGCGTTATGCTGCGGAACGTATGCTGGACGGGGCTCTATTGGCGCGTCAAGATGATCCTCAACGTACTTGATGACCTCAGCCAAGGCATCTCTGAAACTCTGGAAGTCTTCCTTGTAGAGGAAAATCTTGTGTTTCTCGATTTCGTAGGCTGGACGACCATCGGGCAATTCACCAACTTGGCGTCTTTTGCTCTCTGTAATAGCGAGATAGAGGTCGTCGTTCATTCCCTGCTTAACATCAAGGTAATAAATACGTTTGCCGGCACGGATAGCTTTTGAGAAAAAGATTTCGCTGTCTCTTCTGTTTTCTTGTTTTCTTTCTTCCATCGATTTATTCTTTGCGAAACGGCATAGCACCGTTCCTGGTTAATGTTGGCACAAAGTTACAACTAATTTTTGTTATCAGTGTAAAAAATTTGTTGTTTTTTTGCAACTACTCTTGTGGTGTTACGTTCTCAACGTCATGTTTGTCTTTTCCTTTGAGGTATTCGGGCAGGCTGAGTCCGGCTTGTTCGAATAGGTCGTTGAGAGGAGGGATTGATTGGAATAGTCCACTGAGGAAGTTCGCCGTAGAGCCTTTTCCGCCATTTGGATTTCCGCTGTCCCATACGGTGACTTTGTCGATCTTGATACCCTTGATGGCTTCTACTTGTGTGCGTACCAAATCCGGCAATTTTTCGAGCAGCAGCAGTTGGAATGCTTTCGTTGCATCTCCTTCTGCCGCGGCAACCATCTGCTGGTAGCCTTGTGCCTGTTTTGTGAGCACCTCGTAGAGACCTTTTGCCTCGGCTTCCATCTTGGCGTATATGGCGTCAGCCTCACCTTGGGCGTTGACTCGTATGCGTTCCGCCTCGGCTTGTGCTTCAATGATACGGCGGTTTTTCTCAACTTCCTGAGGCACTATGATGTTGGCGTTCTGTGTAGCTCGTTCACGCTCGGCGCGAGCTCGTTCGGCATCTTGTTCCGCTGCGTATGCTTCTTGCAGTGCTCGTGCCTGCTGAACTTTTTCAGCCGATACGGCAAGGCGTGCCGCTTCTGCCTCACGGGCTCGACGGTCGGCATTGGAGTTGGCAACCTCAATCTGCGCAGCATTCTCACCCTTGACGGCTACGGCATTGGCTTCTGCGGTACGGATACGCGTGTCACGAACAGCTTCCGCCTTACCTATCTCACCAATCTTTTCTTGTTCGGCAACGCTGACTTTAGCCTCGTTGATGGCCTTTGCGGCGGCTTCCTTACCAAGAGCCTCGATGTAGCCTGACTCGTCTTTGATGTCGGTTACATTGACGTTAATCAGGCGAAGACCTATCTTCTTGAGTTCCGCCTCAACGTTTTTCGATACGTTCTCTAGGAATTTGTCGCGGTCGGCATTGATTTCCTCAATTGACATGGTGGCTATCACAAGACGCAACTGTCCGAAGAGGATATCGCGCGCGAGTTCTTGTATCTGATCCGCTGTCTGACCCAGCAGACGTTCTGCGGCATTGTTCATAGAGTCTTCTTCTGTGGAGATACCTACCGTGAAGCGGCATGGTACGTCAACGCGGATGTTCTGACGGCTCAGGGCATTAGTCAGATTAGCTTCTATGGATATCGGTGTGAGGCTTAAGTAGGCATAATCTTGGATAATGGGCCAGATGAAGGCACCGCCACCGTGTATGCAATGCGCTGATGTGCCACTCGTACGACCATAAACAACGAGAATTTTGTCCGAGGGGCAACGTTTATAGCGCTTTACTATGGCGTAGAAAATGAAGAACGCCGCTACGGCAATGATAATAGTTAATTGTAGCATAGTTGTTGGTTATTATAGAGTTATTGTTTATTTTCTGATTTATGCCGGCTCCACCATGACATTGCTTTTGTCGATGATTTGCGTCACTGTACATACGGCTCCTGTGGGTAATTCTTCACCCTCAGTCCATGCGTCTATCTCATGCACGCTACCGTTGACGCTGACCTGTATCTTGCCGCTGGCGCTTTTTTGCCCGGGTATGCGCAGATATACGTTCGCCTTTTTGCCCAGCGCCTGCCCAATCTTGAAAGACCCGTCTTTGGCGAGCTTAAGCATAAGCGTTAAACCACCAAAAACCAACAGCAGAAAACCAATGCCTACGCAGAGGGCTATGACATTAAGTATAACGGTACTCTCGATGGTATTGTAAAGCAGTGCAGCAGTCCAACCGTATGCAAGGGCAAAGTTTACCAGGCTCTTAAAACTGAATAGGCTTGGTCCCGAGTCGCCATCACCGTCAATGTCCATGTCGCTGTCTGCGCCAAAAAAACTCAATATCGTCATTATGGCGAAGATAATGGTGGCTACGATGGCTATGGTCCAATAAATGCGGTGCCAATAGGGAAGGGCTTCAAAAAAATCAATCATGGCGGTAGAATGTTTATGACAATGATTTGACAACTAATTTATTCGGGTGAGTTCTGCGACAGAGGTGATTATAACGGCACCCTGAAAATTCAATTGCCAAAGTTAGTGTTTTTTTTGTAATGCGCAAAAGATTTTTTTATTAAAATAGAAAACCTAATAGCACAATAAATGAAAAAACAGTAAATTATATAATAGCAGCAAATATCTAGTCCTTCAGCTTTTCGTGTTCATGATTAAGGTGCTTTGAAAAGCAATGTACTTTACCTTGAAAATTTTGCGGAAATATAACATGTTTTCTTTGCCCATAAAGTAGATGATTTGTGTGCCTAAAGTTTTGCTCTTTGTTCAAACAGATGACCAAATAAAAAATCCGGACACGCCGCGGCGTGTCCGGACAAAGTTTGACTCTTTATTATTAACTCTTTGTTCTATATAGTCTTACATTCCGAGTTCGGCGCTGATGGCGCTGTATTTGTCAGACATGTTGAGCTGGTAGTAGAGTTGGCGCAGTGTTATCATTGTCTGACGGTCATCTGGTGTCAGCTCATGAACTTTCTCGAAGTAGGGCAGTGCTTTCTTGCGTAGTTCTTTGATTTGGCTGTCCATTTCGTTGAGTTTGTTGATGTCTTTTTCGAATGTTGATGCGTCGCTGATTTGCACCGCGTGGTTAAAGTACGAGCGTCCCATGCCGCTATAGACTTCAGGCAGTGTCTCGGGTGCTATGTTGAGGTCAAGTGCTTTCTGGTAGCTTTGCATGGCTTCGTCGAAGCGGTTGATATTATTGAGCAGGTTGCCTCTTACGAAATGGTACTGCGCGTTTGTAGGATCCTCTTTGATTATTTTGTCCATCAGTTTCAATGCTTCTTCAGACTTGCCTCCGAATACGTAGTGGTTGATCATGGTCAGGATAAACCATTGGTCGTTAGGATATTTGCGCATACCTTCCTCAAGGCTGGCGAGGAAGTTTGTGGTGTCGCCGAGTTGACGGTAGCAGTCGGTGACTATCTGCTGGATGTTTGACGGGTCGTAGAGTCCGTCTTTGATGCTCTGGCAGAGTTCGAGTGCTTCGTGTGTTTTTTCGGCTCTCAGCAGACACATGGCTCCGTAGTATTTGATTTGATAGTAGAGTGTGTCCTTGGCTACTTTTGCCGCTACTTTTGGTTCCTGCATGAATTTCAGGTCAGGTATGGTAGCCCAACGCATGAATGCGTCGTAAGACTCCATATACTGCTTGTTCTCAAAGAGTTGGTTGCCGTATTGTATGATGTATTGGTCGGCATAGTATTGTGCGAGTTGTGTCTGGGCTTTCTTTATGGTGCCGTTGTCGATTTTGCCTTTGGCATTGGGTATTGCCGCGAGTTCTGCGGCTTTGGTATAGTATCCTGTTGATTCATACTGTGCCTTGCCCATCATTGGTACCAATGTTGCCGCATCGCCGCCGAAGAGTTGTGACTGCAATGTTGTGGCTTCGTATTCGCCGATTTGTGCCGCTACGACCCATGTCTTGGGGTCGTCTTTTGTCTCGTCGTTGCTCAACGCCGGTATTATGGCTTCACGAGCCGCGTTGAAGTCAGGTTCTTCCGATAAAGTTTTGTTGCGGGCTTTGCTGACATTGGCTTTCTGGGCTACTGCCGGCAGCATCAGGGCTACCGCCAGAAGGGTTAATAATGCCTTTTTCATAATGATATAGAAATTAAGATTTTTGTTATTTATTCATTTTCTTGTTCCGCAGTTTGTTCGGCTTCGGGTTCTATTTCTTGCCCTTCTTCGTCGGGTTCAGTACTTACGCTGCATACGCTGGCTATGACGTCTTTGCGCAGGTCTATGAGTTTAACTCCTTGTGTGAGTCGTCCCATGACTCTGACGTCTGCTACGTGCAGTCGTAGTGTTATTCCCGAGCGGTTGATAATCATCAGGTCGTTGTCGTCGCTAACGGCTTTGATGGCTATGAGGTTGCCGGTTTTCTCGGTGATGTTGAGTGTTTTGACGCCTTGTCCACCGCGGTTGGTGATGCGGTAAACGGGTACAATGTCACCGTTTTCGTCTGTTTCGTCGAGTTTTGTGCGTTTGCCGTAGCCGTTCTCCGACACTACCATTATTGTCTGTCCTGAGTCTTGTGGTACACAAACCATGCCAATTACCTGATTGCCGTCTTCGCGCAGTTTCATGGCTTTGACGCCTGTTGACATTCTGCCCATGGCGCGCACGGTGCTTTCATTGAAGCGTATTGCGCGTCCGAGGCTGTTGGCGATGACTATTTCTGAGTTGCCATCGGTGAGCGCGACATCAACTACGCGGTCGTCATCGCGGATTATGATAGCGTTGACGCCTGCTGTGCGTGGGCGTGAATAGGCTTCGAGCGAGGTCTTTTTGATGATACCTTGTTGTGTGGCAAAGACTATGTAGTGGCTGTTGACAAAATCTTTGTCGTTGATGTTTTGTATAGGTATCAGTGCGTTGATGGTGTCACCGGGCTCCATATTGAGCAGGTTATTGATGTAACGGCCTTTGCTGTTTTTGCCGTCTTCGGGCAGTTCATAGACTTTGAGCCAGTAGCATCTGCCGCGTTGTGTGAAGACGAGTAGTGTGTTATGTCGCGTGGCGGGATAGATGTATTCTATGAAGTCCGCATCGCGTGTCCCGGAGCCTTTGCTACCTTTGCCGCCACGACCTTGCGCCCTGAATTCAGCAAGGGGTGTGCTCTTGATATAGCCCATGTGACTCACGGTGATTACCACTTCGTCATCAGCTATGAAGTCTATGTCGGTGAATTCACCGGCACTCATCACTATTTGTGTGCGACGCTCGTCACCATATTGTTCTTTGATTTCGAGCATTTCTGTCTTGATGATTTGATAGCGCAGTTCCTCGCTGTCAAGCACTGATTGCAGGTATTCGATGCGTGCTTTGATTTCCTGATATTCTTTTTTGAGGTCTTCTATAGCCAGTCCCGTGAGGGCTCTGAGTCGCATATCCACCACGTAACGGCTTTGTATGTCGCTCATTGCGAAACGTTCCATGAGTCTGCCGCGTGCTTCATCGGCATTGCGGCTCCTGCGGATGATGGAGATGACTTCTTCGATGTTATCGACGGCTATGATGAGTCCTTCGAGGATATGGGCGCGCTCCTGAGCTTTCTTGAGCTCATATTGTGTGCGACGTGTTACCACGTCCATGCGGTGCTCCACAAAGTTGCTTACCAAGTCCTTGAGATTAAGCAGTTTTGGGCGACCTTTGACAAGGGCTATGTTGTTTACCGAGAATGATGACTGCAGAGCCGTCATCTTATAGAGTTTATTGAGTACCACGTTGGCATTGGCGTCGCGTTTGATGTCTATCACGATGCTGATGCCTTCTTTCTTGGATGTGTGGTCCGATATGTCGCTGATGCCTTCAAGGCGTTTGTCGCGCACGAGGTCGGCGATGTTTTTTACCAGTTCGCTCTTAACGACCTGATAGGGTATTTCCTTGATTATGATGTGCTCCCTGCCGTCATCATCCATTTCTATCTCGCAGCGTGAGCGTATCACGATGCGTCCGCGCCCCGTCGTGTATGCATCTCTCACACCCTGGTAGCCGTATATAATGCCACCTGTAGGAAAGTCCGGGGCTTTGATATATTGCATGAGTTCCTCAATGCTGATATCCGTGTTGTCAATATATGCTATTATGCCGTCCACGACCTCCGAGAGGTTATGCGTTGGCATATTTGTAGCCATACCTACGGCGATGCCTGACGCACCATTTACGAGCAGGTTGGGTATGCGTGTGGGCAGCACTGTGGGTTCCTTTTCTGTGTTGTCGAAGTTGGGGACCATATCTACGGTCTCTTTGTCGATGTCGCGCAGTGTTTCTTCCGCAATTTTTGTCAGTCTTGCTTCGGTGTAACGCATAGCCGCCGGTCCGTCGCCGTCAATGCTACCGAAGTTGCCCTGACCGTCCACGAGGCAGTAGCGCATATTCCATGGTTGTGCAAGGCGCACGAGAGTGCCGTAAATACTGCTGTCGCCATGAGGGTGATATTTACCCATTACCTCTCCCACGATACGTGCGCTTTTCTTAGTCGGTTTGTCGAAGGTGTTGTGCAACTGGTTCATACCAAAGAGCACGCGGCGGTGCACAGGCTTCAAACCATCGCGAACTTCGGGAAGAGCGCGGGCTACTATGACGGACATTGAGTAGTCGATATACGACGTTCGCATCTGTTCGTCAATGTCAACTTTAATGATTTTGCCGGTTTCTACAAAATCCTGATTCTGTTCGTTATCCATATTCTGTTTTTAGTGGTTATTTACATGTTTTGCTAATACCCTGCAAAATTACGAAAAAAAACTGAATTTGGAAGCTTATTTCTTGTTTTTGGTGTCAAATTTGGCTTCTGTTGCGTTTTCGGTTCTGTGTCGGGCTCCCATCGAACGGCGGGCAACTCCTCAATAGGGGCTTGGTATAGTGCTTTTATTGGCTCTAGCTTTTCTGGCTTTTCTAGCTTTTTTTGAAAATTCCGAATACTGCTGATCCTGAACCGGACATGGCTGAGTAGATGGCGCCGCGGGTGTACATATCCTG
>ODAI013375601.1_pt1 | contig 18725 bp, 15 predicted proteins | sample 1539321 | NCBI WGS metagenome assembly ODAI01 (sample SAMN02144231, study PRJEB22623) | gut metagenome | biome: sheep rumen | host: Ovis aries | place: New Zealand
ATATCGCGCCGCTACAACCAACTACCTTTGCTGCGTTCCCGCCCTGGAGGATTCGAAGGGAGCTGACCGTACAGGACTTACCCGTGTTTTTGACTTTCGTGTGCAAAGATACGAAAAAATATCTTATCTTCGTCCTTATTCCTCAAAAAATGACGAAAAAACGTGATTTTAAGAAAAAATTAGAGCAACTGTGTCTCAAAAATCCTGTTTTTTCATCAAAGACTGCCTCGACGGGGACGTTTCATGGCATTAACAACGAACTGTCTCCATAACTCAAAAAGCGGAAATCGTGCGCCAAGGCATAGTCATAGATACGGCGCCAATGTCCTTTCGTGAATGCACTGACCAACAAGAGCAACGTACTTTTGGGCTGATGAAAATTAGTAATCAGCATTTCGACAATCTTGTATTTGTAACCAGGTACAATCATGATTTGGGTTGAAGTGTGCAAGACATTTGTCCCATGCAGGTCAAGGTATTTGACAAGGGCGGCAATTGCGTCATCGGGAGTGGCTTGTGGCAAATCCTCCGCATAAGGCTCCCACTGCCCCACGCTCAATTGTTCCATCGGCAAACTGGGGTTGGCCATAAGTTTTACACCTATATAATATAAGCTTTCCAGCGTGCGCACACTCGTCGTGCCTACGGCCACGGCGCGGCATCCGTGCTTCAAAAGCTGCTCCAGCGTGCGGCGCTGAACACAAATAAACTCTGTATGCATCTCGTGGCCTTTGATTTCCTCACTTTTCACTGGTTTAAAAGTACCTGCCCCCACATGCAATGTCACTTCTTCACACACAACGCCTTTCCGGGTCAGTTCGGCAAGCACTTCATTTGTGAAATGAAGGCCTGCGGTCGGTGCTGCCACACTGCCCTTAATCTTTGAATAAACAGTCTGGTAAGTGACTTTGTCGGACTCCTGTGTCTCACGATTCAGGTAAGGCGGAATGGGCAACTCCCCCATCAATTCGAGCACTTCGGCAAAAGAAACATTGCTATTGTCCCACGAAAATCGGACATGTGCGCCTCCCGCCACCTCTGTCTTTGTCACACGGATGTCAAAAATGGCTCCGTTGCTTTCGATTTGATGCACCAACTCCCCTTCCTTCCATTTTTTTTGATTGCCGATGAGACAAAACCAGGTACAGTCTCCCTTGGTCTGAAAGATTTGCTCATAGTCGGCCGGGGCCACTGGTTCCAAGAGGAAGACTTCAATCAAAGCTCCTGTCTCTTTGCGAAAATGCAGACGGGCCTGGATCACCTTGGTGTTGTTAAAGACCATCAGTGTATTGGGGGGCAGATATTCGGGCAGGCTTTGGAAAGTGTCACTCGTGATTTCCCCCTTTTTATAGACCAACAACTTGCTTTGGTCGCGTTTTGACAAAGGAAACTTGGCTATGCGACTGTCTGGCAAGTCGTAGTCGTATTCAGATATGCGCAAATTGTAAATACTGCTACTCATTTTTAAAAAACAAGAATTATTGACGTTATCAGTACGGAAATAACAGTCAGGACAAATGTCAGGAAGACGATGTCAATGTCTTGCAAGCTGTAGCCCGTACTAGTGTATTGGGAAGACACATAATGTAGGTTTGATGACATTCTCCTGTAAAAATATCGATGCAGAAAATAGACCGTTAGGCCCACCAAGATGCCCCAGAGCCAACCAAAAATCACATCTGTCGGGAAATGGACGGCCAAATAGACCCGCGACCATGCCATGAGCAAGGACCACGATATCAGTAGCAGGCTCAACATGCGGTGGCGCACCAGCAATGAGACGAAAACCGCGACAGATGCCGTGTTTGCCGCATGTCCGGAAAAAAAGCTGTAGGATGGCTCGAAATTATTGCGTACGATAGCGACGACGTTTGCCAACGAAGGGTCGTTGATGGGACGAAGGCGCTCGGTCATCGGCTTGACAAGCCATTCCGACAGTCCTCCTGAGAGCAAAAGGCAAATGGTGGCACAAGAAACGATTAGAGCAATCTGGCCGAAGCGCTCGTTGTTTTTGACGACTAAATAAAACAATATAACGTAAAACAAAAGCCAAGTCGGCGTATAGGTAAATAACGACACAAAGCTATCCAGCAACATTGAATTATTGCCATGTACCGACTGTAGCACTGAGAGGTCGAAGTCCGCAAACTGTTCAAAATCCATATTCTTTCCTCACGTTTAAATTTCTTCCACATCAGTCTTTAATACCCATCCTCTTTTCCCATTGAAAGTTTGTATTTGGATCCATTTGTCCATCAAGCAGTCGACGATTTCCACACGGGTCCCCTCGTGGAGCTCGAACATCTGTGCCGAAGTCTTCGAGGGTGTTTTATGTACAAACAAGGAAGGGCTGATGATGATTGCTTTGTCTCGGTTGCGCAAAGAATTGGCCTGATAAGACGCACTGACGATGGAAAGGGTGAAAAGGACGATGAAAAAAAGCGACGAAAAGAAGCAAACTTTTCTCATCAGCAAACGTTTTGAGAAGAACCAGCCGAGCAGCAAAAGCAAAACCAGCAACAACGACATCAACGAGACTATAGCCCAATGATCAATGCCCATTTGATAGCAAACATAGTAAAAACAACGCATTGGGATGCTTTCAAGAGACTGTGGCTGCTTGTCCACGACTTTGGTACGGATGAATTGAAGATTGTGGCGGATGTCTTCGTCGATGGGATTGAGCTTGTAGGCACGCTCGTAAGACAATACGGCTTTGGCCAGCTGGTTGCTGCGATAGTAGGCATTTCCCAAGTTATAATAGTCTTCGGCACTTTGCTTTTGCTTCAAGACTTCTTCAAACTGGACGATGGCACGCTGGTAGTTGCCCTGCTTATAGCTTTCCTGCGCTTGTTCCACCGGATGTGCGGCGGCAAAGAGCGGCATGAGCACTAGGAGCAGCAAGAGTTTGAGCTGCTGTTGAGCGTTTTTGGGCTGTTTTGTCTTGTTTTTAAGGCTGTCTTCGATGCTCATAATAGCTGTTTCCGCAGAAGAATAAACATATTTCATGTCCCCCACCTCATTGGTTCGTGCATATCTTTGGTATTCGCTCTCATCAATGGCTCTAATGAACAGGTCGATGGTAAAGTCGTCCACATGCCGTTCTCCCAGTTTTGCAATGACCGTTTCCCGCGAGAGCTGTTCGATCGGGATCTCCAGCTTATCGCTGATATAGCCCCAAAGCGCACGCAAGGTCTCCTCGTAGAATCCTGCTTTACTATTGGCATTCATCAGCGTCCGCGCCTTTCTCAGCCGCCTTTTCACCATTTTATTCGCACGCTTCATCCGCTGCATCGACAAATTGCCGTTCTCGACCGCCTTTTTACGGAAAATGATGAGCATGATGAAAAATGTGATGAGCAGCAGCGCCAAAATGACCCAATATTCCATTTTTCCATAAAAGACATGTCTGTGGGACGCTATGCTGTTGTACTCTGTCTTCATCGGCCGAATGTCTACCGCATCGACATCTGCGTCAACTTTCTCTTTGCTGTCGCGCCCTTTGAGTACTTTCACCTTTATGGGGTCGGTGTATTTGGTCACATAAACTTCTTTTTTGGTGTCAAAGTAGATGAATTCGATGGGTTTGATTGTAAATTCTCCGCTATTTCTCGGAATGACCAATGTCTCATAGGTCATCTCTCCTGTCAATCCGCTGGTCGTCAGCTTTGTGTTCTCTATTATCGTCGGGTCGTAGGTCTCAAAATCCTCGGGAGCCTCAAAAGCCGGTGTTTTCAGCAGTTTCAGGTTACCTTTGCCTTTGACCACGACAATGACTTTCAGCGGATTGTTTACTTCCAGTTGCATCTTGTCTGCTTTTGCCGAAATTTCAAATTCACCGACACCGCCCGAAAAATTCTCCGGCTTGCCTTGCAACGGCTTGACCTGGATGCTCAAGCCCGGACTTTTGATGTCTTTCTTGACTTCAATATAATCAGAGCCGCCATTGAAGAAGGATTCAAACGGGTCGATGTTACGGATGCGCTGCAATATGGTGCCTTTAAACGTCAAACTCGGGATGTCCAACTTTCCTGCCACCTGCGGATAAAGCATGTATTGTCCCCAAATCACCGTCCGGTAGGTTCGTCCGTTCACTTTCTCGGTAGAAAATGTCTTTTGCTGAGGCAATTGGATTTCTTGAATGTGTACACCTTTCAAATCCGGCATTTTATAGTCCAAATTCACTAAGTCAACCTGCGTATAAACTTTATAGGTCAGCAAGACGGCCTCTTGCTCACTAACCGTTTTCTTGCTTGCCGTAACCTTGATGAACAAGTCTTTTTCCGTTATCGGCGTGCCGGCAGGACGTGTCGGCTGGAACAGGTTCTCATCTGGCGTGCTCTTGGCATGCGCCGTTCCTGTCACCTGTATCTTTACCGACTGCGAAGTGACGTTGTTGCCTTTGATGATTGCTGAAACTGCTGGTATAATGTAGGTGCCCGGCTTGTGCGGATAAAAGATATAGGTGTAGGTTACCGACGACGACGAAGTTGTATGTCCATTGACCATCATAACACTTGAGGAGACCGACTTGGTGGGGCCCATCAGCACTTCCAGCCCCTCGGGAAGCGCTCCCATCCTGAAAGATTCTACCTCTTCGACGTTGATGACATACTGAATGCGGAACTGTTCTTCCACGGCGACCTGCGATGGCGCATTTACGATGATGCGCTGTGCCCAAAGCGGTGCTGCTATGGAAAATAGTATATACAACAATATGCAATATTTTTTCGATTGATTGTCCATGGCTACCAGTTCTTTTCTTTTTTCGGTTTTGTCTTATTTCGCTGCGCTTTTTTCACTCTTTCTTGCGTATCTTTCTCCTTTTGCAAGGCCGCTTTGAGGAGTTGTTCCGCCACGTCTTTGCTCATTTCTCCTTGGCCTGGGTATGGCTCTTGGGGCTGGGCGTCGTCTTGCCGTTTGCCTGGATCCTGATGCTTGTTATTGTCATCATTTTGATCTTTTTTATTGTCATTTTTGCCCTTCTCGTCCTGCTTCTTGTCTTTCTGGTCGCCATTGCCGCCTCCCCCTTGCTGATTTTGCTGACTTGGGCTTTGTTTCAGCAATTTCTGGCATAAAGCTAGGTTATAGCGCGTCTCGTCATCGCCAGGATTGTTCCTCAACGATTGTGCATAAGCCTCAATGGCCTCGGCATAAGCTTGCCGGTTTTGAAAAATTACGCCAATGTTATGGAAGGCCATCGCGCGGCGCCTGGGGGTCGGCTCCAATTGGGCTGCCTTCTTGAACATGTCAACAGCCAGCGAGTCTTTCTCTTGCATCATCAGTGCACAACCGAGGTTATAAATGGCTTGCGGGTTATTTGCCCGTTCAGAAACGGCTTTCCGGTATTCTGTCTCGGAGAGTGCGAACTCACTTTTTCGATACAACCGATTGCCCCTGCGAATGCCCTGGCGGTCGTCTTGTGCACAAGCCGTTGTCGCCAATGTCAGCAATAGGATTATGTTCAGCAATATTCTTACCATGTCAATGCTTTCTTTTAAACAAGTTTATGCGTCTAAAAAAGAGGTTTTCTGCCTCACGAATACACATTTCCACTGCCAACAGGATAAACGTGAACAGTGCAAACAGCTGAAACTGCTCGGCAAACTCATCATAAGTGATGTCTTGTACCTCTCCTTTCTGCAACTTTGAGAGTGAATGGTTCAACGCCTTCTGTGCCGCATTTCCACTGACCACATGGATGTATTTGCCGCCGCCCTTTTCGGCTATTTGCTTGCACATCTGCTCGTTCAGGGCCGACAGCACATGCTCGTTGTTCTCATCTTTGAGGTATTTCCCCCCACCAACGGGCACCGGTGCACCCTCCGTCTTCCCCACCCCCAGGACAAACGTGTGGATGCCGCGCTTTTTCGCTTCTGCGATTGCTTCTTCAACGCCTCCTTCATGGTCTTCGCCATCGGTCACCAAGATGATTACCTTGCCGATTGCCGTATTTGAGGTAAAACTTCTTGAGGCCAAATCAATGGCTTGGGCGATGTCCGTTCCTTGGTTGCTGACGATGTTGCAATTAACGGTTTGCAGGAACATCTTCGCCGTGACATGGTCCATGGTCAAAGGCAGTTGCACAAAAGCATCCCCGGCAAAGACAACCAGCCCTATTTTATCGTCTACAAAGCTGTTGATGAGTTGTTCTATCATCATTTTACTCTTCTGTAAGCGGGAGGGGGAAACGTCTTCCGCCATCATTGAGCGGCTGATATCCAAGGCTACCATAATTTCTAGTCCGGAACGCTTGTCGCTGCTCACCACCGTGCCTACTTGTGGGCGTGCCAAAGTCAAAACAAGCATGGCCACGGCAAGCAGGCACAAATAAAACTTCACCCGGCGCCGCTGTGCCGACACACGATGCGACATTGCCCTGATCAAAGGCTTTTCGCCCAGGCGAGCAAGCTTTCTCCGGCGCGTGCGGAAGGCGTTAATCCCCAGCAACAGCAAAAGCGGGATTAACAACAATAGCCGCAAATAATTATGTTCCTCGAATCTAAACACGTTCTATTTTTTTAATCTATGGTACGCGCTGAAAAACCTTCAGCCTTAAAATCAACTCTAACAATAATAATATCAAGGCTATTACGGCAAAGGGAAGATAAGCCTCATAACGTTTTGAGAACGAGGTCTTGTTAAATTTCGTCTTCTCCAACTTGTCGATATCCTTGTAAATCTGCTGTAATTCTGCGACATTGGTGGCGCGGTAAAAGCTTCCACCCGTCATCGCCGCAATTTTTTTCAGCGTTTCAGTATCAATTTCCACTGGCATATTCACATAATGAACACTTCCGGCAACCATCATCGGATAAGGCGCCACTTTGTCGGTGCCAACGCCGATGGTGTATACTCGAATGCCAAACGATTTTGCCATCTGGGCAACGGTGAGCGGCGAGAGGTCGCCGGTGTTGTTACTGCCGTCGGTCAAAAGAATGATGATCCGGCTCTTGGCTTTTGACTCTTTCAAGCGCGAGACAGCATTGGCAAGCCCCATTCCGATGGCTGTACCGTCTTCTATGACTTGTTGGGCAATGTCCGCACGGATGGCATGGAATGAGTTCAACAGCACTTGATGGTCTAGCGTCATCGGGCACTGTGTAAATGCCTCGCCTGCAAAAATGGTCAAGCCGATGTTGTCGGTCGGACGGTCGTTGATAAAGGTGGTTGCCACTTTCTTGGCGGCCTCCAGGCGGTTGGGGCGCAGGTCTTGGGCAAGCATACTGGTCGAAACATCTATTGCCAGCATGATGTCGATGCCCTCAACATGTTTTTTGTTCCATGAAAAAGAAGTTTGCGGACGTGCCAAAACGATGACGATGAAAACCAGGGCAAGAATGCGGAACAGCAAGGGCAGATGGCGCAGACGGGCACGCGCGCCGCGAGCGCCACGGCTTAAAGAATGGCTGTCGCTGATGCGCAAGAGGGGCTCATGCGTCTTCTGGAGTCTCACAAACCACACCAAGTATGGTATCAAGAGCAACAGCAGCAGGAAATATTCTTTATTGGCAAACGTCATACTTCAAATCTATTAACGAGGTCATCACAACAATTCTATTAGACGATGGGCAACTATTCCCAACAATGCCATAATTATAATGGCGATGGTCGAAATAGCCATCAATAGTTTTTTACGCACAGGATTCGCGACGGTCTCATGATGGCGTGTGTCCATTGTGTGGGGCAACTCCCCTTCCTGTTTGGTCTGTTCCACATAATCGACGGCGGACTGCAAATGAAGATTGCTTTCATCTGTCGTAAATTTGGCAAATTTGACCATGTCGGCAGTATCCAGGAGCTCAGCCAAGTCTTCAATCATCGTTTTCCGCTCTTCTTGTCTTAGCTTTTCTATCAGCTCGCAAGATGTCATTTCCATCGCCCGGAAGCCGAAACGCTGGTCAATGTACTGGCGCAAAATACCTGTGAGGCTGGTGTAGAAGGTCTTTTGGTCGAGCATATTTGCTGAGGCTTCCGACTTCAACCCGTCAATTTCCTGCATGGCCCATTGATGTGGCAGCAGCTTGATGGCTGGCTTATTGGCTTCCACCATCTTGGGCGCTGACCGGCGTTTCTCGTTAAGGAAAAATGAGGTAGCCAGTAGAAGCGAGACAATAAACAGGAGCAGAAATACTGGCATCCACTCGTCCCATGAAAAAGGGTTGTTCTGCACATCCTTGGGAGGGTGAAAATTCTCCGGATGTAGCGTGTCGACGTCCAGCGTTATCACTTTCAATGCCAATTGCTTGGTGGAATATGTCTTCCCGTTGACCTTGACGTCCAAAGGCGGGATGGCATACAGGTTCTCGTCGAAAGAAGTCAGCACAAAATGACGCTCGATGCAGAGGACGTCCTTGTTGCCTTTCACGGCGAATGTATCGTCCTTGTGACCAAGCACTTCAACCCCAGGTGTGAGGTGTTGCAAAGGTTCATAATGGGGAAATGCGACCTTCATGCCTTTTTTCAGCATCACGCTGAGATGGAGCTGAGTCTGATTGCCGATGAGAATTTGTATCGAGTCGATTCTGGCATCGACGACCACTTGGGCGCGGCTGCCAAGGACGCTGAAAATAATGGCAATCAATATGAACAGACTTCTTTTCATCACATTTCCTTTTAGTATGCCCGCATGTTAAACAATTTCATCAAGGATTTCACATAGTCATCACCCGTTGAGATGCTCACATAGTCGACTTTGCAGCGGATGAGGATTTGCTTCAAGACCTGTTGCTGTTCCATCCAGCCGGACACATAGCGGCGGCGCACGCCCTTGCTGTTGGTGTCAATGCACATGGTGTCGCCGGTTTCAGCATCAATGACGTTCATCAAACCTACTTTGGGCAGTTCTTTCTCACGATGGTCGTACAATTGGATGGCAACAGTGTCGTGTTTCTGGGCACAGATTTTCAGGACATCCTCAAAACTTTCCGAGCGATAATGAAAATCGCTCATCAAAAAGGCGGTGCAGCGGCGTTTGATGACTTTCCGCAAGAACTCCACTGCCACTTTGATGTCCGTTTGCTGACTTTCCGGCTGGAACTCGAGCAACTCACGAACGAGATAAAGAATATGCTTTCTGCCTTTTTTCGGAAGAATGTACTTCTCTATTTTATCCGAAAACAGCACCATTCCAATCTTATCGTTGTTTTGGATGGCGCTAAACGCCAAGGTCGAAGCGATTTCTGCCGCCATGTCACGCTTGAATTGGTTGGTCGTGCCGAAATTTAACGACCCGGAGACGTCCACCAGCAGCATCACGGTCAATTCACGCTCCTCCTCGAACACCTTGACATAGGGGTTATTCAAACGGGCGGTCACATTCCAGTCAATGTCGCGCACGTCATCGCCAAACTGATACGCCCGAACTTCGCTGAAGGTCATTCCCCTGCCCCGAAAGGCTGAGCGATACAGCCCGGCAAAGATGTTAGAGCTAAGCCCGCGGGTTCTTATCTCTATTTTGCGCACTTTCTTCAGTATCTCCGATGTTTCCACTACCGCTTATCGTTAAAATCGCTTGAAAATGTTGAAAACCAGCCGACATCTACCGTCAAGGCACTTCCACATTGTTCAAAATATTGCTGACCATTTCCTCTGTCGTCACATTCACAGCCTCTGCCTCGTAAGACAAGCCTATGCGATGGCGCAAGACATCATGGGCCACCGCGCGCACGTCTTCGGGCACGACATAGCCGCGATGGCGGATGAAGGCGTATGCCCGGGCTGCTTTCGCCAAATTGATGCTGGCGCGGGGGCTTCCGCCAAATTCAATCATGTCTTTCATGTCCTTCATGCCGTAACGCTCTGGGAAACGGCTGGCAAAGACGATGTCTGCAATGTATTGTTCTATTTTTTCGTCCAAATACACTTGCTTTACCACTTGGCGGGCGCGCATGATGGATGCCGTGTCCACCAATGGTGACAACGGGGGCTGCTCTTCGCTGACATGGTTGCGAATGATTTGTTTTTCTTCCTCAAGTGTCGGATAGTCTATGACGGCTTTTATCATGAAACGGTCCAACTGTGCCTCTGGCAGGGGATAAGTTCCTTCTTGCTCAATTGGATTTTGGGTTGCCATGACCAAAAACGGCTCCGGCAAGACAAACGTGTGGTCGCCAATGGTCACTTGATGTTCTTGCATGGCTTCAAGCAAGGCACTCTGCACCTTTGCCGGCGCACGATTGATTTCATCTGCTAATACAAAGTTGGCAAAGACGGGGCCTTTCTTAACACTAAACGACTCGTCTTTCTGAGAATAGACCATCGTCCCTATCACGTCGGCGGGCAAGAGGTCCGGCGTAAACTGGATACGGCTGTATTTTGCATCGATCAGTTCGGACAACGTCTTTATTGCCAATGTCTTTGCCAGTCCAGGGACTCCCTCCAAAAGGATGTGGCCATCGCTCAAGAGAGAGATCAACAGGGCGTCAACCAAATGTTTCTGTCCGACAATTCGCAGCCCCATGCCTGTTATCAAACTTGTCACAAACGCGCTCTCCTGCTCTATCTGCGCATTCAAGGCGCGTATATCCATTGCTTCTGCCATCTTGATTCTTGGTTTTAGTTTAAAAATCTATAATCTATCTGTGATACTTGTAAATCTCGTACAAAAATACAATAAACTTCTTGAGATAGCGAATAATGCACAATTAAAATATATTAAAAAAACTGTTGAAGGCGCATTTTTCTTCAAAGAACAAGAAAAAACGCATAAAAAACACAAATTATTGCAGAAAAGGCATGGGAAAAATCGCTCAATCTGACGATGGCGGCAAATTTTCAATGCATGTGTCCAGGGTTTTAATCCCCTTCGTCGTACATACGCCTCGAACAAGCGTCAATACAAACGTGTCGAATAGCTCGGATAGAGAATATTTCTCATAAAGCTTTTTGGACATTACGTTTTCAATAGCACTTTGGGCCACATAGACAATGATTTCATAATGCAAATCTGTACGAAAGAAACCCTCTTTCTGCCCACGCTCAAAGAACAGGAGCGAGCGCCGAAGCTCATCTTCCCGATTTTCCTGGCAATAGCTGACTACCGCAGGATAACGCTGCAAGTCCAAGAAGAACGAGGGGTTCACGCCACGCATCTGACGAATTCTCAACTGATAAAAAGCAATCAATATCTCGATCACGTTACAGCCTTTTTGCTCAAAATGCTGCATGTACTGCAAGTTTTGTTCGCGCCGGCTCTTCAAACACTCCAATAAGAGCTGCTGCTTTTCCTCAAACACCTGATAAAGCGTGCGCTTTGAAATGGAAAGGATGCGCGCAATGTCATCCATTTTCACTGCCTTGATTCCATGCCGGAAGAACTCCTGCAAAGCAACCGCAACTATGCGCCGACGAAGATTGGTTGTCATCATTTCTTTCTACTTTTGATCATCTGTGGCATTTTAACACCCGGTTTCCTTCATTTTAACCATTAAGACACGTCTCGTATGCGCCGTAACTCGACAAAGTTCGGAAGTCCGCTCACCCACCAGCCACAAAATCCGGCCCGAGGCATCGGTCATCACCAATTGGCGAGACTTGGAGAACAAATCTTTCTTTTGGTTAGTCAAATAATCGGAGACAAGCTGAGTGCCCCGCATTCCAAAAGGCTGGAAGCGGTCGCCCCGCCGCACCCGCCGCACCCAAAGTGGCATCTCAAAAGAACCGGCATCCAGACAAGCCACCCCGCTGTTTTTTTCGACTGCAAAAGTTTCATCAACCGAGAATAAATCCACACTAAACCGAAGTCCGTCAACGTATGTGAATTCACCGCTTCCTGAAATTTCCAGACAATCCTCCACGCTCTCTTCAATTTTTTCTAGAATGTATTGATTCCTGTCAACCAACAAACGGTGGCTATCCGAGAGAAACAACTTTCCAGAGCCCTCTTTTTTGTGGTCATGAAGCAGCTGAATCTGCCGAGGAGAAAAGCCATATTTCTGCAAGAAAAAATAGAGCATCGACTCGCTTTCAAAAAGAGAAAACGGCAGAAACACTTTCCCATCCTCAACTTTAATGAAATCTTGCAACCTTCTGTTTAACATAGCGTTGTAGTCATCAACAAAATCCTTGCAAAACAGAGAGCTTTGAAGAATATTTCCGCAGGCCTTCGGGTTGAGTTCCTGGAGCAAGGGGATGAGCTTGAGGCGAATTTTATTTCTCAAGAAACACTCGTCCAAGTTGCTGGAATCTGTCACGAAATCTTGCCTTTTTTCCGCCAAATAATTCACAATCTCCTCTCGCGTAAGACAAAGCATCGGACGGCAAATTCTACCATTTTTCACCTTCATGCCCGCAAGTCCGCTGATGCCCGTTCCTCTCACCAAATTCATCAAAATGGTCTCAACTTGGTCGTCTTGATGATGCGCTACGCAAATGGCAGCCGCGCCAACCGCCACCCTCAAGCGCTCAAAATACGCATAGCGCAACTCGCGCGCCGCCATCTCAATGCTGATTTTATGCTCTTTTGCATATTGCCTCGTGCCAAAGGAGGTAACATGCAGGGGAATGGCGTTTTTGCGACAAAATTCACGGCAAAAGTCCTCATCCCGGTCTGCCTCCTCACCACGCAACTGAAAATTACAATGTACGGCCTCAACAGAAGTGCCAAAAGCCCGGAGCAACAGCATTAACGCAATGCTGTCAGCCCCGCCGGAGATCCCCACAAGCAGCTTGTCGTCGGTGTTAAAAAGTTGATGCCGACGCACAAAAGTGGAGAACTTGCGCTCCGTCTCCTGTATTTTTTTTGAACTATTCAACGTACAAGACAAGTCCTTTAAGATATTCACCTTCCGGATGGAAGATGTTGATCGGATGGTCGGGTGCCTGATGCAATTGATGCAAAATCCTCACCACCCTGCCGGCCTGCGCCGCCGCCGTGAACACGGCATTTCTGAAATGTTCTTTGGTGACAACTTGGCTACAGCTAAAAGTGAACAATATTCCGCCCTTGGGCAATTTTTCAAAAGCTTTTGCATTCAACCGGATATATCCTTTCAGGGCATTGTGCAATGCTCCCCGGTGCTTGGCAAATGCAGGCGGGTCGAGTACGATAAGGTCATAAAGACTGCCGGCTTTCTCCAAAAACCTGAAAGCATTATCGCAAAACGCCTTATGCCGCAGGTCGCCTTTAAAGTTCAGTTCAACATTTTGGTTGGTCAACTCAATCGCCTTGGCGCTACTGTCCACCGAGTGCACCAGCTCGGCGTTTCCTCTCATGGCATAAACAGAAAAGCCGCCGGTGTAGCAGAACATGTTCAAGACTTTTTTGCCTCGTGCATAAGTTTCGAGCAAGCTGCGGTTGTCACGTTGGTCGACGAAAAATCCCGTCTTCTGTCCTTTTAGCCAGTCAATATGAAAAAGCAATCCGTTCTCCCTGGCCACATCCTCAAAGCTTTTTCCTTCGAGGAAGCCATTCTCCGCCTCCACGTCGGCTTTGTAGGGCAATGTTGTTTCGCTTTTATAGTAAACATGGCTGACCCGTCCATCCATCACCTGTACGAGTGCCCGTGCCACCATCTTCCGTGCATGATGCATGCCGACGCAATGCGCCTGCACGACCGCCGTCTCGCCATAGATGTCGACGACAAGCCCGGGCAGCCCGTCGCCCTCGCCATGCACCAGGCGGTAGACATTGTTATCATTAGCATCGGCAACACCTATCAACTTGCGCATCTGCAATGCCGAGGCCAGCTTTTCCTCAAAAAATGCCACGTCAATCTCGCGCTGCTCAAACGCAAGCATCCTCACGGCAATGGTCCCGACCTGGTAATAGCCTACGCCGACGACTTGACCGCCGCCATCCACCACACTCACGGCCTCTCCTTCGGCCACTCCGTCGTCCATTCGGTCAATTGCACCTGAGAACAGCCATGGGTGAAATCGCTTCAAGCTTTCTTCCTTACCTCTCTTCAAGTATATTTTCTTCATATTCATTATGTATCAATTCAAAATCACACTCCGACTTCAGCCGCTGCAGTTCATGGTACAGGCGCAGGCACGCCCATGCATCCGTTGCCGCATATAGTTTCTGCGAGTCGGTCAAGATTTCCGCCTCCCAGTTGGACATCTGCTGCCCTTTGGTTATGCGCATGCCGAAGACATTGGCATAAAGTTTCTGCAACGCCATGTCTTTAATCCCGATTTCACAAAAATGCTTTTGTAGGTCGAAAAACGCACCACCCTCAAAGTCAAAACGGCGACGGAGCGACAAAAAATCGTCGGACAAAGACAGCCCAACCTTCAGAACATCCTGATTTTCAAGTAATTGCACAACATAAGGAATGACTTCTTCTCGTGTCAAACGGAACAAAAAACAGAGGTTTTCAGTAGACACTTGCAGCAAGGCGACCAAGTTGGTTCGTCCTTTCTTAAAGGTGGGCCTTGTCTCCGTGTCAATGCCCACCACCTTTTGCCCCAACAGAAAATCCACAGCCTTTTGAGCCTCATTTTTCGTATACACGACATGAATTTTCCCCTCGAACACAACACGAGGCAAAGCCGCTATTTTTTTCTTGTCATATCGACTATAAATCGGTTTCATGAGCCATCAAGCTAAAAAGAATATGCAAAAATAGAAAAAAGTTCTTAATTTGTAAACGTTTCTGATAAAATTCCGTTATTTTTGCAGTAAAATCTTTAAGTAAATATTATGCCTAAGAAAAGAAACAAAGGAAAAGACAAAGGAAAATCATATATAGAAACCCTAGGAGCAAATTTTTTTTTAAAAAACGAAAAAGTCAACGGAGTGGCGGGATTCCTGCTCCTGATTTTGGCCGTAGTTATCATCATTGCTTTCGTCTCATATTTCACCACTGGAAAACTCGACCAAAGCCTCGTCATGGACTACAGGCCGGGCGAATGGGAGAACAAAGGACGGGAATTTGCCAACACCTGTGGCTCTTTGGGCGCACTAACGGCACATTTCCTCATCAAGCAATGCTTCGGACTGGCAGCGTTCATCATACCTGTCTTCATGATTTTAAGCGGACTACGGATGCTAAAGGTCTATAACATCAACCTTTGGAAAGCATTTTTCGGGATGAGCGTCGTCATGGTCTGGAGCTCCGTCGCACTGGCTAGCTTTTTCAAAGACATTAGCGGAGACGAAATCTTCAATCCAGGCGGCGACCATGGGCTGTTTGCCTCCCAATGGCTGGAAAACGTGGCCGGGACGCCCGGACTCGTCGGCATCTTGTTAATAACGGCATTGGCTTTTCTCACCTACCTCAGCAACGAGACCATTCGAGTATTCCGAAAGATGCTGAATCCGGTGAGATACCTCAACAAAGTAAAATTTGTAGTGACCAACAGCCTGACCAAAGAGGATCCAACGGTTGCGACTGAAATGACAGAAGAAGCCCCTGGGCCAATGAACCAGGAAAGAGATTTTGAAGTGGAATGTCAAAGGGAAGAGGCGGAAGCCATTGAATCCGAGAACCAACCGCCACTTGCCGTTACTTTGGACGACAAAGGGACAGAGATGGAAATCACCATCGGCGAAGAAGGCCCGAAAGCCTCCAGCAACACGGTCAACAACTCAGAAGACCTCAACACACCCATCAACCCCAAAGAACCCTTTACACGGTACAAATATCCGACGCTCGACCTGCTGAAGTCCTACGAAACCGACGGAAAGCCGTTCATCGACATGCAGGAGCAGACCGAAAACAAGAACCGCATTGTAGAAGTTTTGAACAACTTCGGCGTAGAAATCAACTCCATTAAAGCCACGGTCGGCCCCACCATCACACTTTATGAGATAACACCAGCGCCCGGCATCCGAATATCCAAGATCAAGAATTTGGAAGAAGACATTGCGCTCAGCCTAGCGGCCATCGGCATCCGCATCATTGCCCCTATTCCCGGCAAAGGGACCATCGGCATTGAAGTGCCCAACAAAAAGGCAAACATTGTTTCCATGAAAAGCATTTTGAACTCCAAGAAATTTCAGGAAACCACGATGGAGTTGCCCATAGCACTGGGAAAGACCATCACCAATGAAGTTTACATCGAAGACTTGGCAAAAATTCCGCACTTGTTGGTGGCCGGAGCCACTGGGCAAGGAAAATCGGTCGGGCTAAATGCCATCATCACCTCACTGTTGTACAAAAAACACCCCAACGAGCTCAAATTTGTGCTCATAGACCCTAAACAAGTCGAATTCAACATTTACTCGCCCATTTCCGACCATTTCATGGCATCCGTTGACGAGAATATAGACAAACCCATCATCACAGATGTCAACAAAGCAGTTTATACGCTGAAAAGCCTTTGTACACTGATGGACGACCGCTATACACTGCTCACCAAGGCCAATGTGAGGGACATCAAGTCGTACAACGAGAAACTGATCAAGCGGCAGCTCCGGCTCACGGACGGGCACCAATACATGCCCTACATCGTTGTTGTCATCGACGAGTATGGCGACCTCATCATGCAAGTGGGAAAAGAAATCGAGCTGCCTATCACACGTATCGCCCAAAAGGCACGCGCCGTCGGCATCCACATGATTATCGCCACACAACGCCCTACTGCCAACATCATCACCGGCACCATCAAAGCAAACTTCCCCGGGCGAATCGCCTTCCGGGTAATCTCCATGATCGACTCCCGGACCATCCTCGACCGCCCAGGAGCCAACCAGTTGATTGGACGCGGCGACATGCTTTTCTACAAAGGCAACGAGCCCGAGCGCGTGCAGTGCGCTTTCGTCGACACGCCAGAAGTCGAAAACATTTGCACATTCATTGAAAAACAATCAGGCCCGAGCGAGCCGCTGGCCCTGCCCGTACCAGCCGTAGAAGAAAGTTCCAATGGCGAGGCGGCCAGCATGGAGGCGCACTCCTTCGACTCACTCTTTGAGGAAGTCGCACATGCCGTCGTCCAGTCTCAGCAAGGAAGCACCAGCTGGATACAGCGCCGCTACTCCATTGGCTTCAACCGCGCGGGAAGACTGATGGACCAGCTCGAAGCAGCAGGAATCGTAGGAGCAGCCCAAGGCGGGAAGCCAAGACAAGTACTTATCCAAGACGAAAACACACTTGACGATAAACTCAAACAACTCAAATCTTCAGCACAATGAAAAAAATAATCTTTATATGGTGCCTGATTTTTGCTCAGGCCACGGCAATTGAAGCACAGACACAGCAACAAATCCGACAAATTCTAGATAAGACAGCCGCCACCGTCTGCAAAAAAAGCGGAACGACGGCCAAGTTCACCATAGAAGTAGAAAAACAGGGTAAAACCTCCGGAGAAATACTGCTCAAAGGCAAGATGTTTAGGATTACGACCCCGGAGGCACTCATGTGGTTTGACGGAAAGACGCAATGGACATACCTCAAAAATGCCGATGAGGTAAACCTCACCACGCCAACTGCCCAGCAGCAGGGAACGATGAATCCTTACGCCTTCGTGTCACTCTATAAAAAGGGCTACACCTACAGCATGAAAAAAGACAAGAAAGGCAATTACATCATCAACCTGAAGGCCCAAAATGCCCAAAGCCATTGGCCAGAGGCATGTATAACCATCAGCAAGACGACATACATCCCCTTGCAGATCAAGATGAGGCAAAGAAACAACAACTGGACCAACATCAGCATCAGCGACTTCAAGGCCAAGAACCTATCGGCCGCCCTTTTCAAGTTTGATGCCAAACAATATCCATCCGCTGAAATTATTGATTTACGATGAACTATTTCGACGTTCTCAAGACAATTTTCAAACACCAGAGGCTCGCCGAACAACGTAGTATCCTACGCCAGGACAACCTCAAAGGTAAAATATTTGCAGGCATCATCATTGCAGGCACCATCGGCTACCTCATCTTCTTTGCCATCGTGCTGGCACTGGCGGCAAATAGTAGCGACATCTCGATTTCCGCCGCAGAACTGATGTTCGGCATGCTGCCGTTTATGCTACTTGTCGACTTTTCCCTTCGGCTGTTCATCAAACAAACGCCACCACAACTGATAAAACCCTACACCCTCTTGCCCATCAGCAAAAACAGCTGTATCGATGCCTTTATCCTCCGCGAGCTTTTCAGTTTGAGCAATCTCATCTGGCTGTCGCTCACCGTTCCTTACGCGCTGATGTCCATCCTTTTCCAATACGACTTTCTGGCAGCATTACTGTTCGTCCTCACTCTCCACTTGACAATCCTCGCTTCAAGCATGTTCTATGTCTGTACGCGCACACTCATCAACCGCAGCGTCGCATGGTGGATCTTGCCCATAGCAGTGTTCGGCATGATGGCAACACCTACTTATATAGGCGAAAATCCCGGCCTGGAAAATCTGCTCACGCGCTACGCAGCCATCGGCAATGCCATTAACGACCACAGCCTCGCACCTCTGCTGGCCGCCGCGGCCGCAATTTTCCTGCTATTTTTCGTCAACAGATTCGTAGTGCGCACAGCAATGGACCAAGATGAGAAAAGACAAGAAGACAACGATAAGATGCTAGTGAATTTCGGCATATTAGGACGCTATGGCATTACAGGGGATTTCATGCAACTGGAGATAAAAAGCCTGTTCCGCAACAAAAATCCACGCAAATCGTTCATCTACGGTCTCATCATCGCCATTGTTTTTGGCTTGCTCAAAGCATTCACAGACATTTACAGCTCAAACTATTCCTCAGTCTTTTGGGACATCTATATTTTGAGCATCTTCTCCATCATGCTCCTGTCCCAGACCCCCTCTTTCGAGTATAAATACATCAAC
>ODAI011418579.1_pt1 | contig 18720 bp, 17 predicted proteins | sample 1539321 | NCBI WGS metagenome assembly ODAI01 (sample SAMN02144231, study PRJEB22623) | gut metagenome | biome: sheep rumen | host: Ovis aries | place: New Zealand
GAGAAGGCTGGTAAGCTCGCAGGCTTTGTAGCAGGAGATTGAGCCTGTCACATGAAGTAAAATGTGCTTGTCTTTCATAAAATCGTCTCCTTCAAAAAACGGCTCCCAGTCGTGAAAACGGCTTATCGAAACCTAGGGAACGACGGCGTAGCCGGCAAAATGCTCCAGTGGAGCATTTTGAGTGAGTCTCCGAGCGGCTATGCTGCGAAGGCCCGCTCGCCTGCTACACGCTGTTTGTGCTTGTAACTATATATGTTTGCCGCTTACGCGGCAGCACAAACAGAGTGTTTTCGTAAGCCGTTTCGCTCCTTCGCGCCGTTTTTTGCATTAGCTGTGCTTGTTAAAAACAATCACAGTCCGATATTATCAATCAATCGGACATCTTCAAGGAAGACGGCGGCGTAGAGTCTGTTTTCTTTTTTTGTCACATAATCTACCTTGAAGCCGGCTTCTTCCAGCTTCTTTGTGATTTCTGCTTCGCTTCCGCCACCGGTCAAAATTTCGTGGAATTTCGGTGCTTTTGCAAGCCCTTCTTTGCTCAGCTTGCGGTTGCGGCTGGAGATGGCAAGGCCGTTTTCTTCACGCACGATTGGGCAGGGAACGAGAGTCACATCCATAAAGAAAGCCTTTACCATGCCGTCTAAAAGCTTGTACTGCTGGTAGTCCTTTTCGCCGAAGTAGGCGCGGGTGGGGCTGACGATGTTCAGAAGCTTCATTACCACGGTAAGAACGCCGTCAAAGTGTCCGGGGCGTTTGGCTCCGCAGAGTTCCTTTGAAAAATCTTTTTCGGTGAGCATGTATTTGTAATCGTCCGGGTACATGACCGGGTAAGTTGGAGCGAAAAGATAGTCAACTCCAGCCTTTTCAAGCAAGGCGCAGTCGTCATCAAAGTTCGCCGGGTAAGTCTCCAAGTCCTTTTTATCGTTGAACTGGGTTGGGTTCAGGTAAACGCTGACTACGCTCACATCATTTTCGGCAATCGCCCGCTTAATCAGGGAAAGATGCCCATTGTGCAAGCCGCCCATAGTAGGCACGAAGCCGATTGATTTTCCCTTCAAAGTTTTGCGGATTTCTTTAAATTCATCTGGAGTTTTTATAATTTTCATAGTTTTCTTCCTTACAAATTCGACGCAGATTAACGCGGATATAATTTAATATAATCTGCGTAATCTGTGTTTTGTTTTTATTTAATTTCATCTCCCGCGGGAAATGAGCCTGCGTGAACGTCTGCGCTGTACTGGTTGAGCGCGCCCTTGATAAGCTCAAGACCATTCAGATACTGGCGTACAAAACGCATCTTAAAGCCTGTCATGCCAAGCATGTCCTGCAAGACGAGAACCTGGCCGTCACATTCAACTCCGGCTCCGATTCCAATCGTGGGGACAGAAACAGCTTTTGTGATTTTTGAGGCAAGCTCCGCCGGAATACATTCCAGGACGATTGCAAAACAGCCCAGCTTTTCCGCAAGTTTCGCCTCTTCGATTATTTTTTCTGCGGCCGCCTCGGTTTTTCCCTGCATTTTGTGGCCGCCGAAAGCGTTGTAAAACTGGGGTGTAAGCCCAAGGTGAGCCATTACGGGGATTCCGCTCTGAACGATGTGGGCGATGATTTCTTCTTGCCCGAAAATACCCTCAATTTTTACGGCATTTGCCCCTGCAACCAGAAGCCTGCCCGCGCAGTCGGTAGCGTGCTCAAGGCCTTTTCGCGTCGTCAAAAAGGGCATGTCTGCCACGATGTATTTGTCGGGTGCTCCGTTTCGGACGCTTCGGGTGTGCTCTTCCATCCACTCCATTTTTGCGGGAACGGTGGTCTTTTCGCCGTGCATTACCATGGACGCGCTGTCGCCGATAAGGATGCAGTCAATGTCTGAGTCGTTGATGATTTTTGCGAATGTGGAATCATAACAAGTCACCATTGAGATTTTGCGGTTTTCGCTTTTGAATTTGTGAAAATCTAGAGTAGTCATAGTACCTGCCTTCTGGTCAAGTCTAAAATTTTGAAAGGAGATTCCGAAACATCTTCGGAATGACATTTTTGTGGTCAATGTTCTCAACGAGAATCACTGCCAATGCTCCTACTATACTGAAAGGGCGGAAATTATACAATAAAAAAAGAAGACTGTCTGCTTCATTGCAAATTTTTCTCTAAATGCCTATAATATTTTTGTATTTTTTAAATCTTACTTTATAGAGGAATTTTATGGTAATTCTTACTTTGAACTGCGGTTCTTCTTCCGCAAAGTACCAGGTTTATGACTGGGACAACAAAGATGTTTTGGCAACTGGCGTTGTTGAGCGCGTTACTCAGGACGGTTCTGTAATCACACACAAGCCAAAGGGAAAGGACAAATTCGTTCTCGAAAGCCCTTGTCCGACTCACAAAGAAGCTATCGAATTGATTCTTAACGCTATTACTGACAAAGACCACGGCGTTATCTCTGACATGAGCGTTATCGGTGCTGTAGGCCATCGTGTTCTTCATGGCGGCGACAAATTCACAAAATCTGTTAAGGTCACTCCGGAAGTTTTGGAGACATTCCGCTCAGTTCAGGATTTGGGACCTCTCCACAATCCTGCAAACATCATGGGTATCGAAGCTGCCCAGAAGGTTCTTCCAAATGTTCCTCATGTTGCAGTCCTCGACACAGCATGGCACCAGACAATGGCTCCTGCACAGTTCCGCTATGCAATTCCAAAAGAATGGTACGAAAAATTCGCAGCACGCCGCTACGGTTTCCACGGAACATCTTTCCTTTACACTGCAAAACGCGCTTCTGTCCTTCTCCACAAGGCTCCAAAAGACACAAATGTCATCATCGCTCATGTTGGTAATGGTGCCTCAATGTGCGCTGTTAAAAACGGCCAGTGTTTCGACACTTCAATGGGCATCACTCCTCTTGAAGGTCTCGTTATGGGAACTCGCTCAGGCGACATGGATCCGGCTCTTCCATTCTACATCATGCGAAAAACTGGCATGACTCCTGCCGAGATGGACAAAGCCATGAACAAAAAATCAGGTCTTCTTGGTCTCACAGGAAAGTCTGCTGACCGCCGCGATGTCGCTGAACTTGCTGAAAAGGGCGACAAAGACTGCCAGCTCGCAGTTGACATGGAATGTTACCGCCTCAAAAAATACTTTGGCGCTTACATGGCAGCAATCGGCCCTGTTGACGCTATCGTTTATACAGCAGGCGTTGGCGAGCACTCTGCTCTTATCCGTGGAAAGGCTCTCGAAGGCCTTGAGTGGATGGGCGTTAAAATCGACCCGAAAAAGAACGCTCTTGCAAACACAGGCAATGCCGAGACCTGCATTTCTGCTGACGACTCAAAAGTAAAGGTTTTCGTAATCCCGACAGACGAAGAGCTTGTCATGACAGAAGACGCTTTCGCAATCATGAACGGCACTTACGATGTTCACACAAACTTCACATATTCATTCCAGGACCCTGCATACCGCAACAAGGCTCGCGAAGAGGGCCTCAAAAAAGAGCTTGAGAAGCACCCTGAGCTTGAATCAATCATCGTTCGTCCGTAAGTAAAAGACGCGGATGAAATTATAAAAAAGCGGATGCACGCAGATAAAAACGGATTTTGACTTATCCGTGAGAGTCTGCGCCATCCGCGTTTTTTTTGCGTCTAATTTAGTATTGCTGTTTTACCTCTGGCAGCTTCCGTCGTGGATTTTCTTCGCGGTTTCGGCATCGGTGAGGATTTCTACGAATTTCATTGCGAATTGCTCCGATGTTCCGGGACCTCTTCCCGTAAGTACATTGTTATCAAACACAAAGGGAACATCCTTTATGTGATGAGAATGTTCCGTTAATTCATCTGCTTTTATTTTACTTCCACAATATTCTGCGAGATTTTCTTCCATACCTGGATAGCATGTCCATTTTCTGCTGGCAAGAATGCCTGTTTGTGCAAGCACTACCGCAGGTGAAGCGCAAATTGCTGCGACAAGTTTTCCTTTACGGTCCATTTTTGTAGCGAGTTGAAAAAGATACTGGTTTGCGGCAAGATTTTTGGCTCCCGGCATACCTCCTGGAAAATAAATTGCGTCTGGTTCCTTTCCGTTCATATTTTCGATGAAATCCCTGAGAGTAACATCTGCGATTATCGTGATACCGTGGCTTCCAACAACGACAATCTCATTCTTTGTGGAATTTTCTTCGGGAACTGAAACCATACGAACTTTTATATTCGCACGGCGTAAATAGTCAACGACGGTGAAAGCTTCGATTTCTTCAAAGCCTGGTGCTAAAAAAACTGCAACTTCTGCCATAAAAGACTCCTTGCATACAAGTATAGCACAGAATTTGATTTTTTGGAGATTTTAATCACTCTCTTCATTGAAAAAACACTAATATTCCAGTATTATTTATTTAATGAAAAGTGTTTTGGTCGTTGATGCGCCGCAATTGCTCCGTGACTTTTTAACAGAAAAACTTTCCTCAGAAAATGTTGCGATTGAACCTGCTGATGGTCAGCGCGATGCATTGCCAAAATTCCTTTCACTCCTTCCTGACTTGGTAATCATTTACATCGAAAATTCCGTCTCTGATATGATGGATTTTCTTTCAAAAAAACAGGCGGATCCCAACGGCAAAAAAACACCGATTATTATTGCTGGCCCGCTCATTGATCAGGATGAGGTTTCTGATCTTGTTCAGTATGGAGTCATAAAATATTTTACCAGGCCAATAAAATTCGATCTTTTCTTTGAGTCTATAGGTCGAGTCCTTCATTCTGATTTCTCAATCGATACAACTCCTTGCGTCATGGACATCCATTTAAACCACGACATTATTTTTATAGAGCTTGCTGTCGGATTAAATCGCGAAAAAATTACACTTCTCAAATACAAACTCACTGAAATCATAGAGAACAACAATCTTTCTTTACCAAAAATCATACTCATGATGTCCTCATTAAGTTTGAGCTATGTTGACGGACTTAATCTTGAGTTATTACTTTCAAATATCACTGAAGACAGGCGGATTCTCCGTAGAAACATAAAAATCCTCACCTTGGATCCATTTGTATCTGATTTTATCAGCGGCCACCCGACTTTTGACGGCATTCAGGTGGTGAGCAAACTTTCAGAGGTTCTTAATTCTTTGGTAGGCGCCCGCTCTGGCGGAACAGTGGAGGAACTTATTTCTGACAATTTGCTTTCTGCTTCTGACTCAGGGGACTCTGGTTTGATGGCAACTCGCTTTTTTTCCGATACAGGCAAGGTCAATGAAAACGAGGAACTCACTACAGGGCAGGTAAAAATCGCTGTTGTTGATAATGATCTTTCAGTTGCAAAATATTTAAAGCAAGTTTCCGAAGCAATTGGCGATGTTACGGTATTCACAAGTTGCAGGCAGTTCGTTTCAACGGTTCAGCAAAATCAGTTTAATCTTGCCATTATGGGAATGTACATGGCAGAACTTACCGGCCTTGATATTTTAAAGGCTCTCGTTGAAAAAAAAATCGACTTGCCTGTTATAATTTATTCTAATGTCGTTCAAAAAGAAGTGATTATGCAGGCGCTCAAACTTGGGGCTTCAAGTTACCTCATAAAACCTCAGCCTTTAGAGGTTATAACACAAAAAGCTCTGGAAATCATAAATGCAAAAAGACAGTTCTGAACTTAACGATACCACCCGTTTTTTGGCGAACACGCTGCATGAAATTCGCACACCGATTCAAACGATTATTGGTGCCGCAGAGCTCATGCAAAGCACTCTTCTCGACAAAGAGCAGAAGGAGTATATCCGTCAGATTTTGTTCAGTGCCGAAGGTTTGCTGGAACTTGCGAACAATATTCTCGATTTCGCGAAGATGAACCAGAATGGTTTTAAAATCGAAAACATCCCCTTTGATATCGCTTATGTCACTGAACATGTGGTGGATTCTGAGAGCGTAAAAGCTTTTAACCGTGGCGTGGAGCTTGTCCTTGACATTTCGCCGAATGTTCCTGCTCTTGTTACGGGCGATTCGATGCGTGTGCGTCAAATTATGCTCAATCTTATCAGCAATGCGGTAAAATTCACAAAAGAAGGTTACATCCATGTTGAGCTTGATTACAATAAGAAAGACGGCATTTGCTTTTCTGTAAAAGATTCCGGAATAGGAATCAGCACCGAGAAACAAGAAAAACTCTTTACCGATTACTTTCAGGCTGATATTTCGACTTATCGTCTTTTTGGCGGAACAGGGCTTGGTCTTTCCATCAGTAAAAATCTCGTGAACATTATGAAAGGAGAAATCGGAGTAAAAACAAATCCGACTGGTGGTTCGATTTTCTGGTTTACGCTTCCACTTCCCGTTGCCATCGGCAATCATGAAGAAATTAAATTCAGTAAGAATCCAGCAAAGCAGAGGATCCTTATCGTTGATGACAGTCAGCTTGCGGCCGACAGCTTAAAAAATAAACTGAACTCGCTGGGATTTACTCAAGTTCAAGTGTGTACTGATGCAGCTGAAGTCGTGTCAATTCTTGCAGAAGCGGAAGTCAGCGGAAATCCTTTTAAAATAGCTTTTATCGACATGGTAATGGAAGGCGGAATTGACGGATGGCATGTAGGTTTTGATATTCATCAGGTGGGGAGCATCAGCACATCGCTCTATCTTCTTGTTCCTGAGGGGCAGATGCACGAAGACGCTAAAATGAAATTCCTCGATTTGTATAGAGGTTATCTTTATAAGCCTATTAAAAAAAACATGCTGGTCTCTTTGCTCTCTGAGGAATTATATGAGATTGAACAACTTGAATCTGCAGACAAGGGCGAGAAAATTATTAAGATTGAAGAACTTATTCCACTTACTCCAGCCGAAGAAAAATCAGAGCGGGAAAAGGCTTCTGGAAATGTGAAAGTTTCTATTCCAAAAGAGAATGCTGCGGAAGGCCTCAAAATTCTCGTTGCAGAAGATCATCCGATGAATCGCAAACTGCTTGAGACTTTCCTCAAAAAATTCGGTGCAGAAGTTTATCTGGCAGAGAATGGTGTCGAGGCGCTTGAAATCATCGAGAGTATTCCCGAAATCAGCATGGTCTTCATGGATATTTATATGCCCGAAAAGAACGGAATCGAGGCGACGAAAGAATTGCGGGCTATGCACTACAATGAAATAATCATTGCCTGCACCGCAAACAACGATTCCAACGATTTTGATGAATACAAGCGGAGCGGAATCAACGACATTTTGGTCAAACCTTTCAAGAGTGAGACTTTAAAGGCAATGGTCGAAAAATGGAAGGCCGTAATGCAAACGCTTTCCGTTGAGCAGATTAACCTTATTAACGGTGGCGCTGTTTTTGATTACCCTTTTGAAGAGAGCGAGGATTCAAAATGACTTGTGAATATATAAAATCAAATCTTCACACTCATTCGACTTTCTGTGACGGAAAAAACACTCCCGAAGAGAATGTTCTTTCCGCAATCAAAAAAGGAATCAAGGTGCTTGGATTTACCAGCCACAGCATGTACCCCTTCTGGACAGAGACCTACATGCAGCCCGAAGATTTTTCCGTCTATTGCGCCGAAATCCGCCGTCTTCAGGAAAAATACGCTTCACAAATTAAAATTCGCCTGGGCTTTGAGGCAGATTTTATCCCCGGAGTGACTCTCCCCAAAATGGAAAATTATGCGGATTTTAGGCCCGATTATCTGATTGGCTCAATTCACTTTTTATTTCAGCGGGAAGGCCTTGTCGCCGTAGATCACAAGCCTGAAATTCTTCAGGAGGGAGCCAAGAATCATTATAAAAACGATATTCGCACCCTCATCGGCGATTATTTTACCCTGCAAAAAGAAATGCTGGAGAGGGGGGATTTTGCCCTTGTCGGTCACCCGGATTTAATCCGAAAATTCAACGAGAAATGGCCTTTTTTTAGTGAAAATGAAGAGTGGTACAAGGATGAACTGAAGGAAATGGCAAAGGCAATCGCCAGAAAAGGAATAGCCACCGAAATCAATTCTGGAGCAATTTCCCGTGGCTACCTTTCAAAGCCCTACCCAAGCGAGTATTTTTTAAGCCTGCTTCATGATGAGGGCGTTCCTGTCGCAATCACGGCTGACGCTCACTCAGCAGAAAACCTTGACTGTGCCTTTGACCAGTCAATCCAGCTGGCAAAAAAAATCGGCTATAGCGAAATCATTTACGACATCGATACAGCCGGATACAAATTTTGCAGGATTTAGATTTTGCCCTAGCGGTTGCGGCGTTCGTTCTCGCTTTGGCATGAAATGCACATAAATGCGTAAGGAATAGCCTCAAGCCGCTCCAGGGGAATTTCTTTGTGACACTTTAAGCAAATGCCGTATTTGCCCTGCTGAATGCGGTCGAGAGCGTTGTTAATCATTGTGAGGCGGTTTGCGTCCTGTGCGCCAAGAGACTCAAGCAATGCGCCGTCGATTACATCAGAAGCGATGTCAACTTCGTCTCCCGGTTCGCCGCTTTCAACCATCTTTTTATATTCAGAATGTTTGTCCGCTAATGATTTTAAGATTTGCTCTTTTTGCTCTTCGAGATGAGCCTGCATTTTGTCAATGAATGCTTGTTCCATGTTCCCTTTCTCCCATGTTGCAATTTTTTTGTTATTAGATAATAATAAGGGAGAAATCTTGAAAAGACAAGTAAAATTTTTGGAGGAATCGTGGCTAAAGAAGAAGCGATTGAAGTTGAAGGCATTGTAAAGGAAGCTTTGCCCAACACCCAGTTCCGCGTTGAACTTAAAAACGGCGGACATGTTGTTATGGCGCATTTGTCAGGCAAAATGCGAAAGCACTATATCAAAATCGTACCAGGCGACAGCGTAAAGGTTGCCTTGTCTCCCTACGACTTAAACCGCGGCCGAATCATTTTCCGCGAACGATAATTCGTGTAACTTGGTGTAAGTCGTGTTTTTATCTTAATAATCTTCGTAATCCCCTTGTGAGACCCGAAAATCCGTGCGTAATTGCGGCAAGCGAGAGAATTGGGCCGAAGGGAAGTAATATCCAAGAGAATCTGAACGAGAACAAGCCAATCAATAGAATTGCGAGTTTTTGCAAAATATAGATAAGCGCTTCGGTTTTTGTTTCAGGTTCTTTTGTTGTTCTGTAATAATAAGTATTCTGATTGTGACTCTGTTGGCTTCGCCCATAATTGAACCACTGGTTAAAGGCATCGTTAAAGTCTTCCTGAGTTTCGGCACGCCAGCTGCCATTTCTATTCCACTGGCCTTGCCAAGTGCCTTGCTGCCCCCAGCCGTAAGATCCATAGGGATTTGATGAAGAAGATGAGCCGTAGTCGCTTGTTGAGCCGTAAGAATCGTACTGGCGGCGTTTTGTTTCGTCGGAAAGGACATCGTAGGCGGCGGTAATTTTTTTGAATTTTTCTTCGGCGGCTTTGTCACCGGGATTTTTGTCGGGGTGATATTTGACCGCAAGCTTTCGGTAAGCGGATTTTATTTCGCTCTGAGACGCTGTTTTTGAAACTCCAAGGACTGCGTATAAATCTTCCAATCTTCTTCCTCGTTTATTCTTTACTCTTAAAATACTGATATTTCGTCAAAGATACAAGCAAAATCTGTAATTTAAATTTTAAAAGATGCTTTTCCTTTTTTGATTTTGCGGATGAACCAGATTGCCACGATGCCGGCTGTGATTCCGACCATGCCGTTTGAGATAAGCATAGCCATACCCACGGCAGGAATTCCTATGTTCGTAAAATGGAGCAGGATAAAAAGGGGCGGAATGCGGTAAACGAAGAGACGGACAAGATTTAAAATCATGGAGATTCGTGTTTTTCCGAAACCGTACAAAAGTCCCATAACCGAAGCGTTGATTGAGACCAAAACCGAATCCCAGCATTCATAAGTGTAAATCGCGTTGATTTGCTCGGCGAATGCGGCGTCTCCTTTTGCAAACATGAAGATAATGCTGTCTTTGAAAGTGAGCATAATCGCAAAGAAAAAGCTTGCGATTCCCAGATTGATGAAAAGAGTGCGGTAAAAAATCCCCAGGGCGCGCTTTAAATTTTGATTTCCCAGATTCTGACTGATAAGGCTGGACTCCGCTTCCTGAAATCCTGCCGGCGGATTTGTTGAAAATCCTCCCAGCCTGTTTGAAACGCCAAGGGCTCCTACCACAGTGCTTCCCATGCTGGCGCACATTGAATTGACGATGACTTTTCCGAAAGCGAAGATGAATTTCTCCAAAAAAATCGGAATACTGAGGTTTGCCAGGGGTTGGATAAAAGTCTGCTTAAAGAGACATTTTTTTATGCTGATTCTGAGAGGATTTTTTTTGTTGGTAAGGTTAAAGACAGCAATTGCCGTGAGCGAGGATTGGGCGAGAATCGTTGCCACCGGGAGAAGGAGCATTGCCGTGTTGAGGGAGACAAAACCGGCTTTCATAAGATTGATGGCGCAAAAGTTCAAAACGGTCTTAACCAGCATGACCAGCATATTGCAGTACATGATGACTTTTGTGTTTCCCCTGGATTTTTCGGTGGCCAGGTAAATTACATTGATAAACTGAAAGACTATGGCTCCGATTGCCAGCATAAAATAAATCGTTCCCTGACCGATTAAGTCTTGGGGCATACGAAGCAGTTTTAAGAAAGGATAGGCAAAAGGAATGGCCAGCAAGAGAATGAATGACGCGACGGCGATTCCTGTAAAAAAGAGGGTGCTGATTTGAGAGCGAACTTTTTCCATGTCACCTGAGCCGTAGCTTCGTGATATTATGATTGAGCCACCCACAGAAAGACCTGAGCCGACGGCATAGAGCATGGTTTCAATCTGGGAAACAAATGAAACCGTTGAGACAACTCCCGCACTCATGTTGGCCGCAATCAGGGTATCGATGAGCTGAAAAACCTGATGCAAACTGTTGTAGAAAACAAGGGGCAGGGCGATATAAAAAATCGTCTTCACCATGCCACCGTTGAGAATCATATCGCGGCGGCGGCTTTCCTTTTCGCTGAGAGAAATGCTTTCCTTTTGAGAGTCTGCTTGCGGCAGTGTTTTTGCCTTAGCAATTGCGGCCTTCATGTCTTTCATGATTTTATGATAAATCCTGCCGATACAAAAATCTGTACAATTTTTGCGAATTTTACTTTCTTTTGTGCATATTTTGAGTTATACTTTCCCAGATGTTTTTGATGAAAGAACCAGCCGACTACCGGCAAATCAAAACAGGCTGCGGGTTTTCTCTTATAAAAAAGTCCCATGCCATTACAAATCCAGTGAGGCATTTTCATCCCTGGTGGGAAATCCTCTATATCGAGAGCGGAGAGCGCACTTTCTTTTATGCGAACCGCACCCTTCACATTATGGCGGGAACTTTTTTGTGCATTGCGCCGGGAATCCTGCACCGGGCGGTAAATCCTGAGGGTGAAGTCTGCTCTCTCTACAATGTTTATTTTGCTGATGACGGCATTCCTTTAAGCGAGGATAATCCCCATTTTTCTTCCCTTATCCCAATTTTACAGAAGATTGACCCTTGTATCGCTCTTTTGCCGGAAGTTCAGTCGCGGGTGACGAGCCTTTTTTCAAAAATGGGACTTGAGATTCTTTCGGCTGAGGAAGGCTGGCAGGAAATGGTCTGGGCATATCTGTCCGAAATTTTAGTGACAGTGAGCCGGCAAAAGGCCCAGGCAGGAGTCGCCGTGCAGCCCAGCGCCGAAATGAACGGTCACATTGCCGCCGTAATTGATTTTTTGAACATGCACTACACTGAAAGCGTCAGCCTTGCTTCCGTGGCAGAGAGATTCGGCTTGAGCGCCAGCCATCTGAGCCGTTCTTTTAAAGAAGAAACCCATTTCGGTTTTGTGGAATATGTGAACAGCCTGCGGATTACGAAAGCCTGCCGAATGCTGGCCGATAAAAAACTCTCTGTGCTGGAAGTCGCCATGCAGTGCGGATTCGGCTCCCTTACCCAGTTTGGCCGCTGCTTCCGCTCCCTTACGGGAACAAATCCTTTGGATTACCGGAAATCTACTTTATAATCACCCAAGTTGCTCCGCTTCCTCCCATGCTTCGGTCGGGATGGCCTGAAGAGCCTAAGTTTTTGTTCTGCTCGATAAAGGTTTTTACCATTGGCCCCAAAACAGGGTCGCTTCCGTGGGAGTGATTGCCCTTTCCGTGAATAATCAGTATTTTCTTTAAGCCTCGGCGGATACAATCGTTTACAAAAGAAGTCAGCCGGCTCCATGCCTCGTCGCGGGTTAGTCCGTGCAGGTCGATTCTTGCTTCGGGGCGCATGGTGCGAAGATATTCCCGGCTTTCCATCTTTGCCCGCTCAGCGTATTCGTCCGCCGCCTTGTCCTTGTCTGTGACTCCGTATCGCCTGAGCCAGAGTTCCATAGGGTTGATTGTTTTTTTAGCATCTTCTTCCATCTGGGCTTCGTAAGTCCTGCCCTCTGCTATGAGTTTTGCCCGTTTCCGAGCCGCTTTTTCTTCAGGCGTGGGAGCATTTGCCATCTTGTGGGAAATCTGCGGTGTTTTTGATTTTTCTTTAGCCGCCTTTTTCTCGTTTTTCTGCATGTCTCCCCACTGATTCAAAATATCACCGAAATCCATAATTTCCTCACTCTGTATGTTTTATTTTATTTCTATTATATTTTCATTTTTTGTCCAGCCGGAGAATTCATCGCATTCGATGAAGGCCCATTCTCCCGCGCTTTCCGTGATTTTTACTTTTACGCCGCCCTCAAAATGATTTGCGCTCATCTTTTCTTCGGGAACGGAAGAGACAAGTCCGCCTGTAAAAATGGCAAATCTGCGGGAAAAAAGCTTGTCAAAAAAAGTGAGCCTTGATTTAGCCGCCCTTGCCTCACATTCTTCCCGCGTTGGAGCGGATTTTTTTTCTGCGCTCACTTCTTCGCTGGGTTTTTCAAATGCGCTTTCAAAAATGCCGGCCCCATCTTTTTGACTTTCATTATGCCTGTGGGATTTTCCTTTTACGATGACGCGGATAGATCCAGGAAGGGAAAGAATTTTTTTTGAGCCGTTGTAGGAAAGGGCCGCTACCGTGATTTCAGGGAGTGAATATTCTCCCTCTTTTAAGATTTGCCATTCAAAGCGGGCCAAATCCTGTTTTTCAGTGGTAAATTCCGTGATTTTTTGATTTCCGCTGGCAAATTCAAAGCGTTCCCTTTCGGAAAAAATCGAGTCTTTGGGAATATCCCATTTAAAATCGAGAATTTGCGTGCCGTAGCGAAGGTCAATCGTAAAGACAATTTTTTCGCCCTGAGAGACTGTCAGGATTTTCCTGCCGTCTTTTTCGCTGCGGATTTTTTGATTTTCAAAAGAGATTTCAAGGCTGGGAGAAATCAGGTTCGGGTTTTCGTAGACAAAAATGGGCTCAAACTCTATATAATGATTTTTCCCATTGATTTTTACAAGAAGTGGAGACAGTCGGCTTTCCCCTGAGTCAGAAAATGTAAACCAGAGTGAAATAAGTGTTCCCCGCTGACCATTCTGCGAGATAAATTCTTCTTTTTTGGAAGAAATAAAGCGGGTTCCCAGGGGCAATTCAGGAAGCTCCATCATCACCTGGGAGGGCGAAATCCCATCAATCTCCAGGGCATAGCAGTTTTCCATTTGAGTGAAAAAAATCTCCGACCGTGGCCTGACCTTCAAATCCCGAATTTCTTTGGCAGAAGGAAGGGCATAAAGTGAAAGTGAGAAAAAGAAAAAAAGAATGAGAAATGGGGATTTTAAGGGGCGAAGCTCCTTAGGAGAGGGGGTAGCGGAAAACGCGTTAGCGCTTGAAGCGAGGGGGAGACTTCCCCCTTTGTATTCTGCATTCATCATTTTGCATTCAGCATTTTTAATAATCCAAAACATCATCGTTTTTCTCCCCGCCATCGCTCATGTTCCGCCATTTTTTGCCTTCGTTTTCCCGAATCAAATTGAAAATTTCGTTTTTCATGTCGGGGTCGGTCTGTTTTTCTTCGTTCACGCCCTGCATTTCGGCTTGGGCTTCTTGCGCCTGCTTTTGCGTGATTTCCCGCTGGCAGAGTTCAAGGTTTATTTTTGCCCTTACATTTTTTGAGTCAGCGAGAATTGCCCGCTTAAAATTTTTTGCCGCTGTCTCGTAATCATTTTTTCGCGCCGAAATAAGTCCCAGATTGTAAAAGGCCGCCGTTCTCAAATCCGGGCTCAGGGCTTCGTCATCGAGGTTCAGTTGGGAAAGTCTTTTTAATGAAGCGTCAAGTTCTCCCATGGAAAAATAAGTCGCGCTCAAATCGAAAATTGCGTAACTTTTGGCAAGAGAGTCCTCGTCAGATTTGTGAGCCACAGTTAGAAAATCCGCCGTCGCCTGCGTGTATTTTCCTTCGTACCATTCCCATGCGCCTTCAAGAATTTGCCTTTTTTCTGATTTACAGGAAGCGAGGAAGAAAACCGCCGTAAAGATCAGGGATTTTTCCAGCAGGGAGAGGAATTTTTTGTTTTTGATGGCAGAAAATTTAAATTCCGCCGCCACAAATGAAAGAATCAGAAAAATCACTGTCCAGAAAATGAAAAACGCGTGACGGTTGACTTTTTTGACTTCGTAAGAGAGTGAATTTTCTTCGTTTTCGCCGGCCTTGCCCTTGATTTGAGACAAAAGTTGCCAGGCACTAGCCTTTGCCCTTGAATCGATGTAAGAGACTTGAGACTTGCGCCCGGAAAATGAAAAGGAAGAGTAGCCTTCGTTCACCGATTCTGTGATTTCCTGCATTTTTTTCGCCCTAAGGGCTGTTTTGACCTTGGTTTTTCCGTCTCCGGCCGTGATTTCGATTTCTTTTTCTGAGCCAAAGCCCACAATCGTGACCGGAACCAGAGATTTTGCCGCCTGCTCCAGTGATTTTTCCAGGCGGGAGTCGGTTTCATCTCCGTCCGTGAAGACCCATATATACTGGGATTTTGCGGAATTTTGGGGAATCGCGTTCAAGGCCGCCTCAATTCCCTTGCCCAGAGAAGAGCCGCCAGAAGACATGAGGCTTGGTGAAAGATTTTCCAGCAAATTGAGCATGGAAAGGACATCTTCAGTTTCTGGAATCGCCGTAAAGCCGTCGCCCTTTGCAAGAACCGCCGAAAAAGAAGTCTGGGAAAGATGCTCCAGCAGGCTTGAAGCGTAGATTTTTACCGCATCGAGGCGAGTCAGCCGGGAGGGAGCGTCTTTTGCCAGCATTGAGTAAGAAATATCAAAGACGAAAGAGACATTGCTCCCGCTTTTATGCACCGGGATTTTTTTTGAGCCGAAAGAAATTTCTGAAAGAGCCAGAAGGGCAGAAATCAATGCGAGGGCGCGGAATAAAGTCCGCAAAAAGAGAGAAATTTTTAGGGAAGAGAGATTTTTCTGATTCTGGGATGAGGCGAGCTTTTCCGTGATTTTTTTGAATTTCACGAAAAGAAAGAGCAAAACCGGCAGAATCAAAAATACGGCAAGAAGAATGCGGGGATTTTCGATTGAGAGAGTTGAAAATTCTGACATTAAAGCACCTCCGAAAGAAAAATCCGCCTGATTAGCCATGAAAGCAGGAATAAAAGCCCTGACAGAAGCAGAAAATTCCTGTAGCAGTTGGTATCGTTGGAGCGATAGTGAAAAGTCTGCACGGAATCTTCTCTTTGAGCGATTTCTGAAAGGGAGGCAGAAAGGGCTTGCATGGACTCTATGCCAAAATAAGAGCCGCCAGCGATTGAGGCTATTGTTTCAAGGGGTGTGGTGTCAAAGTCGGATTCGTAAAATCCCGAATGAATTTTTCCGCTTTTTTTGTCTACATATTCAATGGGAACCGAGCCTTTTGTGCCGATTCCGAAAGTGTAAAGGGAAATTCCGTTTTCTTTTGCAAGGCTTGCCGCCGTTTCCGGGTGAAGGGAGCCTGCGTTGTTTTCACCGTCCGTAATCAGGACGATGCATTTTTTTGGAGCGGAACTTGAAGAAAGATGATAAATCGCCGTGCTCAAGCCGATTCCCAGAGCCGTGCCCTCGCCGAATTCTCCGACTGAAAGGGAATCTATGCTTTTCAAGAACAATTCAATGTCGCTGGTGGGCGGGGCGATGCAGGCGGCTTCACTTGCCATTGCCACGAGACCGTAATTTGCCCCCCTTTCTGAGGATGCAAGCGTCTTGATTCCAAGTTTTGCCGCTTCCAGACGAGTGACCTGACCGTTCGCAAGGGAAATGTCCCTGGCGGCCATTGAAGGGCTGGTGTCTAGAACGAAGAGAATGTCAGTTCCCCGTGATGTGTAGATTTTTTCCTGATGACGGATAATGGGATTTGAAAGGGCGATGACTAGAGAAAGAAAACCTGCCAGGGCAAAAAGATGGGCAAAGAAAGAGCTGATTTTTGAAAAAGCGTCCGAATAAACGAAAGATTTTCCGCCCCAGTCTGAAATCGTGAGAGGAAATGAAATTTTTGAGAAAATGCCCAGTTTCCTAAGTACGGCAAAAAGCGGGAGTGAGAGAAGAAAGAAAAAGGCTTGTGGATACTCAAACTGAATCATGCCTCTTCCTCCTCAAAATCACTGTCATCATCAAATTCTTCTATTATGCGTATGGCATTTTCGCACAAAGATTCCCTCTCGCTTTTTCCGCCATTTTCACTGGCAGGGAGTAGGTTTCCATTTTCCGAAAAGCGCACGAAATCCAGACGGGAAAAAAGTGAAATCACTCCTTCCACGGCATTTCCCTGATGTTCGCCCAATTCCCCGCCGCTTAAATCCAGAAAAATCGGATAAAGAGCCTTAGTCGTAATCGAAGAAAAATCCCTGCCGAATCTTCTTTTCAAGAAATCCCGAAGAATATGCTGGACTTTTTCAGAAAAATCCTTGTCAGAGGAAATTTTTGGAGATTCTTTTTGAAGGGCAAGGAGTTTTTTTATGCTTTTTCTGGAATTCTTTTTAAGGGAATAGAGATAAGAAAAATTTTCGATAAGGCGGACTACTTTGGGAAGGTGGAGCAAAATATAAAGCAAGACCGCAAAGATGATGATGGCGAAAATCCCGAAAATGACTAGAAGCGCCGTCGTTCCTGGAAGAACAAGTGGATTTGCTTGAGGAAGAAAAGAGCGGTTTCCGGTTTTCTGAACTAGAGACTTAACTTCAATCGGGGAAAGATTTATCACAAAAGCCGGGGCGTTTTTTACACTGTCTTCATTTTGAGAAAAAGCCAGGAGAGAAGAAAGACTGAAGGGTGGAATCTGGCAAAAACCTGTTTTCCATGGAATCAGCCTGAGATTTAGAGTGTATTCGCTGTTGTGTTTTTCAATACTTGCCTGCGTGACCGTAAAATCTTCTTCCTGAGCGGCAAAAAGACTGTAATCAGTGCGAAGGGGAATCTGTGCGACAGGGGAAGATTCACTCTCGCCGATAAAATTTGCGTCAGAATGAAAAATATAGTGGATTTCAACCGTGTCACCGATGTAAATGAGGCGCGGCATGACGATTTGAAGGTTTTCCGCAAAAAGAGAAGAAGTTACCGTGAGAAAGAAAAGAAAAAATGAAAGGGCAGGGGCAAAAAATCTCTTCATTTTAAAACCTTGCCTTTTGCTTGAAGAATCTCTGCAAAGTGCTTACGGCGTCTTCCTGAGTGGAGATGGTTAATGGAAAAGCTCCGTGCTTGCTGCAAAAATCCTTCCATTGCTCGCTTCTTTTTTGGTTTGCCTCCCGCCATTGAGCCTTGAATCTTCTGGAGAGAGTGGGAAAAAGACTCTTTTTTTTGCTTTCCGCGTCGTAGAAGGGAATCGTTCCGATTTCGGGAAGCTCGCTGTCGCTGGGGTCGGTGATTCTGAGGGCGACCACATCATGCTTTTGAGCCAGCCGGGCAAAGGGCTTTTCCCAGCGGCTTGAGCGGAAATCCGAGAGGATAAAGACAAGGGAGCGTTTTTTCAGCAATTTTGCCGCTCCGTTAATTGCGTTGGAAAGAGCAGAACCGTCAGTTTTTTCGGATTCTAGAATTGAGTCGATTTTATCCAGTTTTGAGAGAATCATCATTGAGTTTTCCCGGCCTGCTTTTGGCGGACAGGAGAATTGAATCTTTCCGTCAAAAAAGACCGCCCCCATTGCCCCGGCGTTGTGCTCGCAGGCAAGAAGAAGCAGGGCGGAAGCTTCCTGGGCCAGAGAAAGCCTTGTGACATCGCTTCCCAGTTCCATTGAGCGGGAGCAGTCGAGAATTAAAAAAACAGAAAGTTCCCGGTCTTCTTCGTACTGTTTGATGAAAGGTCGGCCCATGCGTGCCGTTACATTCCAGTCGATTGAGCGCACATTGTCGCCATTTAAATATTCCCGCACATCGCTGAATTCAATTCCCTGACCGCGATACAAAGACTTAAAGCTGCCGTTCCGCATGTTTTCTGCCAGCGTGATTGCGGCCAGTCTTAGAGAAGATGCTCTTTGTGCAAGTCTATTTACATTCATCGTTTTTTATCCACAGATTAACACTAGTTTCCGCAGATTTTTTACGGTAATGGGAGAATTTCCAAAATCTTCTGAATCAAATCGTCGCTGCTAACGCCGTCGGCAGCCGCCTCATAGGAAAGCACGATTCTGTGGCGCAAAACCGCGAGGGCGGATTCTTTGATGTCATCGGGGAGAACAAAATCCCGTCCATTAAAGAGAGCCTGGGCTTTGGCGCACTGCAAAAGAGCGATTCCTGCCCGTGGCGAGGCCCCGAAAGAAATATAGCGGGAAATGTCATCTTTTTTCGGAAGGGAACGGACGGCGATTTTTGAGATTTGTTTTTCCTGAAGGGGA
>ODAI011169119.1_pt1 | contig 18710 bp, 25 predicted proteins | sample 1539321 | NCBI WGS metagenome assembly ODAI01 (sample SAMN02144231, study PRJEB22623) | gut metagenome | biome: sheep rumen | host: Ovis aries | place: New Zealand
CTCTGTAGGCTCTGCTGTTTCCTCAACAGTTACTTCCTGTTCAACCGCCGGTACCTCGGCAGGTGTCTTGTCTGCCCCGCATCCTGCAAGGGTAAGTAACATTGCGCTCACTATGAGCATTGAATAAATCTTTTTCTTCATAAAAAATCACTCCTATTCTATCACCGGGACATCTGACGTCCTGGTGATTTTGTTTCTCCAATTGTTTACAGGAAATATTATGTATTAATTTCTTCTCGAAATTTTTTAAGGTTTTGTTATCCTGTTACTGCGGTCTCCTCATCGGCTACAGGCTCAGCAGGTGTCTTGTCTGCCCACATCCTGCAAGGGTAAGTAACATTGCACCGATCATCAGTGCTGAAATATGTTTCTTTTTCATTGTATTATATCTCCTTTTATTAAGTGTTTTTTTATTTATATTAAATAGTCCATCGTTAAAACTACAGTACATGCGTTTTATCGGCTTGCATAGACTATATATAGTCAATACTATATACAGTTAATTTCAAATATATACTAACATTAGTTAATATGTCAATGAATGTTATGACTATGAGGAAAATTGAAATGATAGTATATGACAGGCTTTGGCGAACGATGAAATCTAAACACATTACAAAGTATTATTTGATAGCAAAATGCGGAATAAGTCCATCATTGATTACTCGATTAAAGCGCAATCAATCAGTAAGAATGGACACAATAAATATGCTATGCAGGATTCTTGACTGTAGGATTGAAGATATAGCTGAGTACATCGAAGATGATCATCAGGACTCATTATCTGAATAATAGGTTGAAGAAGAAAGAAAAGCAAAAACAATTTATTACGCTTCAAATTAAGCAAAAGGCTGTAACCAAGAGGAGTTACAGTCTTTTTTCTTTTCTTTTTTTCTTCTATTTTTTTATTGATATACGAACAAAAGTGAAAATTGAAAATGTAAAACAAAATATTTTATGCAAAATAATTGATCCACACTTCCTTATTGCTTCAGATATATTTGAATTTCTCCATAGTTTATCGCATTATTTATGTTTTCTGTTTTTTCATAATAAATTCAGATTATCATGCTTTAGATCATTCTTTACTGATCTATCAGAAAGATTACCAACTGTACAATTCATATATTTATCAAAAGAGTTTGCTTCACGTTGAAAACCAGCTTTTTCAGTGTCATTAATATACTCGCTTTCAATCACAAAACGTATAGATGCCCTCTCTGCTTGTACAGAAGGTTTTAGATTATCTGGAACCTGCGAATCGATAGAAGAATATTCTTCTTTTTTATAATCTCTTTGTTCTTGCATCTGGGAAATCTGTTCCCCAACACGTTCAGAAACAACCTGGAGATCATTGATTTCATTCTGAGCTTCAATCGCATATTTGCGATTATCCGTTCGGATAGAAATCTCTGCATCCAAAGATTCAATACGTTCTTTTAACTCTTTTTTCATTTTTTCGAATCGGCGACCAGTCAAAGACTCAAACTGCGCCTTAAGTGAATCACGCTCAATTCTTAACCGATCCAGCCGTTCTGAACTCACAGGGGCGAGATCCTCGATATAGGTTCTGTTAGATTCAATACGCTCATCTGCATCACTCTTTATGCTAACAGCCTTTTTAATCTTAACCGTCAGACTGATTATTTCAGCGCGGAGCCGTTCAAGTTTTTCGGCTATACTCGTTTCAAAGACTGCGATGCGCTCTTTAACGGGAGCCATTATGGATTCCATTTTATTACGAAGTTTTTTTATCTCCGCGATTATTCGGATCTCATCATTGTGCTCTTTTATAGCGATATTCATATTGCGGATATCAGTATGAACGAGCACAGCAGGCTCCCCATTCGAGATCTTACGTTGATACTCAGCCAATCGTTTTCTTTCAATCGCTGTGACATCTTTCCCTTCATGTATGGTAGGAATGATATCAAGCCCCTGATCCTTGTAAGAACGGTGATCAACTCTTTCATCCAAACCATGAGTCTCAAAATAAGTATTTAGTTTGGTAGCCCAGGCTTCTCTCCATCTGATGAGTTGTTCAGTCGAATTCCATTCTGCACATTTGGGATTCTGAACATTTTCTCTTTTGGGAAATTTATTTATCAACACAAGGCCTTCATCGGGATGATTCACCGCATATGACTTCGTTCGCCAAACAGAATCACCATCACTTGACTTGTACGAAAAGAGCTTTTCCCATGATGGATCAGATTTAATCTCCTGTGAGGTCATCAATCTCTGTTCCCCATTCTTCTGACAAACATATAAAGTCGAATTTTTTGATTCCCATTGCCCGTTTTCGTCAATCGGTCTCAATGGTAACATCACGTGACAATGAGGGTTATCATTTAAACCTTCTTCGGTACTTTTCTTCTTGTGAGCCTTGTGAAAAGTAACGTCCGCACACATACCCATTTGAACGAACTGTTCGTCAACGAATTCCAGGGCGATCTGTTTACGCTCCTCGTGTGACAGTTCTATCGGTAGAGCAAACTCGATCTCCCGGGCCAGCTGAGCATTGATCCCCTTCTCAGATTTTTCGACAGAATTCCACAGCTTTTCGCGATCTTTATATTCTTCCGGAGCATTCTCAGGAAGAAGGACTACCGCATCGTCAACGTATCTCTTGCGGCGGTAGTCACTTGTGATGCCATCATATTCGTTCGTTATCTTTTCGCCCGAACGATATGCAGCGGCAGCACAGGCACTGCCTTTTGAACGCGAAATGATCTTTGCGGAAAAATGGTAAAGTGCCATCGGCTTACTCCTTTCTTCCCGGGAGAAGCTGATATAACAAAATCACGAGCCTTGTGATTTTGAAAGCCCTCCGCAGGAGCCTCCATGGAATGGCGCGCTTGCAACCACACAGTAGTTGCATATAAGTGCGCTATTCGCCCTTGACGGGCTTAATAGATATTGCAGTCACCCTCAACCAAAATAGAATCAGCATCAGAAGGATTATGTGTATTTATAGGACAGTATTTTTTTAAAATGGCCTCAGCCTCTGATGTATTGAACAGTTCGATCAACAGATTCTTGATTACTTCATTGCTACACTCTTCCGCGCCATCGATGAAAGACTCTATCAAGGCTCCACGCTCTATAAGTCTGTGAGTTCGTTCCCGCCTCTGACGGATAGCATTCTCTTTCTGCTCTCTTCGATTTCTTTCCTTCGATTTGGTCTTCTGCTGACGGAGCTTCTCCTTTTGTGTTTCAATCATCAACCAAGTTCGTTCGAAATTCTGTTTTTCAAATTCCGTCATCATGTCAAATATCTTACGGTCTTCTTTATTCAGTTTTTCTGGATTGAATAGTATATCAGCCATATAATCATCTCCTTCGGGAAGGGGATGAGGACAATGCCCCATCCCCACAAAATCAGTTTTTATTTCTAACAGGTTTAAGTGCCTCAGCAGGAACATCAGCTCCACTTGGTGATCTTTTAGACCTCATGAACGCCCTGTAAAGTGAAAAAATGTAATCCATCATAATCGCTATCTCCTTTCTTTAAATAGCCATACCAGCAGAACGAGTAACAACCGGCTCAGCAGAAATCTGCTCCTCACAGCCAAAACCATCCCGTACAACGCTCAATTTAATCCCATCGTAAAAGAATACATTATCGGAAAGACGCTCTTCTGGAGCAACCTCGCCCATATTGACCGCTTGGACCATGGATCTTAATTCACCGGGATCCATATCATCAGAAACAGGAAGACAAATAAGTTCATGAATGGAACTTGGTAGAATGACAACGCCAGTGCCGAGCATGTCGTAAACCTGATTAAGAGCTTCTTCAGACAAAAGAGCACTGGCACCCTGAAGCCTGTTCTCGGATGATAATACAATCATCTGAGGTCCATCCATGGGCGGCAAATCCATAAAATCTCCACCCATCATTTCAGCTAAAATATCCTGTAACGGTCTGGCATCGAAATGCTGAGAATTAATATGATCCATACCAATCTTTAGCACTTCATCCGGAGTTAAGCCCATGGAACCGCACAGATCGTTATGAACCACAAACGAAGCATTCTCATCAAGATACCATCGCGAGATTGCCGACAACTCTCCACCCAAAATCTCAAAATGTGGAGTCTTGCTTAACAGCTCCTGATTCATAGCAGTATTAACAAGTGTCAAAGTGATATGCTTCTTAGCTTCATCTGCAGTAAATTCCGGGAGCTCTGGCTGATTAAGTCTGGCATCATAAATCGCTGAAGTCATCCCATTCACGATCTCCTCAAAAGGCCTGATACCGTCATTAAACTGATCGAACGCATCCTCAACATATACGGTGGGAGCCACGTCAGAAGAGCCTTCAAAGTGAACAGTAATGCCCTGCTTGTCTACGTTGGTCTTTCTGACAAGTTGAGTTTCAGCTTCAACCTCAAGACCGTGTTGCTCAAACATCGCCTGCTGGATCCTTTGAGCCAGCTCCGTGGCGAATTCATCGATGGAATTAAATTTTTCATGATTCATAATTAATTACCTCGCTTTCTTAAACTCGTCATTATAAGTGACACATTCTTTTGATATCCTGTTAAGTTCCTGAATGTTGTAGTAGCGCGCCTGTTCAACATCAAATCTCATATATTTACCCTTAACAAATGCAATGGCTTCTTTCTGATCCTGAAGATTCATAATGTCATCCTGTTCAATAATATTCTTTTGTTCGTACGACAACGAATATGAACCGTCGTTCTTACCGCCGTTGTTGCGAGATTGCTTTTCTTCACTGTATTTTCCAGCCCAATCTGACAAGACTTTGGCCATGTTTGGATCTGCGCAGCTGAGCACTAAGATGACTCTGCAGAGTTCAATGAGAGACTGTGCATCTTCTTTTCCCCAAACCTTCTGCATTTGCGAAATTCCCTGAAAGGCTAGTATCGTTGAAATCTGATGCGATCTTGAGGTGGCCAAAAAATCTGTCCAATTTATTACCCCCAAACGAGCAGCTTCATCTATAACCAGTGTCAACATATGAGCGTCTTCCGAACGATACTTACAATGCTCCATTACCTGCATAGTCGTCAGCCTGAGAATGGTCTTATATTCATCAAGCAGATTCTCATGGATTGAGAAGAATATAGATATCCTGTCCTCGAGATTCAACGGCGATGCCTTACGAGGATTACCGTCCAGGAAGAATTTGACGTTCTGTCTGACGAATATTGCCATCGATTGTCTCACAGTCATTTCAATACTCTGAAAAGCTTCACCGGTCTTCTCTGCATATGGAGCGAGCATCTTTCTAACTACAGAATACTCAGGCTTCTCTCCCACCGTTTCGAGGACTTTTTTCACGACCGCAGATAAATCACCGTCCATCATATAATCAATGCCCTGCATGAAAGATCTGCCGGTCTTAAACGTGTAAAAAAGTACACCGCATACTATATTTCTTCCGGATTCGTAAAAGAACTCGTTCCTTGAATCTCCACCAGAATCAACCAGCGCCCTTGATATTAGATCGATCTCACTGAAGATCTCATCATCAGAAGAATCCGCCGTTAAACGGTAATATGGATCCCAGCCGTAGCTGGAGCGATCCAGCGGATTCATCACATGTACTCTATCGTTACCAAAAATCCTGCAGCTCTTCCGGGCCAACTCCGGCTTGATGTCGAGCGCATAAAATACCATCGGATCAAATGCTTCTTTGGATTTGGGTTTATGATGCAGCTGAAAAAGCATCATTGTTAGAAGCAGAACACTCTTACCACAACCCGTGGAACCCATAATGATTGAATTAAGTATGTTGCCTTTTTTTAACGGAACCCGAACATAATTCTTGTCTTTCTTTCCGAGCACCAACCCATCCGGGACTGGACTCAAAAGTTCAGGATCAATCTCCGGATATTGAGCCAACCTCTTTCGCCAACTGTTTTTTTCCGGCTCATATTTGTATCTGTTAGTCCAAGTGAATAATCCAATCTTGACCGATGTAGTGAGCATGATAAGGTTTTTTAGATAAAGCAGAAACCAACAGACACCGGCAATGGCCACTTGTAGCTTAATATCATCAAAAGAAGAGATCTTAAAGCTGCGATGAAGGATATCCGCGTACCACATTTTTTTGATGAATATAAGAATACCCAGAAATACAAAGAACCACGGAATCCCAAACACGCAGAATTTTTCCCATTTAGAACGTTTTCGCATAAGATCACCTCCTACATAGCCATACCACAGCCATGAGGCTTGATACCGGGATCATCAATCGATGTCACCTGAGCTCTTGAATCCATCAAAAGAGACCATCTGTCCTGAAATTCGGTAATCATCCTATCCGACACATCCCTGATGACCTGAAGGCTTGCTTTTAACTCTTTCTGTTCTTTGTCACTCGACCAGCCAGCGATATAGGGGAAGGAGTAATCGCTTGTATCAAGACCTATAGCCTTACAAACGCAGTAAGCCACGCTCTCTGCTTGAACCTCATGAGTCCTCCTATCCAAGTGATCATCGTCACTACCGTGCCCCAAACGCGCATGAGCGCACTCGTGTACCAAGGTTTTTAAAGTTTGTTCCTCTGGCATACCGCGTTTTATCACAATCTCCTGATTCACTGGCGAGTAATAACCATTGGCACCTGAATCAATATTGTCGAATATAACCGGCACTGGACAAAGATCCGTGATGATCTGAAGCAAATCGTCATATCTATCAACAGGATCCTTAAGCTCCGAAATCAGTTCCGGAAGAGGTTCCCCCTCTGTCTGACTGATGTCAAAAACTTTGCAAATACGAAAAGCTTGATGAACGAACTCTTTTTCTTCCGTGACAGGTTTTCCATCTTCGTCCAGAACGGGGAGGCCGTCAGTCCCTTTAACCACAACTTCGTAAGACTTTTTGTACGGAGTAGGCGCAATAATGGTAATACCAGTCTCTCCTTTTAAAACCTGTCTATGAAACTTATCTCTCCAAGCAGTATAACCAGCCACAAGCGAAGCATCGGGCTTCTGTAAGGCGATAAGTATACAGTTATTAACTGAGTAAGAATGGAACTTGCTCATAGTGTCAAGATACAGTTTGTATTTGTCACTTTGAAAAAGCTCATCTAACCCTGTCTGAAGCTGCTCCAATGTCTGATCAATCTTGCTGCACATGTCCATCACCTTCTTCAGAATAAATATCAAAATTTAGATAATGGTTGTATGGATCCCCCAAAACCTGAGTCTCAGTAAAACCATATGCAAGAAACATATCCAGCACATCATCAGTCAGAGAATCCGCAAAAAAGAGAGTGAAATATCCAAATCTGTTCGAAAGTTCAACTAGTGCATCCATCATTTGAAAGAAAGATTCTTCATCTGTAGTAACGACTCCATCAATTCGGATCCGGGTATCCCAGCTGAATTCAATACCCACTTGGTTCTGTTCATCCTTATAAATCACATCAGAGCAAAATGGAAAGTCAACTGTTTCATCGGAACGCTTTACCACTTTGCGCCCCATTATCTGATTGTCTGGTACAGTTTTATAAAGTAGCTTCGTAAACATAAAGAATCACCTCCAACATGTGTTTTCTATATTTTTTTTTCAAAAGTATTATGTTTTTTTATATTGAAAAACATAATAAAAGTGACAATAAAAGTAGCTATTTAGCTACTTCAAGGTTCAGTATTGCAATAAGGAAGGAAACAACATGGAAGAATTAAAAACCGGATCCGATCTCAAGAAATGGAGAAAAAAACATCATATATCACAAAAAGAACTAGCAGCAAAGATTACATACAGCGCCAGCCGAATATCACACATAGAATACACAAATACTCGCATGTCAAAAAAACTCATACATCAAATAAAAAACCTTGAAGCAACGCTAATCACAACGAAAAAAAATCCCATCTCTGAAAGATGGGATTCCATAAGTTATTTACGAAATATTTACGATATCGAAATGAAAACAATTGAAGAAGGACTACTCCGTCTATTAGACATAAATATAAATAAATGGGGAATAAACAAAACCGAAGCATATTTAAAATTCCTCGGTGCAGAGCTGATAAGTCTCTCTAAAGTGAACGAGTTCTCTTTCGAAAGTACAAAAGATGAAAAAAACCAGCTTTAGAACTATATAGCACTATGTGTCGAGAAGCAATTGTTTACTTGAAAAGGCCACACAACGAAAAATAAACATACACTCCTACACTTCCCTAACCTACAACATAATTTAAGAATACAAAGAGAATAACGTATCAATGAATAAATCTAGCTTATGGTTATAATCAAAAACGTTGTCTTTTCTGCCCATCTGCGGATGCTTCTTTCGAAATATCAATAGGATTTTCTCCCCAAGCATCTAGATTCCAGCCGTATGTATCAACGATATAATTGTAAGCAGGAAAGTAAACAAGAGACACAGCATTATCACGAGCAGCATTTCGGAATTTCAATACTTCAAAACTCATTAATCTGTATCCTCTATGTATACAGAGCTCTTTTTCATCTCTAATTCTTTCTGTATCCGCAGTATCAGTAACTCCTACCCAGTTCCACCCAATTAGTACACCACCAGTATATTCAGTATCCCCACTTTCCTTAAAAGAAGATGTCGATACTTTATCACCATACTTTTGCCGACTTACACTCGAAATGGTTAAAACCGGCATTCCAACATGCGAAGCCAATGTCTTAAGCGTAGCAACAGAAACATCCATCTTAGTCTTGCGATCCGTCTGAGAGCGATCATCACCGTCTGCCTTTAGTAACTGAAGATAATCAACAAAAACTACTATCCTATCATCAGGATGCGATTGTTTAAATGATGTACATATATTTGCTATATCTTTAGCCCTCAATCCATTGATACCACCTTCGACAATATACAGATGATTCCCATAAGTACGGAAGTATTCCTCAGCATATTCGGAATAAGTGTCATACTTAATTTTTGTGAAATCGCTACATATCTCGTCGTATTTGTAGTAAAGAATGTCTCCAGTCGTTACCTTAGTTTTGCGTCTATCATTGGAATTTGATACAAAAGATATGGAAGAAATACCCCTAGCAACAAACTCTTCATCACTCATTTCTAAAGAAAAATACAAAACATTCACTCCTTGTTTTGCACAGTTCTGAGCTAAACTCATGAAAAGGGTAGACTTACCGGTACTTGTCTCTGCACCAATGATGTATAGTTCATTAGCAAGCCCTCCACACAATACTTTATCAACCGAGAGCCAACCCGTGCCTATCCGAGGCTTAGTCGATTTAAAGTCTTGTATTAACTGATTTTTTCGGCATTCTATAGAATTAATGTTATTTATGATACTATTAATTTCGTTATGATTAGACATATGACTCCTATAAAAAACGGGGATGGAAAGAAAAAACGATCAACACTGCTGCAAATCCTCATTCCAATCCTTGTGAACAGGTAACAAGCGTTTTAGGTCAGGATTTCTATCTCTCGCGCTTTGACCAGCTTGATCATTATCAACTGCAAGTACAACGCTTTTTAAAAACAACTGGTTCTTGATGCGATCTATGGCTTGTTGATTGTAAACGCCTCCTATGCTGATGTAATATGCTGGAACATTGATTCCTCGCTGTCTATGAAGCAGATAAAGACTTATGGCATCTATACTAGATTCACAGATGTAGGCCACTTCAGCCAACCTCGAAGTCCTAAACCACCAGAAACAATCAGCACTTTTTTTTCTGACACTATGGAAAGACTTGTAAGAGAGCGAACCGTGTATCTCAGCAAAATCATGCTCCTTGTTGATAAAAATAATGTTATTATGATCAGCAGATTGATACACAATACCTTGATTTATAAGCATTTGGATAATATCCGAGGGAATCTTCCTGCTCATAAGGTATGCGAAGAGTTGGCTGTAACTTCCCTCTTTTGGTTTTGGAATATCAAACGGATGATCTGAATCAAAGACCTCAGTTTTTTTTCCCACAAAACCATCATCATTATCAGGAATAAAGGAAGTTGCGCATAAGGCGCCCACTGCCTCCGATAAATCGAAATCCATATATCTCACAAGGAAATCAACGCTATTACCTTTTTCTCCCGTGGCAAAATCCAAGTAGCCAGAAAAACCTTTTTTGATAGAAATACTTCTATTAGTCCGCAAACGTAAACTATTGCCCTCACGTATAAATTTGTTCCCATAGTATCTGTATAGATATTCATACAAGTCCGCCTTTCTGGCGGCCTTCATTTGTTGATTTGTAAATTGCATATGAATACTCCTCTCATTATTAATATATTTTCTTTCCACCCCCGTAATGGTAAGAGTTACCAGCTTACTTTGGGTATCTGGCGTTAAGCCAATCCCCAAAGTAAGCTATAAGTTAACTTACGTTAAACTACAGTTAACTTACACTCTAACTCCTCCCTGCGCCGAATCGCTTATTAACACTGAACTTTAGAATACATAAAGTTCCTTGACGTGTCCCAAGTTTTTCCTTAGCTCGTCCCCACTTTTATCCCAGCGTGTCCCTGGTTTTTCCATGACGTGTTCCCTGATTTTCCGTAGTTCATATAGATACCTCATAACCCATTACCGGCTCCGCAGGATTACGAGATTTTCCATTCCGATACTCATTAAAGCCTTTAATGACACCCTGCGATAACAAAGCATTTAAGGTTTCTTTGACTACGTTTACAATCTTCGGTTTAATCTTCGTTCTCCAAGATTTTGACTTGTCAGGGCTATATCCCAATTCCACATATAAACCATGAGTACCATCCTTATCAGACCACTCAAAGGAGATTTTGTTGTTTGAAAGCTTATTATTACTTTTTATCTGAGCAACACGCTTGATTACATATCTCTTGATTAGAATCGCTTCGTCAGTGTCCTGAAAATACTTTTGTGTTTGAAGATAGGCAGTAGGATAATGAATAATCTGATGAAACACCTCTGCATACTCGTACAACGCTGGCTTTTTAATGAATTCGTATGCAATTATTGCTTTGCCATTAGCCTTGTATCTCGTGGTGATTTTATCCACTGGAAGAAGATAACTTTCATAGATATAATCTGTAACCTTACCTTTTATATCATTACGACTGGCAATCTCATTTTTCGCATCTATTTTAATGTGAATGTTTCGTAGCTTATCTATGCTCTTATTAATGGCGTCAAGTTTATTTGTAGTTACCTTTTGAAAACGATTGCCCGAAAGAACCTTCGCAATCCATTCAGCGGTTAAACACTGGTAACCATGATTATAGATTGTATAAGCCGCGTCCATAACAATCATGTCGAAGGGTGTTATCTGCTGAGATAGAGAAATGTTTGGATCTGCCCATAAATCTACAAAAATTAAGGATTTATCACTCTTGACTTCAAAACCACTGCTCTTCACACTATTTGATATTTCAATATTTTTAGTAGATATAACACGAGCAATTTTCGTGTTGTTCGTATACTGTTTATCAAGCGCAGGAAAGGAAGGAATACACGCCCTATTTGCAAGGTTATCATTTCCGATAACTCCTATATCAGGCGTGGATTCTTCGACCATTTCTCCTCCTGACATATATATTCCTTTCTATAATTATTTAATTTCTATCTTATCCGCAGTCCCGCTCATAGGAGTTAACACTTAAGAGCCCCAGCTGTAAGATAGGCACAAAAACGGTCGTACGAACTTTCATCAATATAATTAATCAATCCAAATTTCAAATACATAGATTTTTATTAAAAATCCTATTGCGTTTCACTCCCATGGTGTGCTATACTTTCAGTGATGACAAACCACGGCCAGGTTGTTTTTCATCACATAATAGTTTTTTGGGAGAGGTTCAGGAGAACGCCTCCTCTTTGGTTTGTTTAAAAATATTTATAATTGTATATACCTCTACCGTAATCTCGCTAGCCAACAGTTAACCACTTACTCTATCGGGGGAGACCTCAAAAATCCCATATTAAATTTTTCATTAATCACTATGCATATCACTCCTTCCGCATTTACTTTAACTGTATTTTACGAAATTTCATATCTATTTGTCAAAGTTTCTGCACAGTGTTTTTTACAGGAGGGATTTATAACGCCCAAACGCCTAAAATACGGCAATTTCCCTTATAATGTTTCCAGCATCTAAAAGAGAACAATTCTTAAAAATTTATCAATCATTATGTTTAAAACTAATTACTTAATCATAGATTAGCAATCCGGTCGAGAAACAAAAAGGCTTTTACGTTTATACATAAAATAATAGTGCAGAAAGTTTGCATAAAAAAGGATTTATATAATTATAAAAATGAAATAATACAAGGATTTTATTTGATTATGGACACTACGATTATAGACACTATAAATAGACAACTGTAGAAATTAATAATATTATATTTTAAAATGCATATGTGAACCAAACGATGCTATAGAATTACTTAAACCAATTCGTCAAATATCCCAGGGAACAAATTCGGAAATCATTGGTAATAAATCCTTCTAGGGGAGAGATTCTTTATGAGCTCAAGTAAAAATTTTAATAGGGTACCCACTAGGGTACCCAAGAAAGAAGATGTTGCCAAACCTCCTTTCTATGCGAATTTCCTTAACGTTAATAAAATTCGATTCCCATCACCCGCTTTTTTTATTGCCTCCGGAAAGCCCATGGTTACTGGGTTTGCCGGAGGTTTTTCAATTCAAATTTTACTATCTTCCGGGTGTCACCGGGTGTAACCTGATCTGAATCAAGCGCTGCAAGTGCCGTTTCACAGTAATCATAGTCTGCAAAACTGTAGTTTTTTAAGTTTACTTCCGGGGAGTGTCCGAGCAGTCTGGCGCGGTTTGTTACCTGTATTCCTTTGGGTATAAGCACATAAGAATTAAAGTACATCCTTATGGCATGATTGTTGGTAATCGAGTAACCGAGCGTCTTACAGATGCGGTTTAAGAACTTTCCGTAGCAGGTATCGGTTATTATCCAGCTTCCATCCTGATTTGCGAAGATCCATTCCGATCTGATACCGGCCCTCTTCTGAGCCTCCTTAAGTTCACTGAACAGATCCGCTATCTGTGAAGTGACCGGAAAGTATCTTCCACCCTTTGGGATACCCTTCTCATTCTTTGTCCAGCTCACATATTCATATCGTCCAGTTTCCCTGTTCTTCAGCTGCTGGGTATGGATATGTATCCGTCCGTTCGCGATATCTGTCCACCTAAGGGAGCATAATTCTCCGGCTCTCATTCCCGTGTACGAGGCAAGAAGGAACATATATCCGCAGGTATAACACTCACTATATTTTACCGGGTTATTCATCCTGTTTCTTACCTCTTCCGTTATCGCTTCGATCTGCTCCGGGCTCATGGCTTTCTCTTCAGCAGATTTGAATTCCGGTCTGCACAGCCTGTAGAAATCAAGGTTGTTTAGCCTGTCTGCAGGGTTGTAATCGATATAACCCTTGGATATGGCAAAATCGAACACGAGATTGAGTACACCCTTGAACGCTCTGTAAGCTTCTTTCTTCAGATCCTTTTTACGAATCATTTCAGCAGTGTACTTGCTTAGGAAATCCGCAGTTATCTCCATGATACAGGTCTTACCCAACTTATCGCTGATATACCGCTTATAGTCCGCCCGATATTTTACAACCGTGTTCGCGCTCCGGAATGTGATCTTATGCTGAAGAGCAGCCTCAAACATGTTTTCAAAGCTTCTGTTTAAGTAACCATCGGAATACATATCAAAGAGCTTATCTATGAGTCCGTCATATGTCAGGGCAGATACCCTCTTCTTTCCTTCAACAAGAGTGCTCCATCCTTTGATCGAACCGGTAGGCGGTTTAATGAGCCTTGGCAGTCCTTCGGAAGTAACGTGTTTCTTTAGAACATATTCTTTTTTCAAAGATCTTTCTTTTTTGGTCATAGCATCTATCATGACCACGTCCGCAGAATCTATTATACCATCTTTACCACCCTGTATAATAGATTTATGGACAAAGATCTGCTTAAGTTCCAGGAGGATATGATCAGGGTTCACGCCCTGGTCCTCTACATATGATCCTGTAATCCCTTTTTCTTTCATGATTATTCCCACATACCTTCCGTGATCGCTTTGTTTACGTTTCACGAAAACGGATATCTCCGCTTTCAAAAGATATGTGGGACTAAAAAATCCCTAATCCGAGAACGAATGCAAAGAAATTTTAGTCCGCAACCGCGGACAAACGGAAAAAATGTTCATAACGAATTTAATGCATTTGTCGCCCCCGCGACATGCCTCAAACCCTTGATAATACTGACTTTTCCGTTTGCGCGGACAGCCCCAAAAATCGATGCATTTTTCGAGCAAAAAAATACGCGGCCTCGATAGTGCCGCAAATGTGTCAACTGTGGGATTTTCCGCGAGCGCGGACGACTGACAAAAAAAGAAAAAAAGAATAACAGGATACGCAAAAAGTTGCTCCTTTCGCTCACCATATGCCCACGGCATCCGGAATAGGGGGCGATCCCTATAACCCTGTTTTCAGAAAAAAAGAGGGCGGCGTCACCCAGACGTCTGCCCTCAATCGCACCTGACGTCTTCGCGACGTTGCGACTCATTTCATTCTATTCCTTTCTGTTATCGGTACCTGTTAAAGGATCTAACAGGAATCATTTTCCCATTCTCCACCTGGTAATACTTCTCTGTTTCTTCATCATAAGCTAACAACAGCAGCTTCCCGCCTTTATAGACTGACCCGTCAATATAGTAATGACTCTCCCCGTCAAAATATACGTCGTGATAGCTACGGTCATCAGCAAGATCTCTGGTTCCCGTTCCTACATGTCCGGCCACTATTGTTTTGTAGAACTTACCCTTAGTCGCAGGAAACTTTCCAAGAAGAATACTATCGGAAGTGCCCCACATCCAGTATTCTCCAGCTTCTTCATCTACTCCCGCGTGAACAAATATCTGATTTTCCGCTTCAAAATATGATGGCATCTTCCGAATCCAAGAAATTAGTTCTTTGTGTTTAGAAAGGATCATTTGGACTGCTTCTCTGCTAATTGTTTCCAGAGAACAGGTCCTCGATATCTGATTTAAAAAATTCATCTGGTTCTCGGCTATAAATGTGCTTATGGTATTTGCCCCATAATCAAAATCCGAACGCAACCAATCATTAAAAGTCATGCTATCTTCTGTTCCATCAGAATATGGATTTCTGTAATCATCAATCCACTCCAAAAACATCTGTTCATGGTTTCCTTTAAGAACTTTAACCTTTTCCTCACCGTATTCATTCTGTAAATCCCAGATATACTTTAGAACCTGAAATGAACTATCACCATAGTCAATGTAATCTCCGAGAAAAACAATGCGATTTTCTCCATTGAGATCTACACATTCCATTTGATTACGAAGTTCCTCTATGCATCCATGGATGTCACTCATAGCATATGTGACCATAAAAATCGCCTCCTTATGCGTAAAATCTCTCTCCGGTTTCCAGGCAGATACATGCTAATCTCCCAATCGCCAGACCACATCCACAGTCCACCATGTATACATTTTCCTGATTATTCAGCCAAATCGAATTTGTCTCTTCATCAAGATACCTGCCCTGGGGATTATTAAACTGATACTGCACATCAGTATGCCCTACCAAAGAAACATAACCATCTACTCCCTTATCCCAATACTCCTTCATATCTCCTAATCCTTCAAGATATGCCTTGTCTTCCCTTTCTCCCATACTCGGATCAAATGTCATTGCATGTGCAAACAAATAATTTATATTATCAGTTTCCATCTCTACCTGCAAAGGCAGCTTCATTATCTGATCCGCAATATTCAGCATATCTGCTTCCGTAAGTCTTTTACTCATTAAATCAAAAGAGTTATATCTATATGACCGCAAACTCCCTCTTTTCTTCTCCGGAAATCCATAATACTGATATATATAATCTGCCAGTAGTTGGTCGTGATTCCCTCTGATCCATGTAACACGTGCATCCAAACCACAAATACGGAAGTATACACCCACCGGATCCGGCTCTGCCGCGCCGCGGTCAAAAAGATCTCCCAGCAATATGATATTGTCCTTATAAGAAGGTGAAATCTGCTTCAGAATCCCGTCCAGTTTAATTAGGGAATTGTGGATATCCCCGATAACATAAGTCGCCATTATTCCAAATACTCCTTGCAATAGTCAAATAACCACGTATCTTTTACAAGTTCGTTGAAGGTATCTTCCCCTTCATCAAGTCTTTCGAGATACCCCAGCACTTGTTTTTTAAGTTCCAATGCTGATTTCTTAAAATCTCCACTATATGCACCTATTACGGATTGCTCACTCTCCAAATATGCTATAAGCAAATCAATGGCAACATTCTTGTATTTTACGCACTTGTCACTTTCCATGCTTATCCTCACTTTCTGCCTTACACAAATCCATAATCTCACACAACAACTCTTGTATCTCTCTTTGGGCTGTATAAGGCAATACGCTTGCTAAACTATTAATGCAGTCACATTTTTCCGATAATACTATTCCACTATCATTATTTCATCATATAAACAGCAAAACATATTCTCCACCTGGGTATCCTCAATTATTTGAGGGTGGAGAACTTTCATCATACTAGTAAAAATAATATTAGCTCTATTATCGTATTATCTTACCGTTATAATCATTTTCCAAATAACTATAGTATTCATAGGTTGAGAAATAATTTTTGTATTTTCTCAGTTTATTATAAAATGTAAATCCTGCAGGAATGTCTTCTAGTTTTCTATATGGTGTTTTTTTACTGTAAGTTACATTATCTTTTTGAACCTCCATACCTAAATCATCACATAAATTGTTTATAATCCCATTAATAAAGTCTCTATCTTCAATGGATATATCATCTCGTACAACTATCTTGACTTCATAATCCGCCACTCCGAACCTCCATATATATTTGTATTTTTATCCAATGACTTAAACAAACATATGCCTGTCCATCTCTGTTGGATCACACTCCCAACCTCTGTCACTCATAAAGTGCACATCGCTCGGTATATTATTATCTTCAATAATTTTGCTCAACAATTCCATCGTCATAATTCGTATTCCCTCCATCTGGAAACTCTTTTGCGCAAGTAATCATCACAAGAAGCTCCCCATTTCATCCAACGGTACTTGCAAATTCTTCAGGTACAGATCATCAACCCTGACTTGGATCAAGTCTTTGTATAATACATAGACTTCATCATATCTCAACTCCCTATAACCGTCCTCACTTTTTTGTATGCATCTGCTCCAGTTACGCACTTTCCCACAACCAGTGCAATAGTGGGCTAAATAGGGATGCTCTTCGTATATTAACAGGCATTTCCTATATTGATGCTTATGGTCTGCTTTGCATTCAGCTTTTGAAATACTGCTCTTTGTTTTCTTTTTATACTTAGGTATTTCGTCAAAACTTGTCCCATTTGTCTTATCCATATTGTCTCACACCTCGCAAGCATTCGGCAGCCTATCTGCTATAAATGTAAATCCTGTCAGGCTCACCGTTTGAAAATTGTCCGATATGGCTTTTACTTCATTATGATCACTCATCGCTTGTCCCCTGCCTCCTTTGCAATTCCTTTCTTTTTTGTTCTTGTTTTTGTTTAAACTCTTTTAAAGAATGTGTTTTTATCTCTCCTGAAAGTATTTTTCTTTCTGTTTCTATTAAAACTTTATCAATTTCATTTTTTCGTTCTTTTGGTATATCTGTCCTTTTCATTTATGATATATAACCCTTCTTATTCTCACGACATGGGCATAGCGGAGATCTTAAGAACCTCGTGTTTCCCGAATAATTCATAAACGGTTCTATAACCGTATCGTAATGCGATTGATATATGTCATCTTTTATCCAGTATGTTTTCAAGGGATCATCTTTGACATGAAACGAGGTAAAACCATGGATGGCATTTTCAAAACCATATCCCGCCTCCCTGTTTCCAAGATTACAGTCGAACACATCCATAAATTTGCTCATAAATTCGTTCTCATCCATATAATTTGACAGGTCTCTTTGAAACTCATATTTCATGCATAATGTTTTATCCGTATCAAAATAGAAAACTATACGGATAAGATTGTATAGACCTTCAAATCTGGTCGTGTATTCAATATCCCATGCAAATGCCTGTTTTAGTTTCTTAACATCATCATCTGTTATGCGATCTATATATATTGCTTCGCCTGCGTATGGTTCATCATATACATGGATTTTTTCATTCAGTTGTATATATGTTTTTACTGATTCATTTATATCCACACCTATAATCGTTTGATATACCTGCTTTAGGGTTTCTTTCCATAAAATCTCTCGCACAATGAATATGTCTTTTTCTCCAGAGTATTCTTTTTCTGCAATCTCAATCCTCTTTATAAAGCTTTCATAAATGTCATTTGGTATAAAGCAATGATAGGAACTCTTATAATAGTACTTCCATCCTGACGGCACCCGCTCCCAATCATAGTAATAGGAATCTCCATTTTCGATTTTCTTTTTATCCGCCATTGTTTCAAAGAAAGGTATTATCCTATCAAAACGATCATCTCTAAGCTCATGTACGTTTATGTAATACACTCCCCCATCCTTTGTCCACATTGTAATATGCGGTTCTATATCAACAAATCCGGAATGCGAAATAAAATACTCATAATAAATCACATTGTTCCAGAAATCTGTAGGCAAATTATGATACTCTGTTTTCTTTACAATGAAACTCATATATTCTCCTTCCACAAACTACTGTTTCTTTC
>ODAI012742477.1_pt1 | contig 18704 bp, 19 predicted proteins | sample 1539321 | NCBI WGS metagenome assembly ODAI01 (sample SAMN02144231, study PRJEB22623) | gut metagenome | biome: sheep rumen | host: Ovis aries | place: New Zealand
GAGATCTCCGTCACCGTAGATCTCACTTTGAGTAAGGATCTGTTTTGCTCCTCATTACTTTATAATGTATGATTTGCTGCCGCAAATCCTTATCTCAAAAAATTCTCTCGTTCCCGACCCCGTAAGAAAACGGAATCGGTCGAGAAATTTTTGAGCCTTGTTATTGCTTTAAAGCAATAACTCAGTTGTGATTCACACTATTTAATTTTCAAGGGACAGCTTCCATATATTACCACCCGTATTTATTTACGTCAAGAAAAATTTCAAAGTTTTTTTCATATTTTTTCCCCAACGTTTTCCACAACCATATATGCCGCTCAGAAGAGCCTATCCAACATCATCTTGTGGATATGCGGGGAGCCGTATATCCATCTCCTGCGAATACTCTATCCTGTTCCTTTTAAGGAAGCCGGTAAAACCCGGTATCTCCCAGGGCTGCAGCAGCCCAGAGGGCGAATGGGCATCACACCCCAGAATGAAGCTGCATCCCAGCTCCGATGCCAATGAGAAAAACTCATCGTTGGGATAATGCCGCCCCGTTATATAGCCAAGCATATTGATCTCAAGCGGCACCTTCTTATCCCTGCAGTATTCGCAGAGCCGTTCCATTTCTCTTCTGTATATCAGGGGATCCCCCGTAAAATTCAGAAGATCCGGATGGGCAAGATAGGAGAACAGGCCGGTTTCAAGCCCCCTTATGACAACATTTACATATTCCGCAAGCCTCTCCTCGGAATCGGTCGGATTGCCGGCATAAAAGCCGTTACCCTCCTCCGGGACAAAATGCTGCCCCAGGATCATATATTCTATCGGCCTTAAGCTTATCTCCCTCATAAGCTCGTCAAAAAGGGGCTGATAATATTCAACCTCCAGCCCCGTCATTATATCTATCCTGCCCCTGTATTCCTCACTTAGGGCCCTCACCGTGCCGACATAATCGTCAAGCTCATCCATGACCATCCTTATCGAGGAAACATACCCGTCCTTAAAGGGCTGGGGAGTGTGATCCGAAAAGCCGAGAGTCCTCATGCCCTTTTTGATCGCCGCTTCAATATATTCCCTTTCGCTTCCCTGAGCGTGATGGCAGCGTACAGTATGCGTATGGTAATTTTTATCTATCCTGCAGGTTTTCGTCAAATTCATCAATTATATATCTCTGTCTGCCCTTAACGTCATCGTATATTCTCGTTATATACTCACCCAGAAGACCCGACGCAAATACCTGTATCCCTCCGATAAGCCAGATGAGCGCGGTCGTCCCCGATATCCCTTTCTTTTCGAAGGGACCCTTTTTCTGAAGCCCGTGAATAATGGAAAGCAGCACCCCCACTCCCGTCATGCCGGCTCCGAGGAAGGTAACGAATTCGAGCGGTTTTGATGAGAAGCAGAATATCCCGTGAAAGCCCATCCTGAACTCGCCCCAGAAGCGGTTATATTTGCTCTCATCCTCGGCCCTGGCCTCCCTGTGATACCTTACCGCAGTCTGCTTAAAGCCTATATAGGAAACCATCCCCCTGAAGAACATATCAGCTTCCGGCATCCTGCGAAGCTCCTCTATCACCCTCCTGTTTATCAGCCTGAAGTCAGCCGTATCCACGGGTATCTCAACCGACGAAAGGAAATTGATCACCCTGTAGGCCGTAGAATCTATGAGCTTTCTTATTCCTGTTTCTCCCTGCCTGTCGATCCTCTGGGCATAGACGACATCATAGCCCTCCTTCCATTTGGCCACGAGCTCCTCTATCACCTCGGGAGGATCCTGCAGATCCACATCTATAACGACACAGATATCTCCGCTGCAGTTAAGCACTCCGGCCATTGTCGCCGCGGCCTGCCGAAACCTCCTGCTCATGGTGATAAGCTTGATGCTTCGGTTTCGCTTCATATTCTCCTTTATGACCTCACGGGTATGATCGGTGGACGGATCAAGGCAGAAAATGATCTCGTAATCGCAGCCGAGCCTTTCCATGACCTTCTCCGTCCGCTTAAGGAACGGATCTATCCCGTTTTCCTCGTTATAAACGGGGACCACTATCGAAAGCAGATAATTATCATAATTTTCCATATCCTTTAAACACCCTTCCTTAAATATCCGCACTGATTTGCCTGCATATCCCAGTATATCACCGACTGTATTTATATGCCAGATAAGCCCAGCTTTCAAGATTTTTCTCAAGAATGCCCTTAAGCTCCGACACCGGAACAGGGCTCGGAGCCCTGCCCATTTCTATCGTAACGCCGGGCTTTTCAAGAACAACATGTACATAGTCGCCAAAGCCTGCCCGGTCCGCGTCGTGAGCTTTGGTACTGAAGGGAATATACCCATTGAATTCCGAAAGCTTAAGGGCAAGCTTATACGATTCGGAAAGCACCTCATCCTTTATCCCGTAGGAATCATAATAGAGTATCTGGCCCCTTGAATGATAATTCAGATAACAGACATAGTCATGTTTTTTGCTTTCCCTGATAAGCAGCTGTGTTTCCGGCTCGGAGGCATAGCTTTCTCCCTTTGACTGTCCGAAGGAGGGATAGGTCTTATAATCGGCATCCTCCCAGCCCGCGTCAAAGTTCTGGTTTATATCCACCCCGTTTGCGTTGCTCTTCCAGATAGTCAGATAATCCTCATAGCCTATCACCGCACTGCTCTCAGGCGGAAGGAAGGCTCTGTCAAAGCCCTCAAGCCTGTAATTATCAGCCCAGTACATAAACCCCAGATCGTCCTTAAGGCAGACGAGATACTCCTTGTCCCTTTCATAACAGTCACGAAGAGTTTTTCTGAGCTCCTCGTTTCTGATCCCCTCCTCCCCGTACTGGCTTATGGTCACGCCGTCAGGGTTCGCCATCGGGATAATATCAATGCAGACCTCCCCGAACAGCTCGCTTAAGGGGATATTATTATAACGCATGTTATTATATTCAGAGGCATAATGCTCGATCATGTTCATGACAAACTGTGAGGTGATATATTCTCTCCCATGTATCGCGGCATCCACAAAGATACGCTTAGGGGCTTTCGGATCGCCAAGGGTAACCCTGTAAATATCTCTCCCGTCGACGCTCTTCCCCACAGCCTCCGAGGTTAATATGCCGGGATAGGCACCCGTCAGCTCCTCCAGGTCCCGTACCAGCATATCATAGGAATATATCTGCTCCTTATCACTTACCATTTTTCCATCCTCCGTCCGCTCCTTTGTTTCAGGTACCACTCCGAGAGGCGATTCCCTGTGCAGCTCCGCCGATCTTCTCAGTACATACTCCTCATATGCGCAGCCGCAGAGAGAAAGCAGCATAAATATCAGGACCGCCGTAAAACCCCTCTTCATTTCAGCCCGATCGCCCCGTATATCGCTTTCATATCAAGATTTTTCCTCACCGTATCCGCAAGCAGGTCATACTGCTTCTCCTGAAAGTCCTCGTAGTCCCCGGTTTTAAGGTCCTCACAAAAGGACAGCCCCCTCCTTTCAAAATACAGCCTTCCCAGCCTGTCAATAAGCTCACCGTTTTCAAAGAGACCGTGCAGATAGGTCCCGCATACATTCTCCAGGATGAAACCGTCATAGTACCTTTCTCCCCTCACGTCAAACTCCATAAAGGGCAGCATTCCGGAAGCATCACCGTGCACTGCCGCGGTTTCACCGGTATGTATCTCATAGCCCGAAAGCCTGAGTCCCCTAAGCTCTCCGTTTTCTATCCTGGCCTCTACCTGTGTGGTGCGCTTTTCAGCTTTAAAAACGGTCCTGACCGAAAGAAGCTTAAGCCCCTCCTCGCTCTGCCCGGTCTCCGGGTCAAAAAGCCGCTCCCCAAGCATCTGATAGCCGCCGCAGATCCCCATTATATCGCTCCCCTGGTCTTTGAGCGCCCTGACAGCCGCAGCAAGGCCCGTCCGCTTCAGCCACCTAAGGTCGTCTATCGTGCTCTTGCTGCCCGGGAGGATGACAAGATCCGGCCTTCCAAGCTCAGAAGCCTCCTCCACATACCTTACCCCCAGATAAGGGGAACGCTGCAGGGGAGTCATGTCTGTGTAGTTTGAAATAAAAGGAAGCCTTATGACCGCTATGTCAACGGGCTTTTCATGCTGCTTTACACTCAGCTCTCCCGAGAGAGAGTCCTCCTCTGAAAGCTTCACGCTCATATACGGGAGCACCCCCACGACCGGGATACCCGTAAGCTCATAAAGCTCTTTAAGCCCCGGGCTTAAAAGCTCTCTGTCCCCTCGGAACTTATTGATGATAAAGCCTGCTATACGGCTTCTCTCAGCCTCCTTGAGAAGCCCCACCGTTCCGTAAAGCTGTGCGAACACCCCTCCGGGATCTATGTTCCCCGCAAGCAGGACCCTTGCGTCAACCATTTCCGCAAGCCCCATGTTCACTATATCTCCGGATCTTAAGTTTATCTCCGCGGGGCTTCCCGCTCCCTCTATCACAATGATATCATTTTCCCCGGCAAGGCCCTCATAGGCTTCAAGGATATGCGGCACAAGCTGTTTTTTTATCCTGAAATAATCCGCCGCGCTGTACTGCCCGAATATCCTTCCGTTCAGGATGACCTGGCTGCCCGTCTCGCTTGAGGGCTTCAGAAGAATGGGATTCATCCTGACGTCAGGCTTTTTCCCTGCCGCCAGGGCCTGCACCGCCTGTGCTCGTCCCATCTCAAGCCCGTCCCCCGTGACAAAGGAATTAAGGGCCATGTTCTGGCTTTTAAACGGAGCGGTCCTGTATCCGTCCTGAGTAAAGATCCTGCAGAGAGCCGCGGTGATAAGGCTTTTCCCCGCGCCGCTCATGGTTCCCTGCACCATTATGCATCCTGCCATAATCCGTCCTTAACTGTTTCCAGTCCCTTTATGAGCGTTTCATTATCCTTTCTTTTCAGGACCGCTATCCTGTAAAAGCACTCCTCGGCGCTTCCCGCAAGCCCGTAATAATCGGAGCAGTCCCGGATAAGCAGCCCTTTTTGAAGGAGGTCTTCCTTAAGCCCCCTTCTCCCCTTAAAGAAAAGATAATTTGCCCTTCCGTCCCAGACCTCAAAGCCCTGCTTTTGAAGGGCCGATCTGAGAAAGCTGCGCTCCCCCTCTATATAATGAATAAGAGGGAGCCTGTATTCACCGTCCTCAAGCTTAAGAGCCATAAGCCCCGCTTCATAAGAGGGCAGGGCTATCTGCCAGGGCTGCCTTTGTTCCTCTATCCTTTTTAAAAGCTCTTTGCCTCCTGTCAGGTACCCAAGCCTCAGTCCCGGCATCGCATAGAGCTTTGTAAAGGCGTTCAGAACGAGCACGTTTTCATACTCCGCCGCAAAGCCCCTCGCGGGCTCCAGAGCGGAATACAGGGAAGCGTCCTCAATAAAGCCCATGAAGCATTCGTCGATCACCAGAACGGTGTCCCTCCTCCTGCATGCCTCCGAAAGTCTTAAAAGCTCGTCCCTTCTTATAAGGGCTCCCGTCGGATTGGAGGGGTTTGCGATAAAAACGACCCCCTTCCGAAAATCCCTGTCCTCAAGCCATTTTATTATGTCGTCCGAAGCCGCTTCAAATAAGGGGGTATCCGGCAGGAAATGCCTTACGGGTATTCCGTTTACGCAAAGAGCCTTCGCATATTCGGAGAAGGCAGGCTCAATGATCAGAGCCTCCCCTACGCTCCCCCTTAAGGCGCCCGCGATCCTGTATATCAGATCACAGGCTCCGTTTCCCGCAATAACGTTCTCGAAAGCCACCCCGTATTTTTTTGCGAGCTCCTCACGAAGCCTGACGCAAAAGGGGTCCGGATACCGGTCAGCCCTTTCTATGGACGAAATGACTGCGTCCTTAATTTTTCCGGGGATCCCGAAGGGTGCGATATTAGCGGAGAAATCGACATATCCGCAGGTACCGTTTACCAGGTATCCACCATGAAAGTACTTTTCCATTATCATATCAATAAAAGCCGCAGGGTAAGGCATCTCAGAACACAGCCCAGAACGGTGCCCAGGATAGCGGCGATAAGATATAACCGGTTTGCCCTGAGGATATCCTCGCCCTCGATCCTCTTAAGCTCGTCTCCTATGAAGGGCTTGTCATATAGCTTCCCGAAATACCATGCGCTCCCTCCGAGCCTTATTCCCAGAGCCCCCGCCATTGCAGCCTCAGTCTGTGCGGAATTGGGACTCGCATGGTTGAACCTGTCCCTCCTCCAGATATAAAACGCTCTTTTTGCGGATGCCCATTTCAGATCGATGCATGCCGCCGCAATTATAAGAAGGGCCGAAATCCTCGAGGGAATGAAATTTGCCGCATCATCAAGCCTTGCAGGCGCTCTTCCGAAATTAATATATCTCTCATTCTTATAGCCCGTCATACTGTCCATGGTATTGACAGCCTTATAGCAGAGTGCAAGGGGAGCCCCAAGCAGTGAATAAAAGAGCATCGGCGCAAACATCCCGTCGGAAAAGCTTTCCGCGACGCTCTCGACCGCAGCCCTTATGACCCCCTCCTCGGTAAGCCTCTCCGTGTCCCTGCCGACGATCCTCCCCACCGCCTTCCTTGCCTCCAAAAGGCTGCCCCCGCCGTTCTTTGATCTGCCCGGCAGCTTTTCAAAGACATTCCTGCTCTCCTTAAGCATATCCTTTACGGCTATCGACTGATATCCCCAGAAGATATCCGTAACCACCGCGGCGCAGAGTCCTGCCCTTCCAAGGTGTGACAGAAGGAAAAGGAAGCCGCCCGAAAGCAGGGCGGATGCTGAAGGAAGCACTGCGGCAAGGATCCTTCCCGCTCTTCTTTCTCCCTCCTCTGTGGCAGGAAAGGCATTTCTGAGCTTCTTTTCAAGAAAACCTGTTGCTTTCCCCATTATGACCACGGGATGAACCATCCACCGGGGATCGCCGATAAGAAGATCGATGAGAAGGGCTATAAAGGGAGAAAGACAGACAAACGGTATGAGACCCATCATTTCAGGACCTGCCCAAGCCCGCAGACCACACGTATCACTCTTTCCGCGCGCTCCGCAAGCATTACCGAAAGCCTCCCTGCCTGCTCCCGAAACAGCCTTTCGTCCTTATCCACCGGAACCACGCCGCAGCCTGTTTCATTTGCGGTCACAGCCCTTTTCTCCGAAAGCCTGTCCGCAAGCTCTGTAAGCTCCTTCTCCGTCATCCTCTCTCTCACCAGCTCCTCGGCATCAAAGATACATTCCTTTGAAGCCGTGATCTCGTCAAGGGAGAGCTCCTTCATGATATACTGCCTTTTATATGAGAACCTCGGCCCCGTTACAAATATCATAAAAACCTCACTAAACACGCAGTATGACCCGGCCTGTCACTAACGCCGCAAGCATTCCCGCCTCGGCGACCGTAAGGAACCACCCGGCCTGATCCCCGTTCAGCCCGCCGAACTGTTTTTCGGACAGCCTTCTGTAAAACAGAAATATAATAACACCAGTTATCATACACAGGACCCCTGCAGGCCCTCTTAGACAGAAAAGCACCGCTGCGAGAACACATTCGGAAAGCTGAATGATCATAGCCGCTCTGCCCTTTTCCCGTGCCGCGCCCGCAAACATCAAGGCCATCGAGGAGCCCTGAGCGATCGGAAAGCTCAGGACAGAAAGCCCGGAAAGACATCTGCTGAAGGTATGGATAAGCAAAACACACAGGGGATCATAAAACTCCGGAGAAAGTGTGCTCCAGAGAGAATATTCAATAACAAAAAGCGCACCAAGATCAATGAGGGCAAAGGCCCCTACATGGGGGTCCTTGAGGATAGAAAGCTTAATATCCCTGCTTTTATGGCTTGCGAGGGCATCGCAGGTGTCGATAAAGCCGTCCATGTGTATCCCGCCGCTTATCCAAAGAGGGATCAGAAAAAGACCTGCCGTCCTTATGGGACCCGGCATGGAAAGGCTTTCCGATATCAGGCTCCACAAAAACAGAAGCACTCCTATAACGGCTCCTATCAGCGGAAATGCGCACATTGAAAACCTTGCGCTGTTCTCATCCCATCTGCTCCCGGGCACAGGAATGACCGAATATGTAGAAAAAGCTGTAAGGATCGATCTCAGTATCATCACTAACTCATTCGTTTACTTCAGCCGGTTGGCTGTTTTGCATACTATCTCATAAACAGAGGAAGCCCTTGCCGCAAGCTCATAATTGACCCTTGCCAGAAGCTTAAGGTATTCAAGGGTCTCTCCTTCATAGACCGTCCCGTCGGAAAAAAGCTCCCCCGTCACGGCTATGACCTCCCCCTTCAGGCATTTACGGCATATGCCTTCGATCCCTTCGATGATGCTGTCCGAAGGGTCGGCACATATACTTCCGTCATCCGAAAACATCTCGTTGGCGCAGAGATTGGGGATATCCTCGATGAGCACAAAGCTTTCCTGCCCGATAAGCCCTGCTGCCGACCCTATATCCCTGCTTATCTCAAGGGTCCTGTAGCCCTTTCCGCTTCTCTGCCTTACATGCCTCTGTATCCTTTCAAGGCTTTCCTCATCCCTTGCGGCCATGGTGGCAAGATAGATAAGCTCGGGCCCGGTTCCTTCCTCACACTCCCGCAGCTGCCCTGCCGCCTCTCTTTGCCTTTCCGCGTTCTCCTCAAGGAGCCTCTCCGCAAAGGCGCTCTTACCGCTGGCGGAGCCGCCTGTTATCAGCCTAAGCATGGGACCCCCCGATTTCCGGCACGGAAGGATTACTCTCTCCTTCCTCAGCATATCTTACATACGGGTCGATCCCGAGCTTATAAAAATCATGCCCGCTGTTAAATACGTTTAAGGCAGAGCGAAGCATCGGCAAAAGCATCACAGCGCCTCCTCCCTCACCCAAGAACATTTCCGCATCTATGACCGGCCTTTTTCCGAGGCTTTCAAGGATAAGCCTCCCTCCCGCCTCAAGCGTGCAGTGGCTTGGAAGCATCGCCTTTACAGAGGCTTCACAGAGCCTTTTTGCGCAGAGTGCCGAAACGGAGCTTATATAGCCGTCGATCACTACCGGTATCCCGTAAAAGGCTCCTCCCAGAAAGATCCCGCATAAGCCTGCCATATCAAGCCCTCCGACCTTTAAAAGCACATCGACAGGGTCTGTAGCGTCCGGCCTGTTTACCTCAATGGCCCTCTTTATTATCGAATGCTTTTTAAGAAGCTTATCCGCAGGAAGCCCCGCGCCTCTCCCCGCAAGCTGCTCAACCGGCTCTCCCGTAAGCACCGCAGCGGCCGCGGCGGCGGTAGTGGTATTTCCTATCCCCATTTCTCCGGTAAGGATAATATCAAAGCCTGCTTCCTTAAGCTCGCCCGCAAGCCTTATTCCGGCAAGCACCGCTTTTTCACAGGTCTCCCTGCTCATTGCGGCACCCTCCGCGATATTGTTCGTCCCGTCTGAAAGATGCCGGTTCAGTATCCTGTATTTTCCTGAAGCAGGCCTTGTACGGTCAGGCTTCAGAACCTCTGAAAGCTCGCTTATTTCCTGCTCTGTCCCAAGCCTGTCAGGAGCGTTTTCGGGCTGGGCGGAAAGATTGACGCCTATATCCACCGGAAGCACAGTGCAGTCCAAGGCCTGCGCCATGAACGAAACCGTACTCTCATCGCGGGCAAGCGCCTTCATTACGCTTAAGGTGACCTCCTGCCCCGACTGGCTGACTCCCTCATTTACCACTCCGTTATCCGAACAGAACACGACAAGCACCGCCCTGTCAAGCCTCGGCTCAATGCTCTGCTTAAGCGCGGCGACCTCTGTGATCATATCCTCAAACCGGCCTAAGCTTCCCAGCGGCTTTGCAATACTGTCCCATTTTCTCCTTGCGGCTCTTATGAATTCTTTATTTGCAGGGGTTATCCCTTCCAGATATTTACCGATCCCCACAGCTCTTAAACTCCTCTGCCCTTTTCACAAACCTCTCACCCAGGGTTTCAGCGGTGTGAGAGCCGGATACCGGCCTGAAGGAAAGATCCATATGCGGAAAGCCGGCATACAGCCTGTCGCTATAAAAGCCCGCGATCCACTCGCTCCCCGTACTCGTTTCACCGGCCCGTTCCTTCCTTGCCTTTAAGCATTTCAGGCCGGTATCGCAGTCTGCCGTGCTTTTATAATAGTGGAATTCATGAGCCGGTATTTCCTCACCGTTTCGAAAGAGCATCGAATCCTCTCCCTTAAGCCTTACATAGCCAAACCTCTGCAGGGAGCCGGCATAAAATGCGTCACCGCCGATCACGCCAGTAAGCTCAAAACGGTCCGCCGCATGCGCCCCCGGGGCTTTTAGCCCGCTTACGCCCTTATGCAGGTACATAAAGCCTCCGCACTCCGCTATCATCGGCATTCCCGCATAAAAAGCAGCCGAGATGCTCTTTATCATGGACCGGTTTTTACTTAATCCCTCAAGATGAAGCTCCGGATAGCCTCCTCCAAGATAGAGACCAAAGATCCCCGGCGGAAGCTTCTCATCCTTTATGGGGCTGAAGAAGACAAGCTCGGCCCCGGCCTCCTCAAGAGCCCTGAGACTTGTCCTGTAATAAAAGCAAAAGGCGTCGTCCCAGGCGATTGCTATCCTTATGCCCCTGACCGCCTTCGGCCGAAGGCTCTTATCCTCAAAAGCGGGGCCTTCATTCGCCTGCCCCTCCGGGAGATCCGGTGAAGCATGCGTCAATGTGTATATGTCCCCGGACCCCGGCCCCGCAGAGAGCTTAAGTATCCCGTCAAGGTCCACCGTTTCCGCCAGCCTGTCCGAAAGAAGCTCAAACCTCTCCGAAAGGCCCCGGGTATCCTCCTTTGATACCGCGGCCAGCCCAAGGTGTCTGCTGTCTATCTCAGCCTCCCTGAAATGAGGCATGAAGCCCAGTACCGGGATCCCCGTCTCACGCTCTATCACAGGCTTCAGGTAATCGTAAAGGCTTTTCTTACAGTCGTTTAAAATAACGCCTGATATCTTACTGTCCTCTCGAAACGTCAGCATTCCCTTTATAAGGGCCGCCAGGGTAATGCCTGCTCCCGAAGGTCTGATCACAAGTATCACCGGGGTGTCTGTCAGTCCGGCAATTTCCCATGAGCTGTTTTTCGTACCTCCGCCGATCCCGTCATAATAGCCCATTACCCCCTCAAGGATAACAAGCCCCGGGCCTGCCTGGGAGCTCCTCTCTCCAATGCCCTGCAGCAAAAGCGCCGAAAGCGTGTCCCGAAAGCCCTGCAGAAACGGGTCGATATTACAGCCCCCGGGTAAAGGGGCCTTATCATCCGCCGTTTCTTCAAGCACCCTTTTATGTAGAAGGGGATCTATATAATCCGGCCCGCATTTAAGGACCTGCGTGTTGATCCCGCGTTTCTTAAAGGCCAGAGCCAAAGCGGTGCATAACACTGTTTTTCCGCTCCCGCTGCTCATGGCGGAAAGCATTATCCCGGCAATGCCCCTGTCCTTCATATTGCTTTTCATAGGGCCTTTTTTATTGCCTCAAGCAGATCGTCATATTCCTCAAAGGCGGGGAGCCCGGGGTTATCCTTTATTATCTGCTCCGTGCTTCTGAATAAAAAGCCGGCCTTTCCTGCCTTTATCATTCCCAGGTCATTGTGGCTGTCCCCGCAGGCTATCGTTTCAAAGCCGATTGACTGAAGCGCTTTTACGGTCGAAAGCTTGGACTGCTCGCATCTCATCCTGTAGCCGGTGATCTCACCTGAGGCCGAGACCTCAAGACTGTTGCAGAATATCGTAGGATAGCCGAGCTTTTTCATAAGAGGGCCCGCAAACTGCGAAAAGGTATCGCTTATTATTATGACCTGAGTAAGCTCCCTCAAGCTGTCAAGAAACTCCCGCGCCCCCGGCATAGGGTCTATTTTCCCGATGACAGCCTGAATTTCCTTAAGCCCCAGCCCGTGCTCCTTAAGAATGGAAAGCCTGAACCGCATGAGCTTATCATAATCCGGTTCGTCCCTGGTAGTCCTCTTAAGCTCCGGGATACCGCTTTCCTCGGCAAAAGCTATCCATATCTCAGGTACCAGTACCCCTTCAAGGTCCAAACAAACTATATTCATATATTCCTCCGATCTTCCTTATATTATCCGTGGGTAAAACTGCGGTGCATCCGTCACATTGTACCACAGCGATGCTTTGTCCTCAATCGCCCTGCCCCGACGCCTTAATATTCCACGCCTCTCCTTGCTGCTATGCCCTTTTCGTAGGGGTGCTTTAAGCAGCAGAATTCAGTGACATAGTCAGCCTCCTCAAGCATCCATTCCCGCGGTTCTCTTCCTGTCAGCACGATCTCCCTGCTATTGCGCCCCTCGGTAACGACCCTCTTAAGAAGCTCCTCCGACAAAAGCCCCGAAGCGACCCCCAAAAGCGCCTCATCCAGGATGAGCAGCTCCCCGCGCTCCCTGCTCATACAGGGGCCAGGCTTTTCCAGGGCCTCCGAAAGCTCGGAAAGGAGCATATTAAGGATCTCATCCTGCTTAAGCCTTACCTCCTGCCTTTCCGTCTCGCTCAGGCTTTTTATAAAGCCAGAGCAGGGCTTTCCGTTTAATATCCTCGCTCCCAGCTTTTCAAGGATATTGATCTCCCCGCTTTTCCGGCTCCCGTTTTTCAAAAACCTTACCACCGTCACCGGAAAGCCCGCATCCAGGGACCTGAGCGCCAGCCCTGCCGCCGCGGTCGATTTTCCCTTGCCTTCCCCGTAATACAAATGCACAAGACCCATGGCGCTTCCTTCTAATCTGTGGTTATCACCGCGACCGAAGCCACGGTACCGTCTTTTTTGACCGCCTGAAGCCTTATCATGCCTGAAGCATCCCTTTCTCTCTGCATATAAATATCGAGCATTTCACCCTCGAAGCACTGGGTACGGTACTGAAGCTCCATCTCGGTCACGGGATGCTCCCTGAAATATTCAGTCGAAAAAGCATTCAGAAACATATCTATATATTTAATATTATTCATGTGGTGGGACTTGTCAATATCTGTATATCTTACGGTATGCGTATAGACAAATTCGGCATTTTCGACGGATCTCCCTATCCTTATGAAGCGTGAAAGGCCGTCCTCCCTGTCATAGGTGATGTCCTCCGAAAAATCTATCCCCGAAAGCCTTACAAGCTTCTGCCCCTCAAGGTTAAAGGGACAGCTCTCGACCCTCCCCGCCGCGTACAGCTTGCCTCCCGCGCTGATCCACAGCCCGTGGTTGACAAGGAGCGGCGAATTGACCGGCTCCACCCAGGTCTCCATTTTAAGCTTCGTGTCAAAGTCCGCCTTCTTATAGACGTGAAGCTTATACTTTGTGAATATCCATGCACAGCCGGTCCGCTCCGGAAGCTTATCGTTTCCCATATCATAAAGGTACATATGCGCTGAGGTCAGATCCTGAAAAAGGTTAAAATAACCCCTGACCCCGATAAGCCCGTCCGCCTCGGCGTCTCGAAACCTCGGAATGAACTCCTCTGTATATATTTTTCCCATTTTTGTCCTCCAGTGTCAGGCACGAGCCGGGTTTACTAGAGCTCGCATCTGACACGCCAATCAAGTTTGAAAGTTTACTTTCAAACTTGTCCTCTGTTATCATCTGCCCTGAGTCAATAAAGTGAACGGAACATACTCTTTCACTGTAATACTATAACTGCAAAAGACACCACCCTGAAAAAGGTGATGTCTTTTGTAAGATATAATATAAAGAACGTATTAAAGATCGATCCCATCAACCGGAGTTCCGTTAACGACAGGATAATACTTGCCCTCGTCAGCATTAATATAGATAGTTATGCTCTTAACCTCGTCCTTATTGCCAGCCTTCTTATAAGCAGCCTTAGCATTCTTAAAAAGATCCTTCTCAGCTACATCAACACCGTTATGCTGAACAACAATACTCTCCTTGACCTCAACCTTCTTAGCAGCACTCTTCTTTGCGGAGGAACCCCTTGCTGATCCCTTCTTCGTCTCTGTCTTTTCCTGAACTGCCTTCCTGGTCTCGGTCTTCTTTACTTCTGCTTTCCCGGGATCTGCTGCAATCGGTTTCTTTTCCTCTGCCATGACTTTACTATCTCCTTTCATTACCTCAGATAACCGTCGCTTTCTATGCCCATTAACGTATATATAGCTGCCGGTTTATAGTGAACGGACCTGATCCGTTTACTATATTCTAATGTATAACGAACGAATACCTCGCTTTCAGAATCAGAAACGGCAGTATCAATTACGTTTGCGGGGTCAACACTGGCTTTGTGTTTCCTGAAGATACCGTGTGATTCTCGGTACCTCATTTTGATAATATAGAACAAATACACTGTTTTGTCAAATAAAGTTCCGTGTTTTTCCCGATAATTCCTGTTTTTTGTAGAAAACACACAATACAATGGCCGGGGTCAGGGCATCCGGAAGCGCAACAGTTCACCCTTCGGCGAACCGTTATCGGGAAGCTATAGGATGGAAAACCCGAGACTCTTTCCGTCGTTGACAAACATCTGTACTGTCTCAAGTGACAGCTGCGTCAGGTCCTTCCCGAGATTCGGCAGCTTCTTCAGGATATCGTTCGTGACCGTGATGATATCGGTTCCGCACTGATCCGCCTGGATTATATTATAGACCTCACGACAGCTGGCCCAGAGCGACAGAGTTCCCGGCTTGGTCCTGCAGATATCGCTTACCTCCTTCATAATGGGGACCGCATCCACCCCTGTGTCAAGAATTCTTCCCGCAAAGACGGAAACGATATTACAGGTCCCCTCCTTAAAGGCAGCCACCGCTTCCCTGACCTGCGCCAGCGTAAGCATCGCAGTCACATTAAGCTTGAGCCCCTCTTCCGAAAGCTTCCTTATGAGAGGGATGCTTGACTGTCCTCTGGAATCCGTGATCGGAATCTTCACATACACGTTGTCGGACAGTGCCGCAATGGCCTTTGCCTCCTTCTCCATGGTATCGAAATCATCGGCAAAGACCTCCAGGGAAAGCGGAAGATCCGGGATCTCCTTAAGTGCCTCCCTGGCAAAGGCCATATAGTCCTTAACGCCTGCCTTCTTCATAAGCGTGGGATTAGTGGTAAAGCCCTTAACGTAGCCCTTTCTGTATTCCTCCTTCATCCCCTCTATATCCGCGCCGTCCGCGTAGACGGTGATCCTCAGATCTTCAAATTTCATTTATTCCTTCCCCCTTATTTTTACTTTATATATCGGGAACTCATTTTTCCTATGCGTCCCCGGTCTTTACTCCGCTATGGCATTTACCATCAGATGCCATATGACTCCCTGCCAGCCCTCAGCATGAGGCGTTATCCTCTCCTCTGACACTACGGGTATGAGCACGCAGGCATCCGAAACCTGCTTTGAATACCCTCCGCTTCTCGAAACCACCGAGATCACCTTCGCTCCCCTTTCCTTTGAAAGCTTAAGGGCATTGACGATATTAAGTGATGTGTGCTCGCTTCCTCCTCCTACCGAAAATACCATGACCGCATCCTTATCGTTGATATGCGAGGTCTTCAGCCATTCCGAGAAGGTGGTCTCCCAGCCCTCGTCATTGGTCCTTGCCGTAAGCTCTGATACATTGTCGGTAGGCGCGTAGGTCTCTATCCCTCCGATCTTTCTGAAGTCATTTACCGCATGGGAGGCGTTTGCTGCGCTTCCTCCCACTCCGAGGATAAAGAGCCTTCCGCCCTTATCCCTTGTCTCTTTAAGGAGCTCTATGCCCCTTTCAATCTGATCCCTCGGAACGGTATCAACGATCCTCTTTGTTTCCTCAAGGTATCTGTCAATATACTCCATACTCATGCTATATCCCCCTTCTTTTTTTCAGCTGCATCATCCAGTCTGTTTGCAAATTCCAGCACATCCCTTACGATCATATCGGGAGATGCGCTGCAAAGCTTCTTGCAGGCATCGCATTTTAAATCCCCGATGAACGCTGTTTTCACCCCGGCCGAGGCTCCGGCCGATATGTCCGTTAATGAGTCTCCCACCATAAACGAATTTTCATAATCTATGTTATAGATATCGGAAGGCCTTCTTATAAGGCCATCCTTAGGCTTTCTGCAGTCACAGGGCTGGATCAGGAATTCCTCAAGGACCCCCAGGCGGCCTTCGCCGATATAGGACAGCCTCTGGGGATAATGTATACAGCTGTACACCCCATCGATCATGATCCCGTCCTTCATTAAGTCCGCAACCATAGCGTGGTTTATATCATAAAGCGTAAGGAGCTTTGCCTTTCCCTTTGCGGCTCCCGGCTGGTTCGTGGCGATAAATATATAATAGCCCTTGTCCCTTATTATCCCAAGAGCCTCCTTCACGAAGGGAAAAAGCTTAAACTCGGAGAGCGTCAGGGGTGCGTCGAGCTGTTCGATATCCTCGTTAAAGACGATCTCGTCAAGCACTCCGTCCCTGTCAAGGAAAACCGCCGGATGCTTTCTGTAGAGCCTGTCCTCTATATAAGCCCCAAACTCCGACAGCGACCCGGGACTTCCGATCTCATAAAACCTTTTATCGACAATATGGGCGGCAAGCTCTCCGTTTATGCTGAGACGCTTCTGGAGCTCTGCTATGTCAAACCCTTCGCCCGCAGGAAAGTCTTCAAAAAGAGACTTTTCATAGATACAGACCCCGTAGTCTATATATTCCATTTCCGGAACGGGCTCCTTCTTATCGTAAAGTACGATACTCCCGTCCTTTACCACCACGTTGCTTTTATCGAAGCGGTCGTTATTCTTAAGGACGGTCATTACCGCCCTTTTTCCCTCTTCCTTACCCTTAAGATAACGAAAGATCGTTTCCTCGTAATCGATATCCATAAAGGAATCGCCGTATATGACAAGGAAATCATCCTCTAAAAGCTCGTAGGCACGCCTTATGGCGCCTCCGGTCCCCAAAAGCTTTTCCCCGTCATAGCAATACTGTATCGAAATACCCAGGTCCGACCCGTCGCCGTAATGATCCTCGATCATACCGGCCTTATAGCCCGTAAGAAAAAGGAATTTCCGAAAGCCGTAATGCTTAAGGAGCATAAGCTCATAGTCAAAAAAGGGTCTGCCAGATACCTTCACAAGAGGCTTGGGAACCTCCTTCGTATATTCCCCGAGCCTGGTCCCGAGGCCTCCCATAAGCACTACCACCTGAAAATCCTCGCAGGGAGTCCTGTTTAAGGAGCTTCTGCTTAAGGAGCTGAAAAGAGAACGGCTGAAGGGACCGTCTGTCCGGGTATCTGAAGCCTTCATGTTCATAGGATCCTCGCTCCCTCCATTTCAAACCGGAACCGGACCTCTTCCATTCCCGCCTCAGTCAGGACTCTTCTGAGCCTTATCTTATCCTTTGCATAGAACATGAGGAAACCGCCGCCCCCTGCTCCGATCATCTTGCCGCCCAGAGCACCGTTCTTAAGCGCGAGCTCGTACCATTCGTCTATTTTGGGATTGCTCATCCCGCCCGACCGTTTCTTTTTATATTCCCAGTGAATGTTCATAATATCCGCAAAGCTGTCAAGGTCGCCTCTTTCAAAGGCCTCCCTGCTCTTAAAGCCCAGCTCCTTAACATAGTCAAGGTTGCGGATCATATCATCGTCATGCTCCCTGCTCTTCTGATCCTGATCCTTAAGGATCGCGCTTGCCGACCGTGAAAAGCCCGTAAAGAAAAGGCAGAGATTGTCCTCAAGATTGTACAGTGTCTCCTTTGAGATCTTCAGGGGATCGACCCATACATATCCGTCCTTGTGGAAATCCATACAGGTCACCCCGCCGTAAGCCGCTATATACTGATCCTGCTTTCCTATCGGCTCCCTGAGCCTGTTCATCTCTATCTCGCAGGCCTCCTCCGCAAGAGTCCTTGTACTCACGATGTTTCCCTGATAGGAATGCAGCGCGCGCAAAAGCGCCACGGTAAAGCTGCTGGAGGATCCAAGGCCTGTTCCCGCAGGAATATCCGCCATGGAACAGATCTCGATATGATCATCCTTCCATTCCAGGAGCCTTAACGCCTCCCTTATTATCGGATGCTCAATGTCGTCTATGGTATCAGCCCTTTCAAGCTTTGAATATTTCAGATAGTAGCCCTTTTCAAAGGTCTTGTGCAGGGTTATATAAACATATTTATCGATCGCCGCGGATATCAGAAATCCTTCATGCTCCTCATAATAGGACGGAAGATCGGTTCCTCCTCCCCCGAGGGATATCCTAAGCGGGCTCCTTGCCAGGATCATATTAAGTCCTCCGGATAGCTTTCCGTAAGAAAGCCTGAAACCACATATAGTATTACAGTCGTTATTTTAACACTATATCTACTCTATTACAAGGCAGGCTGTTATAAATAGTCCCGCCTCCGCAAAATATTTTAAAAAAAATTCCCCACAAACCCAAATTAAGGTGTATAATATATCTTATGAGCACCGGTTTTTCACGGTGCCATAAGATAACGAATCAGTTGCGGGTTAAGCGAAGCGCCGCAACAGGCAAATCGCATCTTTTCAGCGATTCGCGAGTAAGTTCCGGGTTAAGCGAAGCGCCGGAACAAGTCTATGTAGTGGTTTTTATAATATATACGGGGTCATAGCTCAGCTGGATCGTTTAGTGGCGGTTCAAAACGCTGTGCTCTAAAAAACATTATATGTGGTCATAGCTCAGTTGGATCGTTTAGTGGCGGTTCAAAACGCTGTGCTTTAAAAATAGTATACGGGGTCATAGCTCAGTTGGATCGTTTAGTGGCGGTTCAAAACGCTGTGCTTTAAAAATAGTATATGGGGTCATAGCTCAGCTGGATCGTTTAGTGGTGGTTCAAAACGCTGTGCTTTAAAA
>ODAI014302692.1_pt1 | contig 18700 bp, 7 predicted proteins | sample 1539321 | NCBI WGS metagenome assembly ODAI01 (sample SAMN02144231, study PRJEB22623) | gut metagenome | biome: sheep rumen | host: Ovis aries | place: New Zealand
AGATGTTGTAGTGGGCCTGCTTACCGATACCGGCGATGGGCACACCCTTAGCCTTCATTTTCTTCACCATATTATAAATACGGTCGCGCTTGTGGGGGTCAACGGTGCTGTAGTCGTTGTAGAACAGCAGGGCGTTCGGGTCGGCCTCACGGGCAAACTGGAAAGCCTTCTCGATGAACTCGTCACCACAGAGACGATACATGGCGCTCTGACGATAGGGGTCGGTAGCGTTGGCATTGTCTTCCATAGCCTCGTTCACCACGTCCCAGCAGTAGATGACATCCTTGTAGCGTGAAACGACAGCATGGATGTGCTTTCTCATACGCTCGTAGAACACTTCCTTAGTGGGGTTGTCACCAAGCATCCAACGGCCAATCTGAGAGTGCCACATCAGACAGTGTCCGCGCAGCTTGATACCATTCTGGCGGGCAAAGTTTGCGATACGGTCGGCATTCTCCCAGTTGAACTGGCCTTCCTGTGGCTCAGTGGGCTCGGGCTTCATGTCGTTCTCAGCAGTCATGCTGTTGAACTCCTTCTTGATCAGAGCAATCTGCTCTGGATTCGTCACATTGCGCTGGTTCACAGCGACACCAATCATGAAGTAGTCCTTGTAGACGTCCTTCAGACCTTGGGCCATTGCGGATGTGCTACCAATCACGGTTAGCAACAATCCAATTGCAAGTTTTTTCATTTTCATTAAGTTGTTAATATTGAGTAATTGATAATGTTAGTTCTCGATAATCATCACAAATCCACCGCGAGGCATGCACTGGATAGTAGCCGGCAGGTCTCGTTTCGTAGAGATTGCCCACTTGGTGTTGGGTGGTGGTTGCGAACTGGAGAGATCATCAGCAAAGAGTGTGACTGAAGACGCTTTGCCATTCAAGAAATCCCAATTCAGTTTCAACGCATGCGAATGGTCGGTTCCATTGATGCCCGCAACATACCATTTGTTTCCGCAGCGACGCGCAAGAACTGCACTCTCAGCGGGGTAACCCGAGATGAACCGGGTGTCGTCCCAGGCTGTGGGAAGCGTGGAAAGGAAACGTTGCACTTGCTTAGGCTGGGCATAATAGCTTTCAGGGCGGTCGGCCAAATGCAGCAAACCACTTTCAAACAGAACAGTCAGCGCCAGCTCGTGTGCATTGGTTGTGATATGCGGATGCTGTGAGTCGCTGAATGCACAAGGCGTGTAATCCATCGGGCCAATCACATTTCGCGTGAACGGCAGCGTGGCATTATGGGCAGCAGCCTTGTTGGTAAATGTTCCAACGTTGTTGTACCATTCAGCGCCATAAACGCCTTCAGTTGACAACAAATTGGGATAGGTGCGTTGCCATCCACGCGGAATGGTGGCACCATGGAAATTAACAAGCAGGTGATGACGGGCTGCACTTTCCAACAAGTCCTGGCAATAGTCCATATTCAACTGCGTGTCGCCCGAGAAGAAATCAATCTTCACGCCAGCCACACCCAGTTTCTCGCACCATGCAAACTCGCGTTCGCGGTCTTCCTCTTTGTTCAGTCGATACTTTGGACCAGGAGCACCATCAACCCAACCCACAGAAGAGTTGTACCATATCATCGGTTTCACACCGCGTGACTTCGCATAACGAATGGCGTCTTCAACGGTCTTTCCATCCTTCATCTCATCCCACTCAGCGTCAATTAGCATGTAGGGCAAATGCAAGGTGGCTGCCATGTCCACATATTTCTTGATGATGTTGTAGTCGTTTGAACCATGATTATATGCCCAATAAATCCAAGACACGACTCCAGGCTTTATCCAACTGGAATCAGCCAATTTATTGGGTTCCGACACATCCGTCACCAATGTAGACTGCACGACATCGGCCAACGAGCCAATGATGACCACTCGCCAAGGGGTATGCGAAGCCCCACCATCCGACTTGTCGGCCACCACACGGAACAACTCCAAATCATCTCTGTTGTAAAGGCACGAGGCACTCTGTCCGCGCTCAATATTCGCCTCTGAGAAAAGAAGCCAACAAGGGTTACTGCCCTCACCAACTTCTACCAGCGAAGGATATCCCCAACGGCAATTGTAGCCGGCAGCTGAAACCGTAACACCACTGAAAGAACGCTGGGCTCTCACCTTGGCTGTATTTGAGAGGGGGAAGAAGCCTTCGTAACCATCTGTCCACTGCATCATCCAACGGTTGGTGCCCTCGGGAATGCGATAGGTGGTAAGCTCTGTGGGGAGCTTTTTCACTTGGTTGGGCATCTCATAGCGCAATGCTATACCGTCGTTATAAAGGCGCACGACCATCTTGCCCGCCGCGCCATTTTCTTGTTGAGGTTGGAGTGTGCAGGTGTATTCGTTTGCCTTGTTCGTGCAATGGCGACGTTTGCCGGCCAGCATCTCATAGTCTGCCACCACCTCGCGTTGGAACACTAAATCGGAAGAAGCCGCATATCCCTCCAGGCCTACTGTCGGAATCTGCAGTACATTCTGCCCGTTGTAGCTCACGGCCAGGGCATCACCATTCTTTGTCACCGACAATTTGCCGTTGGGCGATGTAGCAGGGGCTGCAAAAGCCTGGCTTCCCTCTCCCAGCAGCCAACATGCCACCAGCAACAGGCCGTAACACCAAGGGCCTTTTGTCGTGAAATTCTTTATTCTCATTTCAACTCAATTTCTAATTCTGAAATATCAATTATTGACAATGACCACTCCACCGTTCTGCGGAATGACCACCGACAACTGTTGTTTCTTGTTCTGCGACACGGTCTTCACGCTTCCTTGCAGTTCGGCGTTGTCGGAATAAACCTGCATCGACTCACCCACGCCAATCATGGGAAGCGAGATGTTTTTAATCACAGGCTCTGCCTCGGCATTGATGCCCACCACATACCATTTCGAACCGCTACGGCGGGCCAATATCACATACCGACCGGGGTAGCCATCAATAAAGCGAACCTCGTCCCATGTCGTCGGGACTTTCTTCATAAAATCGATAGCCCAAGATGGAGCATCGTTCAGATTGTTCGGTGCAAGGGCGAAATGCTGGACTGCACTTTGGAAGAGCACGGCAGTAGCCAAAGCGAATACGTCGCTCGTTTTACGCTGTGTTCCATGTGCATTGTCGGCATTATAAAACTTGTTCAAAGCCGAACCACCGAAGTCCATCGAGCCAACCGTGTTTCTGATAAACGGATGGATACAAGCGTTTTGTGCCTCTGCATCGCATGCGCCCTGTCCGAAATGGAGGTTCTCGGAAGCCAGCACAGCCTCGGAAGCTGCATAATTGGGATACATGCGCTCCCAGCCACGAGGCAGTGTGCAACCGTGGAAGATCACCAGCAAACCAAAGTCGTTGGCATCAGACAGGATATCCTCGTAGAGTTGCATCATCTGCTGTTTGTCACCACCGAAGAAATCGACCTTGATGCCGCGATTCCCTATTCTCTGCATCCATTTCATCTCTGCACGGCGGACACGCGAGTTGTTCATCTTCCCAATGGGTGTCTGCGGGGCGTCGTTCCAAGCACCATTACTGTTGTACCAGAGGAAGAGACCAACACCACGCTCGAGACCGTAGCGGGCCAGTTCGGCAATCTTATCGTAGCCAATCTGAACATCCCACAACGCATCGACCAACACGCTCTGGTAGCCCATGGCTGCAGAGAAATCGATGTAACGGCGCTGCTCGTCGAAGTTGCAACTGTTGTCCATTCCGATGATCCACGACCACGAGCCCTTTCCATAGATGTATTCCTTGGAAGCCTTGTATTTGGGCGAGACCAAATCCCAAGCGGCTGTCGTCTCAACGACATTGGCTAAACCAGCTCCGACCGTGATTGTACGCCAAGGAGTTGCCGACGGAAGATGCAGAGCTGCTCCAGTGGAACCCATTCCGTTCTGTTCGCCTGGCTGCGGGAACCCGATGCGATAGCTTCCACCACCCTCGTTCAGTAACCGACAACCGACATAGTCGCCATCAGTACCTGTCTCGCTCAGCAACACCCAATAGTCAATATCTGTAGGCTTGCCAGCTTGCTTCTTGCCTTTCGCCTTTTGTTTCTTGTCATTTGTCACAGGCTTCTTCACCTTGAACAAGCATGGGAACGAATAGCCTTCTCCCCAGCCGTTCTTGCCTACAGGTTCATCGAGCGAATAAGAAGTCTCGTAGCTGGGCGAGGTGCGGGCAAATCCACCCATGGGCTTTGACTGAGGGCAGAGGAATGTGGTCGTGCCTTCGCTGAACAAGAAGCCTGTTGCCTCCTCCTGCACTACACATACTCGAGCCGACCGAGGTGGAAAGATCCGATAGCGCAAGGCAACGTCGCGATTGCTCACCCGGAACTCCACGTCCATCACATGACGACCGCCCTTATCCAACTCAGCAACCAACTCGTTGGCCACGTAGGAAACATTCTTTTGCTTAATGTTCCGAAGCGAGTATTCATCCTGGACAAGTTTAGTGGTGGTCTGTTTCAGCACCAAACCATCGCGATAATCGCCTATATTCGTCAGAAGACCTAAGGGGGAGTCCTCCAAAATCACCGCACCATCATAGACAACACGATAGCAGAGTTTTCCTCCATCTTCCTTCACGCTCAATTCCACACGCAAACGCCCATCCGGGCTTGCTACTTCTTCCTTGGCACTTGCCATCACGGAAGTCAGCAAAGCTACGAACACGCAAAAAAACTGTTTTATCATAATTTCTTTAGATCTTCTTATGTTAGATTTCCTATTATGTTTAAGTTAAATCTCGTTATTCCGCTACAAAGTTACAAATTTCCAATTGATTCAGACTTTGTCATTGTTTCATAAACTCCATTAAATGTAACCTGACGCTTGGAAAGTCATCTCATTTGTTGCTCCTTCACGACCAGTTTTTCCCCTTTGTAGTCGACAATTGTTTGCCGTCCATCGGGCATTACAACTGAGAATTGACGCTTTTGTGGCATCCCCGGGAAAGCACCCACACGTTTATCAATGGTGAGTTGTCGCTTATTATTATCCCACTTGAAAGAGATTCGTGAGCATTTCCCATTCTCATAGTCTCTGCTCGTACCGTCGTCTTCATACAACACGAATTCGCTATCAGCACCAGGATAGACACGCAAGGTCAACATAGCTTCAGGATGCTCACCAACGTATTGACTTTCGGGACCTATAGGAAGAATACTACCACCTTTCACAAAAACAGGGATATGAGCCTTGTCTACAGCCACCGAAACAGCCTGTCCACCAGAATAGTGCTTGTTCGTGCGATAATCAAACCAACCGGCGGCGTTCTTCGGAAGATAGGTGGACCATTGTGTGACACTTGGCTCGGTAACGGGATTAATAAGAAGGGCACGCCCAAACATATACTCTCCCTTTTGTGCCAATGCTTTGGCATCATTCGAGAAATCAAACACCAACGGGCGCATCAACGTAGAGCCGTTGAACGAAACGGCTGCAGCATTACTGTAGATATACGGCATCAAACGATAACGCTCTTTCAAGCACTCGCTAATTATATTCTGAGCTTCAGCACCATAATTCCATGGCTCGGTATTGCTCATATAGCCATGCACTCGCATCAATGGCAGATAGACACTTGTTTCTATCCAACGCAACATCCGTTCTATATAGTCAGGATTGGAATATTGGTCAGACGGACGGAAAAAGCCACCAGCATCGAAGGTCCACCAAGGAATGCCTGCAGACTGCATTCCAAATCCGGCTGTAAGTTGTCGGCGCAAGGTCTCCCAATCGTTGCCCACATCACCGCTCCACATAGCTGCACCATATCGCTGGATTCCCGAGAAACCGCAGCGCGTGAGAATCATCGGACGGGTGGATGTTGATGACAAGAGCCCCTCATAAACGGTCTTATTGACCATCAACGGATAAATATTTCGCACCAATTCACCTGCCCAACGTCCTTTATTCACACGACGACCTGCAAGGTCATCATTCTCTGGTTCGGTGGCATCCTGCCACCAAGCGTCAATACCCAGTGGAACGAGTCTCTGGCTGAAGTTCTTCCAATAGGCAGCTGCTGCATCAGGAGAGAAGAAGTCTATCCAATCAGTACCATCAATATAATGGCCATCATTCCCCATCTGCTTTCCAACCACAGACCCTTTATCTATTTTCGACCACACGGAGACCATCAAATGCATGTTTTGTGCATGCAGGCTGTCGGTCAGTTGCTTGGGATTGGGATAATGGGTCTCATCAAACTGCATTGAGTTCCAACCATAACGACCCCAATATTGCCAGTCTTGAACAATCACGTCTACTGGCAATTGTTCATCACGGAACCGGCGGGCAGTCGTGAGTATTTCATCTTGTGAATGGAAACGCTCCCGGCAATGGATATATCCGAGTGCCCACTGGGGCATCATCGGCGCATTGCCCGTAAGCTTGCGATATGTGGCGATGATTTCATCGGGAGTACCCACGAATACGGTATAATCCACAGATGTAGCAACTGGAGAACGGAAAACCGTTTCAGCAGTCACCTTTTTATAATAAACCACAGGTCGGTCTCCTCTGGACAACTCGGCTTTCAGCAGGTGGTGTCCTTTCTCTAGCCTTATAATCTTCGAAGCTGTGGGCGGAAGCCACGTATTCTGCATCTCAATCACGGTCTGTCCGTCGATGGACAGATTATGTCTTCTCGCCATTTTCTGGCCGACATCGAGCATCAAAGAATAGTCTCCCGACTCTTCAATATCAATGGCTGCTTCATAGATGTTTCGCTCGCGCACTTCCCTTCTTCCGCCTTCGGTCGAAGTAACATTAACCACCTCTCGGTTTCCAGTTGCCGCACCTCTCACCAGCTCGACACTACGGTCGGCAGGATTAAAGTCCACCAATCCATAGTTGTTCCAAAGAATGCCATAACCTTTACTTGACAATAGCATCGGTATGGAAATCTGAGTGTTCACCTGAGTCAATCGGCGAATCAGTCCGCGAATATCGTTGTAGCCATCTTGGAACTGTCCAAGTCCGAAGAGGCTTTCATCTTCTGACGAATAAAATGTCAAACGAGCCTCATTAGTGGGTTGACCTGAGACTTGAGAAGGCGTTAAGACATGCCCTGTAGCTTTAAAAACCTCACGCCCCGCTTTGTCTTTTACAACGACTCTATCGCTGTCTACGTTTACCGATAATTGAGTCTTTGATTTCTGTTGTTGGCCATTGGATATATATACCCAGTCGGGCAAATCCTGCGAATCAGACACTTGCGAATTACCTTCCGTATAACGAATGCGGACGGCATTCTCTGCCAACGGCTCCACTTTCAGCTGGCCTTTGCCCAATGAAAAGGTTTGGGCTGTTGCCGATATGCCTCCTACTAACAATAGCAGCAAGCACAAATATATTTTTGTCTTCATAAACTTGGTCACACTTCTATAAAACGATTATTTCTCTGTCTTCGTGAAATTAAAGCTATCGACATCAATCCAGCCTCCTGCTTTCTTCGTGGCATAGTTGAAGATGGCAAACTTCGAACCCATGAAGAAACGACGGTAGTCAAATATCATGCGGTAGTTCTTTGTACCAATCTGTGTCCACTCCTGCCCATCGAGGCTATAGTAGAAGTTGGCAGCATCACCTCCGCCACGCTGTCCTGGGCGGAAGTCGCCGTCAATTCGTAGCCAAATCTGCTTGGCTTTGGGAGCAAGCTTTGTTAGCGAAACGCTCTCTATCATCTTATCGTCAACATTAGTGACAGCTTTCTCTCGGTCGCTGAGACTCACCTTCTGCTCGCTCATCTCAAGGTTAACCGTCTTACCTGTCTTCTTGAGGGTGAGTACGCCGCTGTCGCCGTTGAAGGCAGAGAAACCGGCACAGTCACCATCCTTCATTTTAGAGAAGTCGATGCAGACAATGCCGCTACAGGTTGGGCCATACATGCGCTGTGTAATCGTGTTGGGAGCCAAATAGAGATTCGGCACCACCCGGTTGGTTTTCAGGCGCAGGAATCCTGGGCGCTCCGTCAGGCTCCACGCATTGTCGATGGGATTGTGATTCCATTGCCAATGTAGACCCAGTTTCGTGTTGCTGAAGTCGTCGCTACACACAATATCCTTTTCAGGCTGGCCACTTTTATAAGGACGCATGACCTCGGGCACCTTGCCGTACTCGTCACCTAGCATCGGCCATCCGTCAATCCAACGGACAGGTGAAAGGGTGAGCACGCGTCCCACACCGCCACGGTCTTGGAACATGATGCCATACCAGTCGCCTTCCTCGGTGTCCACAATAGTGCCTTGTGCCAAATAGGAGAATCCGCCAAAGTCACTCTCCAGGATGACATTCTTCTCCCATGTACCATTCAAATCTTTCGTACGGTAGCAGACCTCACGACGGTGACGGCCAGGAGCATAAACATGCGAAATCAATTGGGCGTAGTAAGTACCATTATGCTTGATGACACGGGTGCCCTCCAACAAGCCACGCTCATCAGCCTCACGCTGGAAATAGTGGCGGAGGCTACCCTCAACGACACCTTTTAGGTCACGTGTCAGCTGGCACATCTCTCCCGTTCCAAAGAACACATAAGGAGTGCCATCGTCATCGAAGAACAATGTTGCGTCGTGGAAATGGCGCAGACGCGAGTGGATGGTCCAAGGACCTTCAGCCTTGGGAGCCGTGAAGATGTAAGTGTCGCCCATAGGACCGCCCTCGTTGGGAGCCAATAGCGCCCAGAACTTTCCATCGTGGTACTTTAGTGAGGTGGCCCACTGTCCACGGCCATAGACCGTTCCCTCCTGCAAATCGTACTTGGGAGAATCCGTCAACTTATCAAAGATATAACCAACGGTTTCCCAGTTCTTCAAGTCCTTGGAGGCCATGACAGGTGCCCCAGGCATCAGATGCATCGTGGTTGTCACCAGATAGAAGGTGTCGCCCACACGAATGACGTCTGGGTCGGGCACATCAGCCCACAACATCGGATTCTTAATCTTTGCGCTGTCACCCTCAGCCGCAGAGAGGCTGAAGGTGAAGAGCGCCATTGATGCCAGAAGCATCAGTTTTTTTTTGAAAAGCATAGTAGGTTATTTTTTAAGTTAATATCAGTTTATTTTTTGAAGATATGAGGAATAAACTCATGGAGACCACGACGCCATGTCAGGAACTCGTGGGCAGTACCGGCAGACTCGCGGCCCTCGACCTTGATGCCCATCTGCTGCAATCCCTTGACAATGTCACCACTCTTGATGAAGTCATCTGAGCCCCAGTTCATGTACATGTAGTGAATCTTCTTGTTGAACTCGTCAGCATTGGTGAATACTCCGTTATATGCCGTCTTCAGGTCAAGACCGAAGATAGCGCCGCTGAACGTGCCGAGCCAAGCGAACTTGTCCATGTTGTTGAACACGATGTCAAAGGTCTGGTGTCCACCCCAAGAGAGGCCTGCCATTGCGCGGTTGTCACGGTCGGTCTTCGTGCGGAAGTTGGCATCGATATAAGGAATCAGGTCGTTCAACAGAACAGGATAGAACGATGCTCCATAGTCGGCCATACTCTGGCCACGCCCCATTCCAGCCTTGATATCACCGCTCTCCATGACCACAATCATCGGAACTGCCTCACCTTTGAAGATGGCATTATCCATGATGTGCTGCATCTTTCCTTGCAATGTCCAACTGGTCTCGCCTTCACCCATACCATGCTGCAGATAGAGCACAGGGTAGCGTTTCTTGAAGCCCTGCTTCTGGTCGTACTCTGCAGGTGTGTAGACCATTGCGTGACGCCATGTCTTCTGCTCGTTGCTGTAGTAGTAGATGCTACGCACGCAGCCTGCGGGCACGCCCTGATGTGGACGGTAGTAATCGCCCTCAGGACCCTCGGGAACTTCAAGTCCGCCAGCCTCACGATTGGTTCCAAAGAAGGTCTCAGAAGCTGGGTCAACGAAGTTAACACCATCGATATTCATGAAATAGTAGTGGAAGCCCACAGGGAGCGGATCGGTAACGGCCATAAAGTCGCCTTGGCCCTGAGGCTCCATCTCGTACTTCTTGTTGCAAATGTCAACGATAATCTTCTTAGCCTGCGGCGCATTAATGCGGAAATAGGCACGACGCTGAGAGTCAACCTTCGGGAACTCATTGCCGGGAATAGTATACTCGCCAGTAACAGCATCGGCAGGTACATTAATCTTCTTAATGGCAACTGGCAGATTAGCCGGACGCTTGGGCTCGAAACCAAGATGGCGGGCAACAGCCTCACCATAACGGCAACCCAGCTCACGATAACCAGCAGCATCGAAGTGCAGACGGTCTGGGCCATTGGTACAACCGTCAGAAGAGATGACCTGACTGGTGTGAATGGTCTGGGGCAGCTCATCTATCTGTTTCTTACAACCGATACAAACACCCTTACCATCTGCCTGAACGATGTTACCCACATAGAGGTTCACCTCTTCAGGCTTCAACTGAAGGTCTCCACACAAGTGTTCATAAACTTCCTTCACCATACCAGCCCACTTGGGGTCACCGGTATTCGTCTCGCCCTGATGCATCAGAATTCCTTTGATGACACCGTCCTTCTGAGCCTTCTTGGCCAGTGTGACGAGGCGCTTATAAGGGTCGTTGTCATAAGCGGCAAGCATTCCCTTCATCCAGCCTGGAGCCTTCTTCTCCACATAACTTGGGATGCTGTCAGGGAGGAAGCCCTTGATGTCGATACCACCGATAGCCACATGGATGACGCCAATCTTGATATTCTCAGGCAGAGAGGCCACCAGCGTGCGACCGAACCAGTCGGCAGGTGTCAGACCTGTATTTGCACGACAAAGGGGGGCTGATGCCTCACACCACTCACCCATCTTGCGCTCCGGACGACCGTTGGCTGCGGGAAAGTCCACAGCTGGCATCAACAAGAATCGGGGACCAGGACTAGCAAGGTCTACTGCCTCAGGACGGGCATTGCCCTCCATGTTCGACTGTCCAAAACAAAGGAAAATGTAGAAATTCGGGTCAACAGCTGCTGAAGCACCCGACAAACCCATAGCGAACAAAAGCGCTGTGGATACAATCTTTTTCTTCAAGTTCATATTATTATGTCAATTGGTTATTTGTTTTATGTTGCAAAATTAAATGATTTAACGCAAATATCCATACCCTCATGTTGCAACAACATTTTCAAATGTAACTTCACATGCGATAACGTCTCAAAAAGCTACATAAGGGTCTACACGCCTTATCGCCATGCACCACAATTAACGTTTTTTTAAATTGTAACTTTTTTTCATGTAACATTTACTTGGCGGTTTAAAACTAAAGTGTTACCTTTGCACTCGTTATTTATAACAACCTAATAACAATCTAAGTAATGAAACGTCAAATTATAAGTTCGCTTCTACTATATCTTGCCCTCTCGCCGGCTATGGCTCAGATGGGTAAGCTTTTCGATGCCAACCAACAATTGTCCAGCAGTTTTACCAGCCAAGTGTATCTCGACAACGACGGATTCATATGGTCGGCAACCAGAAACGGACTGAACAAATACGACGGTTACCAATTCCAAATCCTGAAAAAGGAAAACGAGCAGCAAAGCGGAATGGCCAGCAACTACGTCAACTGCATCAAGCAAGACCGCAACGGACTTTTCTACATGGGTATGTGGGGAGCACTACAGACCTATAATGGAAACAAGTTCCACGATGTTATCGTAACCTCCCTCAACGGGCAGCAAGTGAACCCCTACGTCACATGTTTTGTGGAAAGGCGCAACGGAGAGATGTGGGCTGGCACATCGGGCCTTGGCGTACTCAAGTTCGACGACCCGCAACATGCACATCAAGTTAACGGAACGCTTAAGAGCATCCACACCGTTGAAGACATGATTGAAGACCAACGCGGGTCGCTATGGATTGTGACACGCGACAGGGGCCTTATTCACGTCAACGGAAACATCACCCACGTACATTGTGCTGAATCCCCCCTATGCACCTATCTGACAAAGGTGTGCGAAGACAACAAGGGCAACATCTACCTGGGAACGACAAACGCCGGACTCATGAAACTCACGGGCAAAGAGTTCAAGAAAGTGGAGAATGCCGGTAACAAGCCTATCTCAGCACTCTACTTCAGTCCACGCCAAGGCAAACTTCTCATCGGATACGATGGTGGAGGACTTGCCATCTACGACCCCACGACTGGACAAATTGTAGACAATCCCTACTACAGTCAGGAAATCGACCTCACGAAAGCCAAAATCTACTCCATCACCGAAGACAAAAGCGGGAACATCTGGCTCGGAATGTTGCAGAAAGGCCTTTATATGCAACCCGGCAGACCGGCGGGATTCGGGTATATGGGATATAAGCTCGGCTCGCAAAACAAGATTGGTGGCGCATGCGTCACCAGCACTTTCATCGACAAACGAGGACGCACGTGGATAGGAACCGACAAGGATGGACTCTACTGCCTTGACGGCAACCGCCAGCTGTTGAAACATTACAAGGACAACTTCCCTGCCAGCATCCTTACCATCACCGAAGACCTCACCGGCCGCATATGGATAGGCTCCTATAACGAAGGCGGTGGCTGGATCGACCCTGCAAGCGGTCAATACCATCCCTATGCTTTCACCCAAAACAGCAATCCCAGTATCTTCGATATCGAAGTCGACAAGAAGAACCAGCTATGGGTGGCAACGATGGGCAATGGACTGTTGAAGGTTGACGACAAAGAAAACAAGGTGACGGCTTATACCCTGAAAGGCGAAGCCCCCGTAAACGAAAAGCTGAACACCATCACCAACGACTACCTCTCACAGGTTTCCATATCGCCCGACGGCAAGCGCATCTATGCGGCCACAACGATGGGTGTCTGCTGTCTTGACATCGAAAGTGGCAGTTGGACCAGTTTCTTTGGGAAAAACTGTTTGAACTACGGAACGGCCGTACGTATAGCACGCGAATATGGTGGAAAACTTTGGATTGGAACCAACGACGAGCTCTATTGCTACGACATCAAGAGCAAGCAACTGCAACCCAGCTCTTCAGAAAAAGGACTTGCTAACAACGGCATCGCCTCCATAGAGCAAGACAAGAAGGGACGGCTATGGATTTCCACCGACCACGGGCTTTATTGCTACAATCCCAAGACGGGCCTCACCAACAACTACTTCATCGACAACGGGCTTCAGTCCAATGAGTTCTCCGACGGCGCGTCATGCACAACCCCATCAGGCGACATGCTCTTTGGTGGCGTTGGGGGCATCACGTGGTTCAACCCCGACGACATACGTCAGGCACAATGGGACGCTACGGTGGAACTGACAGCCTTCTCCATCAACGGAGAGCCCATCAGCTCGTTCACACGCTCAGCAAGATACCAGGTCACCGACACCACCGTCATCGCCAGCAAACATTTCCAGCTGAGCTACCACGACAACTCGTTCGCCCTGCAGTTGTCAACCCTCACCTACGACAACCCCGAACACATTACTTATTTATATAGTATAAACGGCGAGAACTTCGTGCGCCTGCGACCTGGCGTCAACGAAATCACATTCTCACACATGCCGCCCGGCACCTACAAATTCAAAGTGAAAGCCGAGCGCAACAACATGGAGACGCCCGTCCGTGAATTCACAGTCGTGGTTCACAGTCCTTGGTACCGCTCCACGTGGGCTTATCTCTTCTATGCCCTATTGTTGGGATTGGGTCTCTGGCAATTCCTTGTTCTGCAAAAACGCAAGCAGCAAGACCGACTGCGTCTGCAAGAGCACATCCATGCCGAAGAGATGGGCGAAGCCAAACTGAGGTTCTTCATGAACATCAGCCACGAGATACGCACGCCTATGACCCTCATCCTCACCCCCTTGCTCACGCTGATGAAAGAGGATGGCGACCCGCACCGACGCTACATCTACAAGACCATCAAGCGTAATGCAGAGCGCATCCTGCACCTCATCAACCAGATGATGGACCTCAGGAAAATCGACAAGGGTATGATGCAAATGAGAATGAAGGAGACCGACCTCGTGGAGTTCGTCAGAGACATCCACACCCTCTTCGAGACGCAGGCCAAGACCAAGTCCATCAACCTCTCATACGAACACGATAGCGACAAGTTGCTGGTGTGGATTGACCGCGGAAACTTCGACAAGATTGTGATGAACATCCTCTCCAACGCATTCAAATACACACCCAACGGAGGAGAAATCAGCATCAAGCTCACCCACGACGATCATAATGCATCCCTCGCTATCAGCGACGACGGCGAAAAGATACCAGAGGAACTATTGACAAAGATATTCGAGCGCTTCTACCAATCGTCGTCAACGGCCAACGACCGGCACACGGGAACAGGTATCGGACTCGACCTCACGCGCTCGCTCGTCGAGTTGCATCATGGTACCATCAAAGCCCAGAACCTGGAAAAAGGATGCGAGTTTATCGTCACCATCCCATTGGGCAAGGAGCACCTCAAACCCGAGGAGATTGTGGATACGGCGACAGCTGAACCCGAAGCTGCCGAAACCGTGCAAGACAACGACTGGACAGCGCACAACGCTCAAATCGCAACGCCTCTGCCCGTGCGGAAGAAACAAACCATCGTCATCGCCGAAGACGACAACGAGATACGAGACTTCCTCATCAGCCAGCTCGAGCAAGACTACGAAATCAAGGCTTGCAACAACGGTCGCGACGCCTTCTCTGAGACATTGGGCTCGCTGCCCGACCTCGTGCTGAGCGATGTCATGATGCCCGAGATGGACGGCAACACGCTGTGCTCGAAAATCAAGTCGAACCCCAGCACCAACCACATCCCCGTTGTGCTGCTCACCGCCAAGAACCTAGACGAAGACAAACTGCAAGGATTGGAGACCGGTGCCGATGCTTATGTCGTGAAACCCTTCAACATGGACATTCTGCGACAAACCATCGTCAACCTTATCAACTCACATCGCCTGCTCCGCCTCAAATACGCACGCAACGACGAACTGGAGGAGAAAGTGGATGACATACAAATGAAGTCGCCCGACGAGAAGCTCCTTGAACGCATCATCAAGGCCGTGAACCAGCACCTCAACGACTCGGAACTGAGCGTAGACATGATTGCCGACGAAGTGGGTATCAGCCGCGTGCACCTCCACCGCAAGATGAAGGAACTCACAGGCCAGACCCCGCACAACTTCATTCGCAACATCCGGTTGAAGAAGGCCGCCAACCTGCTGGGCAACCAAGGCATGAACATCACCGAAGTGATGTATGCCTGCGGATTCTCTAACCCCACCTCCTTCTCCACCGTGTTCAAGAAGTTCTACGGCGTGTCACCACGCGACTATATGAAGGAGCACAGCGACCGATAGACATCGAAAGTAACGGAAAGCCACTCCTATCAACGGATTTCACGAAAACATTGTTCATTTGTAAATAATGAATACTTCGTGAAACCCGTTGTCTTTTTAGTTTAGTTCAACTTTATGGGTGGTGCTACAAAGTTACTAAAATATCGCTAGTTACCGCCGTGTGGTAGTATGTCTACAGCATACTGGTAATAATGTTACCGCATAGTGGTAATGGTGTTACCGCATAGTGGTAATGGTGTTACCACATGTTGGTAATGATGTTACCGCATAGAGGTAACGATTCTGGAAACGCGTCAACTGAAGTTGTTGCCACCAATGCCACGCTTTTGCAACCAATTAACTACTTGTTTCCCAATGTGTTATGCGAGGGGTGGCATTGTTGCAACAAAAAATAAAAATTATAGTTAACGTGTTTATGGGCGTATAAAGCATTGTCCAAACACGGCAAAAATCCATAATCCCTTGACTCATTACGACTTACAAAACACTATTTGTAACCTCCACTTCTCCATTTGTAACATGAGGGAGGCTGATACAAAAGGGAACATATTTGAAACATGTAATAAATACACTTATTATTATAATGAGTAATTTTGCAACCGAAATAGCTAAGTACCTCCACGAATGGACTCAAATTGGAGACAAAACGGGTGCAAAATTGGCGAGAATCAATCTTTTAACTAAAAAAGTTGTATTTTTACACATATTATTTGTACCTTTGCGCCCACAAATCAAGAAAGCCCCCATTCCGCTGTTGAAAGAATTCGAATTCAGACAAGCACGAGGGGCAGAAGATGACTAACGAATGACAAAATTATTTAAAAACATAATAAAATGAAAAAGTTCTTTTCTTTAGTTGTTTTGATGATTGCGTTCGTCACGAACGCAGTGGCATGGGAACCAGTGATTAAGGAGACGCACTGGTTTACTCTTCTTGAGGATTATGGTGCCGGTGGTTACACCATGGATGCTATTGATTTTGATGGTAATTACATTCGTTCAATTTCAGGCATTAAGAATTGGGATGGCCAACAAGACGGGAATCACCATCATCCTAAAATCTCCTATTATTCATGGCTTGATCATCAGTATCGTTTCAAGGTAAATAAGAAACAGTTCTGGGAAGTGAACAACAACGGGAATAGTTATTATTCTGGCCCAGGTTTGAAAAATAAGCATCAACAAGCAACAAATTTTTGGATCCTGAATCTGAAACAGGGTGATCAGTTTAATGTTGAGTATTATCGTAATCCTGGTAATAATAATTCTCCATTCTTGGTTTCAGGTAGTGTTGACGGGTTGACACCTGCGAATAATTATTCCGCTGCAAATGCCATCTATGGAGCGAACGATAATGGTCTTGTATATTACACGATGGCAGCTGATGGCGACGTGGAAATCAACATCCCTGCACAAGCGGTTATCCGTTCCGTCTCTATTATTCACAAAGAATATAAGAAAGCGACCTACGAGACAAAGCAGATAACAGACAATGGTAATATAGGTTATGAAACCACACTGACAGGTTCTGGTGTACTGGAAGACAAGCGTGGTGCTGTACCCTATATCACAATGCGTTTCGGTAACGACAATGACCAGACATTCGTTCGTGACCTTGGTGAAGCATATGGAGCAAGAAGATATGGTGCTGCCAGTATTGTAAACGAAAACAACGATTTCAATTTTTCTTCTGCCGGACTTCAGAATAGATTCATTAATATGTCCACCGATCAGGTGAAAAAACTCTTGGCAAATAAGGAGTGGACAGTATTTACTTGTGAGCAAGAACCCGGAAACAAGAATCAAGGGAAACAGGACAATTTTAACAGCATATATCCTCTGTACGGAAGCTACTATTATTTCTTCCCTGAGGTAGATGGAAAACTGAACGTGAAGTTTTATTGTGAAGGTGAAAAGGAACATATGGCTTTCTGGTATAAGAGAAGAGCCGATGGATCTTTCCCTAATGTTGGAGAACAGCCCAGCAAGATATCCCCATCATCTAACGATAACAGCAATAATAGTAATTACTATGAGTATACTGTAAACGTAGAAAAAGGCGGTGTCTACTATCTTTGCTCTAACCCAACTATTGTTGAGCATCAGCAACCCATTATTCGTCTCGTTTCTTACAGTTTTGTTCCTACATTCCGTGTAGATCCTCTCTACAGTGTCGTTGACAATGGATCTCAACAAGCTCATGATGCTGCGACAATCAAAGGAGTCACCATTGCTAACTTTACAGGTATCAATGGCAACGTATTTAAAAATGATCAGAAAATTACCATTAACGGCGATGATAATGCTCCGATGATTAAGTTCCTTGGAAACGTGACGGGAGCAACGGTTAGCCTGCGTCAGTCTGGTAATGACATTAAACTCGATTTTGACAAAATTACTTATAAGAGCGGTAACAATATAAATAAAGGTGGTGCCATCGTAGTGAACTTAGACTGCCCTGCAGGTAGAGCAACCTACGTTCTTACAGTAGCCTATAAGGCAGCAAAAGCTGAATGGGGTAAGGATACTGAAGGTAACGACTTGCGTGTGGCTACCAATGAAACAGGTAATGTGGAAGTTAAGAAGTGGGACTTCTTTAGCAAGTCTTTAGCAGTTGGTACTTACGGTGAAGGTGATGGTACAAGATATACCACAAACAAAAACGCGTGGCTCGCTAAATCTTTACTCTTTAGGGAAGTTCACAAGGCTGATGGCCTGACCGCTGACTGGGTTAACACTTACGTTGATGTTGAAAATAAGGAAGAACCTATCTTCAAGAGCGTGTATGACATGGAAGGAGATAATGCTGACATGCTAGAGGAGACCGAAGGTTTGATATTCTTAGCCGATGCCAATGAATTAGGCATCTACAATGAGAATCCCGAATCATCAACGGAATTCCGAGACCGTTACATCGGTTTTATCGGTGGCGGTGAGATGTGGATACCTAATTTGGAGGCTGGTGACCGTATCGTGATGAAGATGGGTCGTTACGGAAAAGATTCTCAAGGTGCAGACAAGGCCCACTTGACGATTACAGGTGCTCAGGATGCCATTGGCACAGATATTACCGGCGACTATGTGATTGGCGGTTCGGGCGTTGCAGCTGGTAACGATTTGAACAATGGTGCAGACATCACCGACCCAAGCCAGCCTTGGGGTGAGTATCACTTCATCTCTACTGGTGGTCACTTCAAGCTCGAGGTAACCGACGCAACCTTGTTGAAACTTTATAGCATCGTTATCTATAAGCACGACGATACTATCCTCACCGAAAACGAGTTGCTGGGTGACGAGGACCATCTTGAGATTCTGAATACAGAGGAGTTCGTTACACCTGACAATGTGTTATTGCGCCTGCATTATCGTGGTTTGAAGGAAGCCACTAATTATTCA
>ODAI011212189.1_pt1 | contig 18695 bp, 9 predicted proteins | sample 1539321 | NCBI WGS metagenome assembly ODAI01 (sample SAMN02144231, study PRJEB22623) | gut metagenome | biome: sheep rumen | host: Ovis aries | place: New Zealand
ATCGCCCTTGCCTGCCAAATCATACGGAGAGCCGAGGCAATCGCTGGCGCCCGTGCTGACAATCTCCATTTTTTCAACGTTCGATGGAGTTACATTGTTATTTTCGTTATCATCGTCGTCACAAGCAACGAAACCGGCAACTGGCAGAAGTGCCATTGCCACTAGGAACAAGTTTTTTTTCATATTTTCAATTTTACAGTAAGTAATTAGTTCTATCTATAGCCAGCCATAATTAACAGGTTTCCAACCAGAGAGATGGAAATCTTTCGTCTATGAAGATGGTTTCCAGAGTTTTCTCTAGAGGGAAAGTCTAAACGATGGCGGACACTATAGTTTAATAATTGGGTCCAAAATAAACGGGTTCAATTTGAGGGACTGGCTCGTCGATGTAGATGCGTCCTTCAATGTTTTTGTTTGCGGAGAAATCGATTTCCTCACTTCCTTGTGCGAAAGTGGAATTGTATATGGTAAGCGTGTAAATTTTAGGATTGAAACCGCGCATCACGATGGTGTCGCTGTAGATGCATTCGCAGTTGGTTATAATGGTAGGGTCTGACGAAATATGGGATGTAATCTTGTTGTCGATACAATATGCGCTCATCGTGGGAACGTCTTCGCAATTTCTTTGTATATTGCTGGCAATCAGTTTTAAAGTGTTTGTTCTTGCGTCGTACATGTAGTCGCAGTAGGCAGAATTGCTGTTCTCGTCCTTACCTAAAAGGTCCCAAGGAGAGCCGAGGCAGTCGCTACTTTTTGTACTAACCACTTCAAACTTTTTAGCTGTAGGAGTAGTTCCCTGGCCTTCGTTGTTGTCGTCATCGTCGTCACAAGCAACGAAACCAGCCATTGGCAATAATGCCATGGTCATAAAAAAGAGTTTCTTTTTCATAATGTAACAGAATTTATATAAATATACTAAGTATTAAAAGGCAAGATTTAATCTTTATGTGCCAAAGATACAAAAAGATTAAAATCTGCAATTGTAAAATAGAAATTTTCTGTAGAATTTTTTGAAATTAAGGTGTTTTAGAGGTTTATAATCGTTTTATAGGAATCGACAGCATCAAAAAAAATAACTTTTATTTTCTTGAAAACCTGTAGATTGCGAATGTTTTTGCAGGAATGGTAATGTTATTGTCAACTTGTTTTGTTGTCTGTGGAATAATCTGTTGAGGAGATTCAAGCGTGTTTTCCGCATCCATGTTGTCGGCGTGGAAGGTGGTAAGGCTGCCCGAAATCGAACTTTTCTCCCAGCCTTTCAGTTTAAGGCTGACGGTTTGTGTTTGCTCTCCCGTATTGACGATTTTTACGATAACCGAGTGGTCGTTTTTGTCGAGCACAGCCGATGCGAACAAGCCGTCTTGGTCGGCATTGCCTGCTACGGGTTTTCCCTTCATAGTCAGCGGCAGCACGTGTGTACCCTTGTTAGTGGCATACAGTTGCTGCACGTAGTAAGAGCAGGTGTTGAATTTGCTGGTATTGTTGAACCAAATGGCATCGGGGCGCCATTGCCATCCCTCAACATGGGCAAAGAGAGGGGCATAGGTGGCCATGCGGACAACGTCGGCATTACGTTCCAGGTTGGTCATAAAAGCGGCTTCGAGCAGAGCGGCGTAGAAGTGGTTCCATTTCTTCCCGGTTTCGTGGCAGGCATATTCGCCGGCAAAAACTTTCGGACCTTTCCGGCTGTAGTTGTCGTAGCGGTTGCCCGCTTTTAAAAACCAGTTTTCGTCGCGGTAGAAGTGTTCGTCAACAAGGTCTACTTTCAGTTTACGCATTTCTGGCCAGAGGTATTCATATTTATCGCCTTCAGAGTCAGGACCCGAAGAACCGATGATCTGAATGTCAGGATATTTGGCTCTAATCTGTTCAACAAATAGTTTCAACCGTTCTGGGTATTCCTTGCCCCACTGTTCGTTTCCTACGGCAATGTATTTCAGGTTAAACGGAGCCGGATGTCCCATTTCGGCCCTTATTTTCGCCCATTTGTTTGTTGCGGGGTCGCCGTTGGCGAAAGCAATAAGGTCGATAGCGTCGTCGATGTAGGGTTGCAGCTGGTCGAGGGGTTGGTGGCGGTTGCTTTGATACTGGCAGGCAAGACCTACGCTGACTACGGGAACAGGTTCGGCACCAATTTCTTCCGCCAAACGGAAATACTCGTAGAATCCCAGTCCATACGATTGGAAATAATCGGGGAAAAGGCGGTTGTCGAAACTATGAAGCCAGCGGTTCTCGTTAAGCGGTCTGTTTTCAACGGGTCCTACCGAGTTTTTCCACTGGTAACGGCTTTCTAGTTCTGCACCTTCCACTATGCATCCGCCCGGGAAGCGAAACACCCCGGGGTGCAGTTGCTCAAGAGCCTCGGCAAGGTCTTTTCGCAAGCCGTTCTCATCGCCTTTATAGGTGTCTTTCGGGAATAGGGAAACGTGTTCCAGGTCTACAGTCGAGCTACTGTGGTCTAACAGCAGGCGGAAAGAGCCTTTTTCCACGCGGTCGGCGCATTGTATGTAACACTCGTATTTTTTCCAGTCTTTCGAAACGACAGTAATAGCAGCTTCACCCAGATATTGTTGTCGTTCGCCCATTGTTTTTGTGTCGACGAGTTGTGCGTGTAGTTTAGCGCTTCCCCCATTGGGCACGCGTGCCCATACCGTAAAGCGGTAGACAGCGTTTTTCAGGTAGCCGATGCCGAAATAGCCCTCGTTCTGCAGTCCAGTCCATTTGCTGGGCTCTTTGCATACCGACAGCCGGACGTAGTGTGGGCAGCGGGGAAAAGGTCCGTCTTCTTTTAGCGAAACGTCGCCAAAACTCATCCAGCCCATCATACTTTGTGGAAACTCGAACGAGCGGTTCTTTATAAGTTCACCATACAGGCCACCATCGGCGCCGTAGTTGATATCTTCGAAAAAGATGCCGTACATGGTGGCGGGAATCTCTGCACCAGGTTTGTTGGTGTTGATGTCGAAAACGTGCTCCTTAGCCTTAGCGAGAGAAGTAACGGCTGATAATGCAGATAAGACGATAAAGGCGAAAAGTTTCATATATTTATTTTAAAACCATATAAAGTTAGGTATAAAGGAACAAAATTTCAAGAATGAAAGCCTCTTTGTACACACAAAGTCCGCAAGAGTTTCACCATTTACCCTAACGTAAAATATAAAATCGTAATAAAAAAGGGTATACTATATACAACTTGGCACTTCGTTTTAGAAAAAATTAAATAATGTTTGAAAATATAATGTGAATCGGTATATTTGTTGAAACGAGCTCAAAACAATTTGGAAAAACCGATGAAATGTTAGCAAGCAAGTATATTCTAGAAATCAAACAATTACAACAACTGAAAGCAGTTGTAGATTAGTTATGCCCGTGTTGGGACCGCAAGGACTCAACAGGCTTTTTTTTATGAACTTAAAAAAGAATTAAAATCATTATTATGAAAAAAAGACTATTAACAACCGCCCTGCTGTTAGGCTCGCTGTGTGCGAGTGCCGCCGTGCAGTACATGACAGTGGAGCAGAAGAGCGGGGCGAAGTACAGCTTCCTGTTGAAGGACAATCCCGTTGTCACCTACCAGGGTGGCGAGTTGGTGGTGAACGGGAGTGCCAGCACCAGTTACGCGTTAGACGGCGTGAAGAACTACCACTTCACGGAGACCGACCAGACGGGTGTGGAGACCTCTGGTGCGGACATGCTGCGCATAACCACCGATGAGAACACGGTGCATGTGGAGAATGCCCCAGCAGGAGCAAAAGTGGCGCTTGTGAACGCTGGCGGAGCAACCGTTGCTGTCGCAACATCAGACCAAAACGGCACAGTCACCATCAGTTTGCCATCTGCCAAGGGCGTTTATGTGCTTATGGTGGGCAAGCAGTCGTTCAAACTAATCAGAAAGTAAACCATTCAACAACTAAAAAACAGATACAATATGAAGAAACTGATACTATCTTCATTAGCAATGGCATCGCTAGCATTTGCAGCGAATGCGGTGACCAACATGTGTGTTGAACAATCCGACGGCACTATTGTCCGCTACGATGTTGATAAAGTAAAGCAAGTTTACTACGAGTCAACCACCGACCAGGGTGTTACGGTGAGCGGCAAGGAGGGCATCTACACCTATGTAGACCTTGGCCTGGAGAGCGGAACCAAGTGGGCGACCTGCAACGTGGGTGCCACCAAACCTACCGAATACGGCGACTACTTCGCCTGGGGCGAGACCAAGCCGAAGGAGGACTGCAGTTGGAGCACCTACAAGTGGTGCAAGGGCAGTTCTAGCAGCATGACCAAATACTGCACCGACAGCGACGATGGCACCGACTATGGCACCGTTGACAACAAGAAGGTGCTGGATGCGGAGGACGACGCAGCCACCGCGAACTGGGGAAGTGCGTGGAGGATGCCGACAAGGGATGAAATCAAAGAGTTGCTTGACGGTTGCTCTTGGAAGTGGGTTAACGACTTCAACGGCAGTGGCATGAGGGGCCACTTGGGCACCTCTAAGAAGAATGGTGCCACTATATTCCTGCCCGCCACCGGCTACCGTGACGATACGGACCTCTACGACGTCGGCTACTACGGCTGCTACTGGTCGTCTTCGCTCGACGAGTACTTCCCGGATAGCGCGTACTACCTCTACTTCTACGATGGCTACATCGCCTGCTACAACGACGACCGCTACTTCGGACTCTGCGTCCGTGCGGTTTTGAGATAGCGTCCATTGTCCCTCACAGCCAGGCGGCCCCAGCCGCCGACCGCAAAGAATCACTCGGGTGGCTCCCCCAGCCACCCGTAGCGCAGGGAGAACAGATGAATCGAACAAAGGAATAAATAATGGCTGCAGCACATCTTCTTCCCCGTACTGAAGGTTCAACACCGTGTGCTGGCCGGCTGTGCGGAGCCGGTGACGTACATCGGCTGTCCCGACCGCAGCATGGGGCATTTCTGCCCCGAAGGCTCCGAGGTGGTGGCGAACCATTGCCCACCGACAACAAATGAGGAAACATATTTTATTCATGCCAAGGTGGCACTGCACAGCAGCGGTGCCGCCTTTTTTGGCGTGTACACCTGTCAATGAGAATGCTGCGCGTTTTTTCAAGTGCCAACTTGTATATAGTTCCCTAAAAAAGTGTACTATAAGGAGTTATTCGATTATATAAATCTGTATAAAAATACAAAATTAAAAACAATTGTTCAATCTTTAATAAGTATGTTATTTATTACAGTATACTGATGTTGAAACAATTATAACAACATTTCGTTAGTTGCTTTCATTTGGTTAAAATAGTTTAAAGGAAAAACTGCATATTTAGTTATTAATGATTAGTTTTTTTCTATTTTTGCATACGGAAAAGTCTAAAATGTATTGTTGTGTGTGTTTGAATGTTTGTGTTTATCGAGGTATTTATCAATTAACATTTTTATTTTTATGTTTAAAAATTCATTCTTAACGGGGAAACATCGGCCCTTATGGGTGTTTCTTTTGTTTGTGCTGTGCCTCTTCAATACGAATGTGGGCATGGCGTATAATAGTTGGAGTAGTGACTGGAACTCTATTACATTTAATAGGAGAACCGGTTGCTTGCATTATCATGTGAGATATTTTCAAACTTGGGGTGGTAGTTTGAATGGTCATTGCGGTTTTGCAGATGACGGAAAGGTAACTATAACTCAAAAGTCTAGTAAGCCACATACCATATACATTAAAGGAAATCAAGGACAATCTTTAAAGAGTTTTGATGTTACGGGGAATGATTATTATAATAGAAGTATAACTAAAACATCAGGTGGTGAATACGAATGCTATGTAGATTTTGATATTCCCCTTTCTCAAGCAGATTTGGCAGCTTCAGAGATAGAGGTTGTCTTTAACGGTACATGGTGGAGAAGGGGTACTGCTACTGATCAGGGGGTTAATCATACCTACAAAGTAGATATTAAAAGAAAACCTGCTGAATATGGTGCGGTATCTATTTATTATGACCAAAGACTGACTACTTCCGATAACTATCTTTATCCTATAATAAAAATCAATTGGAATCGGCAAGTGGCTGATAGGGATATTGCTACTTATGGAAATATCTTCTTGTGTGAAGAAGGTAAAGACGTAAAAACCGAACTTTCAGGTAGCACTTATCAGAGTGAGAATACGAGTACAACGGGCTTTTTCTATCTTGATGTTATTGGTGATAAATGTATGAATATTGACCAATCGAAAAAGTTCAAGATTAGGCAAGAATATCATACTTCTATTGCCAATATTACGTATGTTACTGAAACACCTCTTTTTTTAGTCAATGCTTATCCGCAAATTCCGGAAAAGGGATTTCAGGCTGTTTTTAATCCAGACAATCTTTGTATTGACTTGACTTGGGAACTTAATAACGCGCCAAGTAACGATTTTGACAATAGTCCGTTCTTGTTGACGACTTACAAGGACGACGTTTTCCAGAGAACAGACACTGTTGCGTATGTTGGTGGAAAATCAGCTTATAATTTATCTTACCCTTTGTCGCAAAATGACGAGTCTACTTATACTTTTGTGGTAAAGAGAAAGGCAACTCACCTTCTTGCCGGATGGGATGAATTTGAAAGAACTCAGTCTATTGAGGTTAAAACAGGGCACTGCTATCCTGTGAAACCTTCTGCAAAGCTCTCTGCCGATAACGAGTCTGTAGACCTCAAGTGGACGGTTTCTGGTAATGTGTGGACCGATGGTACTAAATTCAGCATCATCCGCACGAACTTGACGACCTCTACTACCTACGAGTATATTTTGGACAAGGACGAGTTCAGAAAAGGTGCTATGAAGGACAATCTGGTCCAGTTGTGTAACAAGTACAGTTACGATTTCAAGCTGGTTCCAGGTAGTAACAAATACGATACGAAGAACCTTCATGTTAACAAAACTTTCACACCAACACAGATTGGTAATGTGGAAGATTTTGAGGCTTCGAAGGGCTACTATTCCGACAAGGTGACTTTGTCGTGGAAGACCACTTCGGCTTTCGACGAGATTGCTGTTGAGTGCCGTGAGTACAACAACCCGAAGTCATCGTTCAAGAAGATTCAGACAGTTGCAGCCTTGTCTAGTTCCGATTATGTGATTGAAGACAAGTCTTGCCGTCCGGGCATTATGTTCGAATACCGTGTTTATGGTGTGCTGAACTGCGGCGGTGAACTTAAAACTTCTAAAGATACGCTTACAGCGATTGGTTTCAGGACCCCTACGGGCGATTTCTACGGTCGTGTTACTTTCGAAGACGGTCAGGCAGTCGACTCGGTTGAGGTTCGTTTGGAATCGGAAGACAACATAAAGTCTACTGCATTGTCGTTTGCAAAAGACGGTCAAGCGGTAGTACCAGGTGCTAATGTGTTGTCGGGCAATTCTTCCGTAACTATGCAGGCTTGGATTAAGCCAGACGCAACAACGACCGACTCCATGGTATTGGTTAGAAAATCTGATGTGTATGAGTTGGGCTTGCTTAACGGCAAGGTTTACTTTAAGGCTGGCAATGTTTCTTTGTTGTCGAAATCGAAAGTAACCAAAGGTAAGTATACCCATGTTACTGCGGTTTACAACAAGGCTGAGAAAAAGATTTACCTCTACCTCAATGCGAAGTTGAACAACAGCAAGGCGTTCTCTTCAGTGAAAGTCAATCCAAATACGGGTGACGTCTTCTTTGGCGAGAAGTATGACGGTGAGATTGATGAGGTAAGATTGTGGAGCCGTGCGCTTGAAGCAGATGAAATTTCAAAAGACTATACCCGCTATCTGGTGGGTAACGAGAATCTGCTCGATGCCTATTATACGTTTGACTTCTTGTCAGACAGCGAGTTCTTCGACCGCTCGTATGTAGGTACCGAATATAACGGTAACAATGGTAAGATGCAGAAGGTGACTGCTGTGCAGTCGACGCTGACGGCCAGCCAGCTTTCTTACAAGGGTGTGACCAATACCGACGGTTCGTACAGCATCCGTGCGGTGCCTTACTACGGAAACGGTACAGCCTATAGTCTGACTCCAAGCAAGGGAACCCACCAGTTCTCGCCTGTGCAGGAGGTTCGCTTTATCAACGCTGAGGCGCAGAGCCACACGGTGAACTTTACCGATAACAGTTCGTTCGACGTTAGCGGTACTGTGGTCTACAGTGGCGGAACCTATCCGGTCGAGGGTGCTATGTTCACCATCGACGGCAGCCCTGTTATGAAGAACAACGAGATGGTGATGACCAATGCCGATGGCGAATTCTCGTTCTCGGTGCCAGTGGGCAAACACGAGGTGAAAGTCGTAAAGGCAGGACATAACTTCGAGTTCGATGGTCGCATCTGTAACAGCGACGGTTCTGACCGTAATTACCAGGATATGGTATCGGGTCTGTTGCTGAAAGACGAGACCAAGGTGAAGTATATCGGCCGTGTTGCTGGTGGTACTGTTCAGGAGGCTTATCCGGTAGGTCACTCGTTGTCGAAGAACAACTTGGCGAACAACATCACCGTCAAACTGACCCATACCCGTCCGAACTACAAGATGCAGGACAGCCTGACAGTTACCGAGAAACATTTTGTGCCTAAGCACGCTCTGTCGAAAAAGGCAACTGTCCGCAGCAACAAGGTCGACTATGTGGCCGACGGTGTTGTTATCCATGTAAATAATGCTACAGGTGAATTCGTGGCCTATGTGGTGCCAGAAACCTATAAGGTGGAGGTAACCGCCAAAGGTTATAGCGATATAAACGGTTCCGGAGCTCTGGTTGACTTCTCTTCTGTTGCTGCGAGAGACTCGTCTGTCTCTGAATATACCTACCAGGATTCCATCAAAGGCGTATTGATGACTTTCCACGATACGGTAAAGTACAACAAGATGCAGCAGTTCATCAAGCGCAACAAACCAACCCTGCAAATTTCGCAGTGCAAAGGCAACGGTACCGCTATGGACTACTTTGGCGTGGATTCTCTGACTTCTTCCGATATACTGGGTAATACCATCAAGGTTGGAACCTATAATAAGGATGACAAGTCGTACTATTTTGGTCAGCCTGTTTTCGTGCAGGGTGAACACTATTATCTGCGTGCCGACGTTTACGAGGCATACAAACACAGCAATACAGGAGTAAAGGATGTTGTGCCTGTGCGCGATGCCGAAGTAGAGTTTACAGTCAAGTTCGCCGAGGGCGAGAAGAGCTATGTGGTTGAGGCCGACACCAACGGTTATGCCTTTATGGGCTTCCAGGCTGGTGAGCCTGAGCTGACCACCGCAACTTCTACGCTTTCCGCAAAGGTGAAGTGTGGCGACAGCGAGAAACCTACCACCATTACGTGGAAGAGTCCGTTTGCCAACACGGTTTATGTAACCGGTGGCCACATCCGTGGTACTAACTTTGTGACTGCTGGTCCTGACCGTTTGCTGACCGTTCTGCGCGACCCACCGGGCAGTAACTCATACTCGTTCTTAGAGAAGGGCGTTTCGTTTACAGAAACGTCAACCTACACCGGTTCTGTCCAAGAAGAGGGTGAGGTTGGTGCCAACATTGCTACCGGTGCTGTTGTTAGACTTATGACAGGTGCAGTAGCTCCAGGTACTGCAACTTTGACTTCAACTGCACAAATCTTCACACAGACTAACAAGGTAGCGTGTGCACACGATGCAGCTTACGAGGGCTCTAACACGAAGACCAACACCACAACGCTGACAACCCGTTACGAAACCAGCGACGATCCGCTGTATGTGGGTGCCGACGGAGACGTGTATATCGGTTACTCGACCAACCTCTTCTTTGGCGAGAGCGATTTGGTTGCCCTTGTTTCGAAGGAACAGTATCATAAGAATCCGAAGCAGTTCGACGTAATTTACACCGACACGACCAACAACGATTATATGTTGGCCAAGTCTGTCTCTGTAAATATGGGCCAGAGTTTCGGTACACTGTTCGCTTATCCGCAAGTCTACATCGAGCAGACTCTGCTTCCTAATATGGAAGGTTTGCGAAACTCGCTTTTGTTGCCTAAGGGTACCGATGTTGAGAAGATAAAGAAGCAAGCGGAAGAGACTGGCGAGACTTACTATATCTCATATCTTTCGGAAGATGACCCTGACTATGGTAAGAGTAATTCCGACACCACCATTGCCAATAAATCGAATGGTGATCCTAAGGATGTCCTTAACGGACCAAGTTACAGAGTCATTAAGAAAGCGAGTGCGTTGAAGAAGGATTCGGCTGAAAAGGATCCGTATATAGTATCTATGTCCGACACCATCAGCATCCTTAACCAGTGGATTGACGGATGGGTCGACAAACTGAAGGCGAACGAAGAGGCTAAGGCTTATTTCTCCGACAAGGTATCTGCCGATGAAAAGGTAGGCAACTACTCGTTCCATGCAGGTTCTCCAGTAGAGTATTCAGAAGAGTACAGCACAGGTCGGTCGCACAGCAGCTCGTTCCATGTAACTGTCGGTCTCTCAACTTCAGAAGAGACTGACGTGGAAACTGAAAACTTCGCATACACTGCTACAACATTAACGTTTGAAGAAACTGTGACCACCACCCAGGGCGGTACGTTCGAGAGTGAGGTAGAGCGCAGTCATTCGAAAGGCTTTGTCTTGAAAGAAGAAGGCGACGACGACTACATCTCGGTTGACGTCTTCCATGAAAAAGGTTGGAAATCAAGCAGTGAAGAGTACGACAATCCTGTAAGTGGTGGTATGGTCGACACAACTAATATTGCCGATAAGGATGAATATTCTTCATTCATCTTCATCACCCGCGGTGGTGCTACCTCTTGCCCTTACGAGAAGGGTTTGGTGACCAAGTACTACAAGCCTAAAACCACTATCGGTGCGGCTACTTTGCAACTCGAGGTGCCAAGCGTTGCCGTTGAGAACGACTTTGTGGAGAACGTTCCTTCAGGTGAAGACGCATATCTGACCCTCTATATGCGCAACAACTCGGAAACCAGCGAAGACCAGTGGTTCGACCTGCGTCTGGTTGACGCCTCTAACCCTGACGGTGCTATCGTCTCCATCGACGGTAACTCGATGTCGGGTTTCGCGCTCGACTACCTGGTTCCAGCCGGTGAGACTTTGGTAAAGACCCTTGCCGTAACTAAGGGCCGTGCCCTCAACTACGACAACCTGCAGTTGGTGTTGGCCTCTAAGTGCCAGGCCGACCCAACCTCGTTCCTCGACATTATTGCCGACACCGTATCGTTCTCGGTTCACTTCATACCTTCGTGCAGCGATGTGGAGATTGTGAAACCAAGCGACAACTGGACCTACAACACCAAGTGCGACACGCAGAAGGTAGACGGCGTTGTAAAGCACTATATGCCGATCGAAATTTCTGGTTTCGACGTGAACTATACCGACTTCGAGCACATCGAGTTGCAATACAAGTCGGCTGCTGCTTCCGACAAGGAGTGGGTAACCCTTATGTACTACTATGCGAAAGACTCGCTGACTAAGCAGGCTGTCAAGAACGGCTTGAACGCCCAGACTATCAAACCTGGCGATGGTGGCGTCATCAGCTACAAGTTCTTTATGGACGCACTCCCTGACCAGAAATACGACCTGCGCGCTGTATCGTACTGTAACATTAACAACGAACTGTTCCAGAACGAGTCGCAGGTAGTAAGCGGAATCAAGGATATGTACAACCCACGCCTCTTCGGTACGCCAAGTCCGGCAAATGGCGTCCTGACTATTTCCGACGATGTTCGCATCAACTTCAACGAGACCATAGCCGAGGGCATGCTCTCGAAGAACAACTTCTCGGTTACCGGCATGCGCAACGGAGTAGAGACCTCGCACGACGTAGCCATTGCGTTAGACGGTAAGAACGGCTACCTCGCAACCGAGGCGGCCCGCGACCTCTCATCGAAGAATCTGACAATGGAGTGCTGGGTGAACTTCACCGAGCCTCATAAGGCTACTTTCTTCAGCCACGGTAACAGTGGCGAGAGCATCGAGTTGGGTATGGATGCCGACGGCAAACTGACCTTGAAGGTGGGTGCTAAGTCAATGGTTTCGAAAGAGGTTCCTGCATGGGAATATGACTCGTGGAACCATGTGGCATTCGCCTATGAGCCAGAAACGAAATCGGTTTCTGCGTTTGTGAACTATACCGAGATGATAACTTCGCAGGAAGTTCCTCTGTACACAGGAAACGGTACTGTCAACATCGGTCGCAGCATCAGCACCGGTGGTAACTACTTCAAGGGTAAGGTTGACCAGTTCCGCATCTGGAACGATGTACGTTCTGTCACCACCATTCAGGCGAATAGCAACAAACAGTTGTCGGGTAACGAAATTGGTCTGATTTCATATTACGATATGGAAGAGGCCAAGGGCTCAGTTACCGAAGACAAGGCGCGTGGCGCCAACCTGGTAATGAAGAGCGGTGCGCAGTGGTCGCTACCTGCTGGCAAGAGTGTAAGCTTTACTGGCGACGGCTACGTGAAACTCAACTCAGCTTCTGCTGTTATTACCGACGATATGGACTTCACCCTCGAGTTCTGGTTCAAGGCCGAGAAGGGTGCCAAGAACCAGACCCTGTTGAGCTCGGGTAAGGGTACGAAAGACAAATATGAAGATTGCTCGAAAGTGTTCAGTGTATCGTTTGACGAAAACGGCAAACTCTGCTTTGTACACAATAATGCGACTAACAAGGTTAGCGGTTCGTATGCCGATGGTAGCTGGCACAGCTTTGCGCTGGCAGTCAACCGCTCGTCGGGTATCGCCCGCATCTATATGGACGGTGCGTTGAATACTTACTTCTCGGCTGAAAAGATTGGAAGCATCGCGGCTTCACGCATCATTGCAGGTGCGCGTGTTTACAACAACCAGAAGAAGGATGCCTTCGATAACCAGTTCACCGGCGCCATTGACGAGGTCCGCCTCTGGAACCTCTACCGCCAGCAGAACCAGTTAGAGAAGTTCTACAACGAGAAGCTCGACGGAACCGAGAAGGGCTTGCGCCTCTACTATCCGTTCGAAACTTACAAGATCTGGCAGGGTACTCCTGAGTTGCAGACCAGTCTGGTAGATAAAGCCAACTCTTCTGCAAAGGCTAAATTGAATGGTAGCGCCGCATTCTCTGACGACATTCCTGCGGTGAAGACCAAAGCGCCTGTATCGTCGCTGTTGTTCGACTATGTGGTTAACAACGATGCCATCATCATCAACCTGAAGGAAGAAGATTACCGCATCGAGAATACGATTGTCACCTTTACGGCTGACGACATCCGCGACGTGAACGGTAACTCAACTCTCTCACCTATCACCTGGAGTGCCTACATCAGTCGCAACCAGCTGAAGTGGCAGGACAACTCGGTTGAGATTAGCCGCGATTTGGACGAGGAATACCAGTTCGAAATGCCAATCGTGAACAAGGGTGGTGCAGTTCAGAACTACACGATCGACAATCTGCCATCATGGCTCACCGCAACTCCTGCCGAGGGCACAATCAATCCTTTGCAGACTGTTAAGGTGAAATTCACCGTCGACAAGTCGCTCAACGTGGGCACTTACGACGAGGTAGCCTACCTCACCAACGACAACAATGTCAGTGAACCGCTCGACATTAAGGTGGTTGTAAAGGGTCAGGTGCCTAACTGGACAGTCGACGATGTGATGTATGAATACAACATGTCGGTCATCGGTAAGATGAGCTTCAACAACGTCTTCTCGAACGACGAGAACGACATTCTCGCAGCCTTCTACAAAGGCAAGTGTGTGGGTGTGGCCCATAGCACGTATAATGCTGAAAACGATATGTGGTATGCTATGCTGACCATCTATTGCGACCAGGTATCGTCGAAAGATATCACTTTCCGCATGTACGATGCAAGCACGGGTATCGTTTACGATGCCACTCCTTCTAAGGCTATCGAGTTTAAGAACAATAGTGTTGTAGGTACCACAACGGCTCCTGTTGTATTCAACAGCAAGAAGGTGACTTACCACAACATCGATCTTAGAGCTGGTTGGAACTGGATTTCGTTCAACCTCAAGAACTCCGATATTTCTGATATTAACGCCTATATTGGTTCTGCTAATTGGGGCAAAAAAGACGTGATTAAGAACATGAAGGGTTTTGCTTCTTACTCTAGCAAGCAGAAGGGTTGGGTATCGGATTCGAAACTTAAACTCGACAACACCTCTATGTTTATGGTGTACTCAGAAAAGGCACAGACGCTGACTATTTCCGGTACGCCAATCGACGTGGCTTCAACTCCGTTGACTATTGCGAAGAGCAAGTGGAACTACATCAGCTATCTGCCAACCGTCAACATGCCGATTAAGAATGCATTGGCAAGTTACGAGGCACAAGAAGGCGATGTAATTAAGTCCGTTAAAGAGTTTGCGATGTACCACAACAACAGTTGGGTAGGTTCGCTTACCTATATGGAGCCTGGCAAGGGTTATATGTTGCTGAACAAGTCGAAAACAGACAAGAAGTTGACTTATCCTTCATCGGCAAGTACGTTGAAGTCTGTTGCCGTGCACTCATCAAAAGCGGCCAACCATTCTAAGAATATGAGTGTGGTTGGTTACGTAGAAGACTTGCAGGAGGGCGATAAGCTCTATGCAGTTGCCAACGGTGTGGTTGTAGGCGAAGCGCTCAGCATCGATTTGGATGAGGAACAACCATTGCAGTTTATCTCAATTGAGGGCGAAGATGATACTACTAGCATCTCGTTCGTATTGGAAAGAGATGGAGTGTCGTTGCTTTCATCAACCCGTCTGTCGTATGCGGCCGATGCGGTGTATGGCTCAATCGACAATCCAGTGAACATCGTGTTCAGTGGAGTTGAAGAACCTGCCATTGCAGTTACAATCCATCCTGTCCCTGCCCAGACAGAGGCACATGTAAGCGCCCAGGTGGGTGATAGCAAGTCAGCGAAGGTAACCGTGTTCGACGTAGAGGGTAACGTAGTGTACTCAACTACAGCGGATGCAGTTGGCGGCGAGGTGGTTGTAACCCTCAACGTAACTACGTGGACCGACGGCGCCTATGTTGTTAGGGTAGAGGCCGACAGCCTGTCACAAACTCAAAAGTTAATCGTTAAAAAATAAGCGGAAAACATGAAAAAGAATATAATAAAGTTGCTTCTGCTGTTGATGGGCGTTGGCGCCGTGTGCGGTTGCTCGCACGACAAGGATGAGGTCATCTATGTGCCTATATTCTCGTCTGACACGACTAAAAAGGGCACCACTTACGACTATCCGAACTGGACAGCCAAGCAATCGGCAAATTTTTCGGTAACGATGACGGCGGTGTGCGAGTTGCCAGAGTCGTTGCAGAAGGACGCTACAAAAGACGACTATATGTCGGCCCATTTGGGAGGCGAATGTCGTGCGGTTGTCAAACCAAGCGATGGCATGTTCTTTTTGAACATTGTCGGAACGCCAGACGATAGCGGAGAACTCGACATCTACTATTGGTGTGCATCAACGAGGTACCTCTATAAGGTAAGCGAGAAGGTGCAGTTCGTTCCAAACAAGATGTATGGTTCTGTCGATGAGCCTTACGTCTTCAAGATGGAGCAGAAATAAACGGCAAGTCTGTACTTTAAATAGACAGAGGGGTATACTTTTCCGGTATACCCCTCTTCTTTTTTAGGCAGGTTTTTCAATGTCTCTGTTCAGACCCGAAACCATTCAGGTAGAACAGTGCAAAACGTTAATTAAAACATGAAATCTAATTTATTTTTTTCATATTTCGGGTGGCACTAAATTTTCGGTTAGGAATCATTCCTGGAAATGTTAAACGCAACGACAAATTGTCTCCACTGCAATTGACAACCGTAAATTCCTTGCTCGAAGCGAGAGGCATTGTTACAGTAGTGTCTTCTGCGAAAACATACAAGTCAACGGTATCGGAAACAAGCGTAACCTTTTTGTTGTCTGGTTTGAAAGTATAGCATCCGACTTCACGGAGAATAAGGCCGGGCACCTCCATAGGCGCCTTCTTGCAATGATTTGTAATCTCATAACGGCCGTTTTCATTAAACTTGTAGACGGCGTGGCGCTCGTATTCTATAAAGTTTGCCTGACTTTGTTTATTGGCACGGTCTATGAAAAAACTTTCCGTTTCCCATTTTCCGCAAATACTGTCTGACGAGCATGAAATCAGTCCTATAAAGACTAGCATTGATACAATTGATAATCTCATTTTAATGGAATTTTTTAATAGTGGAAATATGGTTTGTTATGATAGAGAAACGAAAACGCTTAACTCTTCAAAGTTAAGCGAAAATGATTAATTATGGAAAAATAATCAAATTCGTAAAAGTTTGATAACGGCTGTTCTAACTGGTGACATAGTGGGGGCTTCATAAATAGAGTATCGTTGGGGGACACTAGCAAGTTTCTCAGTTGCCATATTTGTTGGTTTTTAAAGTCTTTAATTTAGAAATAGAATTAAAACCGATAATCGGTAAAAGCCTCTTAACGTATACACAATGTCGTACACTTTAAAATACGAAATACTGTCAGAAAACACCTGTGAGGTGGACGGACTGGAAGGAGATTCCACAGAAGTAGAGATTCCAGAATACTACGAAGCTGACGGCAAGAAGTACAAGGTTACAGAAATAGGTTGTGCCGCTTTTTTTGAAAGAAAGACATTAACCAGTGTAGTCTTGCCCAATAGTATCAAAAAGGTTCATCTACATGCTTTCCTCGGTTGCCAGAATCTAACCAGCATCAATTTACCAGATGGGTTGGAATACATTGGCGACCATGCCTTCTTCCATTGTCATTCCTTGAAGTCCATCAACATTCCTAAAACTGTTACGTACATTGGTTCTATTGTCTTTGCCGAATGTTGGGAATTAACAAGTATTGAATTCCCTGACAATATGACTGAATTGAGTTCGGCTATGTTGCTAGATTGTAGTAAGTTGACATCAGTCAAACTCCCTAAAGGGCTAAAAAAATTAGAAGCGGCATTTTTCTATGGTTGTACATCGTTAACAAATATTACCCTGCCAAACACGGTCACATGTATAGAAAATTTGGCATTTTCAGGCTGCAAGTCTTTGACCTCGGTTAATATACCGGAAAAAGTATCTGTTATTGGGTGGGGGGTATTCGACGGTTGTAAAGGCTTGAAGTTTAAAGAAGGCCTGTATTTGTACGACCATGGCAAGAAATGCTATGGCTATATGGGCAACAAAAAAAGCGTAACCGAAATCATTATACCAGAAGGGGTGACCTATATTAACGAGAAAGCTTTTACAGGGTTAAAAAACTTGGAACGTATCCGCATTCCCGATTCTGTCACATCGATAGGAGATTATGCATTCTCTAAATGCGAAAAGTTAAACGATGTCCGGCTACCCGGTTCAATTGTGAATTTCAAGCCGGGAAAGTGTCCGTTTGAGGTAAAGTAAGAGCGGGTAAAGGAATTGAATAAATTGGCTTATATGTCGCGCGAAACGGCAGATATATGCCTCATTCTCGATTAAAATTTGTACCTTTGCAACTAAAAATGTAAGATTAGCTGCCAAATGGACTTGAATAGTCTGATAGCGGAATGTACTGCATACGACTTCAAGGTGATGCTTGAAGAAAAGAAACCTAAGAGTTGGTTGAAAAGCGTAAGCGCTTTTGCCAATGGCTTGGGGGGCTCCCTTTTCTTTGGCATTGATAATGACGGCATCGTCAAAGGACTTGATGATGTGCAGCATGTATGTGAAACCATCAGTAGCAGGATTCGTGACTATATGGATCCTCTGCCAGATGTGGAAATGATTCCCCATGATATAGATGGTTTACACATTTTGCAACTCAAAGTCAATGCAGGGCATTACACTCCGTATTACTACGTTGGCGATGGTCAGCGTATTGCATTTGTCCGAGTTGGAGATGAAAGTCTTCCTGCCACAGCAGAACAGAAGGTTCGCTTGGTGCTGAAAGGTTCCAATAAAACTTTTGATTCCCTTCACACGGATTATAAGGTCGAAGACTATTCTTTCACGATTTTGGCCAACACGTTCAAAAAACGTACCAATCAGGAATGGGACAAAAAGTATCTCCTTTCATTTGGCCTTGTCACTAATGCGGGGCTTCTTACAAATGCAGGAGCGTTGTTTGCGGATGACAGTCCCATGTGGCAATCACGTCTTTATTGTACCCGATGGGATGGAACGGGAAAGGGCGATGCCATCAACGATGCAGAGTTTACAGGCAATGTCCTTATGTTGCTTCGTGAAGCCATGAGTTTTGTGAAGTCAAACACCAAGAGAGGATGGGAGAAACTACCTGATGGACGAAAGAACAAACCTGAGTATGCAGAACGTGCAGTTCTGGAAGCAATGGTAAACCATTTCATCCATCGTGACTACACAGTGATGGGTAGTGAAGTTCATCTTGACATTTACGATGACCGCCTCACAGTCACATCTCCAGGAGGAATGTACAATGGTATGCTGATTCAAGATTTAGACATCGCTGACGTTTCTTCAGAAAGGCGCAATCCCATTCTTGCAAACATAATGGCTCAACTTGACTATATGGAGAAGCGAGGAAGCGGACTTACACGCATTTGTAATGAGACCAAAGCCTTGGAAGGTTATAAGGACGAGCTAAAACCCAAGTTCAAATCTACTCCGACCCAATTCCAAACCATCATCTTTGCCTCTTCCGACACCCCGAATGTCGGAGACTATGACGGAGACCTGTCGGAGACGAA
>ODAI013410839.1_pt1 | contig 18692 bp, 16 predicted proteins | sample 1539321 | NCBI WGS metagenome assembly ODAI01 (sample SAMN02144231, study PRJEB22623) | gut metagenome | biome: sheep rumen | host: Ovis aries | place: New Zealand
CATCCCAACCGCCTTGCCTTGCATCCGCCCGTCGGCATCGACGAATTTCGGCGGATCATGCGCGGCGCCGACATCCTCGTCAACGCCTCCAACGACTCCGACCAGTTCTTCCCCAGCAAGGCGTTCGAGTATGTCACGACCGGCCGCCCCATCGTCGACATCGCCTATCCCCGCCGCGCCAAGAACGAAATCTTCCACCGCCATCCCCACAGGTTACTGCTGGAAATTGGCGAACATCCCACGGATGACGCGCTTCGGTTGGATGATTTCTGCAATGGCGTAGCGCATTGCCATGTTTCTTCAACCGTTTTGTCACAACTGTTCCACGAATACCTCCCCGAAACGGCGCTTGCGCCGATGAAGGAAGCAATCTGCATGAATGAATTGTGAGATGTTGGTGTTCATGATGAAATCAATTGCTACAGTTAATGATCGTTTCAAGGTGCTTTCCTCACTCTTATCGCGATTTGATGATGATGGCATTGAGTATGTTCTTGTCGGGGAATCGCCGGATTATTTGCTTCATGATCTTTCCGGGGACATTGACATTGTTGTTCGACGAACCGATCTTGACAAAGTTCCTGACGTGTTTCGCCGATTGCATGAGGACTGCGGAATCCGGCTTCTCCATGTCTATCGCCACGAAATCGGGGTGTTTGGTTCGCTTTTGACATGGAAATTTGGGGGCGAATGGAATCGTCTAGGACCAGATATCTGCGGAGACTATTATCGGAACGGGCATCTGCTCTTGAAGGCAAGCGACTTGCTGTTCAATCGACATCGCGACACCTCCACGGGGTTCTGGATGCCCACGGCTGAAATGAACTTTGCGTATTACTTGGTGAAAAAAATTGACAAGGGGCGCATCTCCGAGAGCCAGATGCGTTTTCTCCATGCGCGATTTGAAGAATCATCGGAGAAGACGCTCCGGGACATTTTTTCCCGCTGGTTCCACTCGGAACAGATTGATGTCATTTTCAAAACCGTTTTGGCGGCCGATACCGTTGTGTTTCATCAAAACGCACCTGCATTTCGGCGAACGCTCAAACGACATTCGCTTCCGAGCATTTCAACGCGGTTTCAAGATGTTCTCCGTCGGTTTCGGCGTTTGTTCACTCCTTGCGGCATCGTGTTCACAATCTGTGCGCCAGAGTCCGAACAGGATTTTTTCCGCAAAATATGGGAATTACAAGTCGCCCCCTTCTTTCGCAGGAAATCCATTCTGTCGCCATTTTCAAAGGGGTTTCAGGGCGTAGTGGAAGTTTTGGTGTCGAAATGGCATTCCCACGCCGTGTTAATTCCATGTGACGGAATGCCAAGTCGGGTACGAAACCGCGTCTTGAGGATCATTTCCGATAAGGTCTTCATGCTGACGCCAGAAGACCCCAGATTGGCCGATCCATCTTTTCTGATGGATTCCGTCATGCGGTTTCTCTCAACACGAACCGAAAAACGATTTGGGTGGAAGCCAACGAAAGGGAGTGTCCCATGTCAGGAACGGACAAGGTAAGCATTGTCATCATCAACTACAACGGTATGCCATGGCTGGTTGACGCCATTGATTCCTCGAAAAACCAAGACCACGACAACCTTGAAATCATCGTTGTCGATGACGGATCTACAGATGCCTCATGGGACTTTCTGACTGCAAAAGCAAGCGAAGACTCCAGAATCCGAGTTTTTCGCACCCCGCAGAACCTTGGCATCGGCGGAGCAAGAAACCTAGGCATGGAAAAAGCGACTGGAGAATACATCGCTTTTCTCGATTCCGACGATGTTTTTCTCCCAGACACTATTTCAGCGGATTGTCGCGACTTCATCCGTCTTTCTGAGTCTTGTCCAGACCTTGCGTTGCTGATGACCGACGCCTGGGTCATCTCCGAAAAGGGAAGGATTGCTTGCCGATACATGCCAAAGAAATACTGGGGACGTGCCATTGTGGACAACGCCCCAAATTGGACGCTTCCGAGCACATGGTTCCTTCGCCGAAAGTTGGCTTCATCCTTTTTCGCCCCGTACCGATTCGGGGAGTCCTCTTTTTTTGTGGAGCATGTTCGCCGCCATCACCGAGTTGCCTTTGTGGGGCGTGCTGGAATCAAGTATCGCCTTCGGATGCACTCGGCTACCAACGATGACGCGAAAGCTCTTCTTACCGCCATCCGCGCCACGCGGCGAACGGTTGAAGAGGATAGGTTCGACAACCCCGTTCCGCTATCCGAGGTTCCTCCGCCAACGAAAAAGGAAATTGATGCATGGAGACACGGTCGAACGGCAAAATGCGCTTATGTTAATGGGATGTATATGAAAGCTTTCAAATATGGTCTTCTCGCGGCTGTTGCCGATTTTCCTCGTTTTTGCAAACGCGCATGGCGCACGGTTTTCTTCCGTCGGTGACATCATTTGTGAAATCGAGATAACTCTCCATGAAAAACGCCCTGCGCCTCTGTCTTTCCCTGTCCGCCTGCGAGCCGAATCGCGGTTCCGAGCCCGGAGTCGGATGGGCTTGGGCGATTGGAATGGCGAAACGTCATGAGACATGGGTGATCACTCGAGCTAACAATCGATCCGCCATTGAGGCGGAACTCGATCGATTGGTCGTCTCTGCCGAAGAGCGGCCGCATTTCGTCTGGGTCGATCTTCCTGCATGGGTGCGCCGACTCAAGAAGAAGGGCGTTGTTCCGGTTGGTCTTTATTACCTCCTCTGGCAGTTTGCTGCCCGTCGCGCGTGGGACCGGACTGGCATCCGTGTTGACATTATCCATCATGTCACTTTCAACACATTTGCCATTCCCGGAGTGTGGTGGCGCCGCAAGGAGAAAGTGATTCTCGGACCGCTTGGCGGCATGTCGATCTGCCCGAGGGCTTTTCTCCGGTGTTTTCCCTTCCCGGCTCGCATTCGCGAAATTCTCCGCAGCTTTTTCTGCAAGCTTTGGTTTCTCAATCCGTTGTTCCGCTGCGCCCGGCGGAATGCGGACGCCCTGATCTTTACGACCGAGGAAATACGCAAAGACCTTGCCAGAGGTGACGATCGTTCGTGGGCGTTTCTGGAAACGGCCGTTCCGGTCGCATTGGAACACTGGAAAAACGAAACGACGAGGAAACGGCGCGCACGCAGGTTCCTCTGGGCCGGTTCTTTCGAGGGTCGCAAAGCCGGAGACATCGCAATCCGGGCATTCGCGCAAGCCTTTCGGGAAGTGGCGGATCCTCCCGTTCTGGAGGTGCTAGGAAGCGGGGATTTGCAGTCTAGGTGGAAACGACTGGCCGCATCCATTGGAGTGGGTGCCATCGTCCGTTTTCCCGGTCGCGCGTCCCAGACGGAATTGTGGGACAAAATGTCGGACTCGCTCGCGTTCGTGTTTACCAGTGTCCGGGACACAAGCGGCAATGTTGCCCTTGAAGCGCTGGCTCTGGGTACTCCTGTTATCTGCTTCAACCATCAGGGCGTTGCGGAAATGGTAGACGATTTCTGCGGCATTCGCGTCGAACCCCGGTCCTACGGCGAGGCCGTTTCCGACTTCGCCGCCGCCATGCGCCGACTTGCCGACAATCCGGAACTCGTCGACCGTCTCGGTGCCGCCGGCCGCAGCCATGTCCTTGAACGGTTCACTTGGAAGAAGAAGTTCGACGAGGCGGATGCCGTCTACCGGAATGTGCGAATTTAAGACAGGAGAAGGAGGTTCAAAATGGCGGGGGCTTCTTTCTATTCGTTTTTTGCTATTATCCGGCCCTGTCGTGCGTTTGCGACGATTCGCGACCGCGCGTTCGAGGCAATCCTTTCAGTAGGTTGAGGAAATGGCAGTCCAAAATCTGAATGCGTACCAAGCAAAACTCTACCAGTTCGTATTTGGACTGGCGCTTCTTGCACTTGGTTTTTCTACCGTCCGCAAGATGGTGGCAGCTGGCTCGGCAAAGACCGGGTATATGTTAGCAGGAATCATTGTATCTCTTGTTATCGTTTTCATCTTGGATAAGCGTTATTGGCTAGTCCTTCCCGTGCTGTATGTTTTTCCGGTTAGGCTTTCTGGAATTCCTTTTGACGAGAGAGAACTCGCGTGTCTTGCGATCATCGCCATGCACGGCATGCGCATGGCGTTACATCGCGATCAGGTCTCCTTTACGTTCGGAAAGATTCTGCCTGTGCTTCCTGTCATGGCGTGGATTGCAATGGTGTTCTGCCTGAATCCGGCCGGGTTGCATGTTGCCGGCACAAGTTCAATGGGTGGCCGGTTCTATTTCAAGATCTTCGCCGCCTTTTTTGCATTCCTTTCGATGTCCTCCCTGAGTCTTTCGGAAAATGACGCAAAATTTCTATTTCGGACCGTTCTTGCGGCCAACATTTTTGCTGTGGCTCGGAACATATTTCCGTCATTCTCCACCACAGACGTAATCAGTTTGGAGGGTTTTGAAATCCAGGCCACGACCAATTATTCCTTTATTGGGTTCGGAGCTTTGATTCTTCTTCTTTTTGCAAGGTTTCCCTTGTCGAAAATATTCTCATCTCCCAAGTGTTTGGTTTTGTTTATGATTCTGGTCGCCGGAGCAATCTATTCCGGCAAGCGCCAGGTGTTTGGACGTATCGTGTTGCTGTTTCCGCTGAGTTGCCTTTTGCGCCGGAAGGACTTTGCGACGATGTTTTTCGTCGGCATCGTTGGTTTGTGTGCAATCTTTTTTTCCGTTGCAGGAGATGGTTCGTTCTATAATCTACCCCGTTCGGCCAAAAGGGCTCTAGCGGTAGTTATTCCGAAGTATTCCGAGGAAATTGGGGGAGGGGTTTCTGACGTTTTTCGTGAGCAAATGCGGCATCATGCTTATGAAGTGATTCGCTCTAATCCATGGTTGGGGCGGGTTGGTTTTGCCATGTCGCTTGAACAGACAGCTCTTAGTCATGCCATTTTTTCGACGAAAAGTGACAATGGTTTTGGACATGCTGTGGCTGGCAACTGGCACAATATGTGGCTTTCGTACGCCTGCGACTTTGGAGTTCCGTGTCTCGTATTGATTGTGTTTTTATGGCTGCATATCGTGAGGTTCTGTTTTCTTGCCACAAAACTGGTGGTACGAGGAGTGTATCTTCCGGCTTGTTGTCTTATTTATTCGTTTGAGCTGTTGTTTCAGTTCATTTTTGGTTGGTATTCCGGGCATGCGTCAATATCCACCCAAGCCTTGTTGATCAATTACGGGATTTTGATCGCCCTGGTCAACGGATACCAGAAATACGTCTATCGTCCTCCTGTCCAGAACTGGGTAAAATCCTAAAACGCAGTTGGCCTCTCGCGCATACGCGCGCGAGGCCAACTGCGGGGTGCGCCGTACAATTCCCCCGCTTTCACCCAAGAAAAGAATCTGCAGATTCCCTTCTTGACGCAAAAAAAGGAGTTTGCGTATTCTCTTCCTGTCATGAACGACGAAGACTACGAACGCATCGTCCAGCTCTCGCAGGACAAGATCACGCCGGGCATTCCCTGACCTACCCGAAGCGCGGCGACTTCCTCGTTGACGGCCGCTACCTGTTCGAAATCGGAGGCAAGAAGAAGTCCTTCGCCCAAATCAAGGACCTTCCCGACAGTTATGTCGTCGCCGACAATCTGGAAGTCGGCCTTGGCAACAAGATTCCCCTGCAGTGTAATGAATTTTGTGATTTTTTCACAAATCCCTTGTTATTTTTCTGCTTGTATGCTAGTGTTCCGGCCTTGAGGACACGCCCATGCTGATTGAAGCCACGTTCGAAAACATCCTGTCGTTCGACAAACCGACCACCTTTTCCATGGTGGCCGGCAAAATTACAAAGCAGCATACGGATCATGTCCGCAAGATTGGCGGCATGCCCGTGTTGCGCGGCGCGATTCTCTATGGCGCGAACGCCGCGGGCAAGTCAAATGTTCTGAAGGCGCTTCTCCTGTTCAAGAACATGCTGCTTTCGAACGATTGTTCGTCCCTCGCGGGGCAAAACTTCCTGCTGACGGATACCCCCCGCCCGAATATGTCCTTCGACTTGGTCTTCTGTTGGGGGCAGCGGGTTTTTCGATACCGGGTGACGACCGATGGATCGACCATCAAAGAAGAAACACTCTGGATGCGAACGGACGGCGGCGACGAACGGCTGTTCGCCCGCGTTGGAACGAACGTCATCCGGGAGATACCCCTTGCGGACGACTGGTATCGCTCCCGAACGTTCCAGGGACAATCCCTGTATCTGATGAAGATGGTTTCCGATGGGCTGTCCGAATTCCGCGCGACGATTCCGAATGCGGAACTGATCCTTTCTGCCGTCCAGTCCCTTCAATTGGTTTTCCCGTTTTCGCTCGTCATCCCGATCGCGAACGTTCCCATGCTCCTTCCCGGCGGTGCGGAATCGTTCAAAGCCTTTTTGGAAGGCCTTCTTCAAGAAGCCGACGCCGGAATCTCCGAGGTTGTTGCCGCCCCTCTCTCCAAAAAGGCCTTGGAGAGCATGCCGTTGGCCGCGATGCTTGCCAAACCCGATTCGTCCCTGTTGATCGAACAAACACAAGAAATCGCTTACTGCTTTACGTTCGGAACTTCCTATGTTCTTCTTTCGAGAACGAAGTCGGGACTGAAGGGCGAGGAATTGAAACTGCGGCACGGAAGAGCCGTGTTTCCCTTGTCGGTGGAATCCGAGGGAACGATCCGACTTTTGGAATACGCACCGTTCCTCTTCTTTTTGCGATCCATTCCCGCCACGTATCTGGTTGACGAATTTGACAGCCACCTTCACCCCGTTTTGTCGAAATTCCTGCTTCGGACCATTTTCGACCATTCCCATCCCGACGCCCAATTCATCGTTACGGCCCACGACATGACGCTCATGACACACGATCTGTGGCGAACGGACGAGATCTGGTTCGCGGAGAAGCGCTTGAACGGTTCAACCGATCTGTATTCCCTGTACAACTTCACGCCCCGGTTCGACAAGAATCTGGAAAAGGGCTATCGCCAGGGACTCTACGGCGCCGTCCCCTTCCCCGGCGGAGGATTGCGCCAATGAATCCTGATTCATCCCCAATGGACCGAAAACGGTTCTTATCCACCGTCTACCTTTTCTACGAAGGCTTGACGGAACTTCGATACCTGCAGGACCTTGCTTCCGGACGTTCAACGCGGATCATCCGGCGCGAACGGAACGCCGCCCCTCTCAAACTCCTTGAAGAAGCCGTCCGCTTCGTTCGCAAGAACTTCCGGACGATTGCGCGGACGACACCCGATCCGCATGTCTGGGTCGTTTTCGATGATGACGAGAAGCCCGACATCCGTCATGTCGCCGACTGGTTCGACCGAAACAGGATCTCCATTCCGCCCCCTTTTCGCGACCGCTTCCACATCGGTTACATGAAGCCTTGTATCGAATTGTGGGGCATGCTCTGTCACCCCAACGGCAAGAAAGTCTTTCGCCGTGCACACACACATGCCGCGATGCAACGCGAACTCCACCGCGTCATGCCGTCCTACGACCACGACAAAAACCCTTATTTCGACGCCGCCGTCCTGACCGAAACCTCGTTTGCCTGCAAAACCGCCGAAAACTGGACGCGAACGTCCGGTCCGTTTCCGCAGTGCATCAACACATCCTTCTTTGCCGGCATCTACCCTCTCGTCCACCTCTTGACATCCCGATGATCGACACTTCACACGCCGCCCTCACCCGCATCCGCCGCGACGAAGACATCCAATCCTTCTTCCGCGGCTTCGAGTTGCCGTTCCGTCTCGACATCGAATTTTCTCCTTGGCTGACGCCGGACAAAAAGCGCCTACTGGACGCCGACCTTCGCTTTCGTATGTCCCTTGCCGAATGTCTAGTTCGGTCCATCAACGCAATGGTTTAATGAACGCGTCATTCCACTCTGGTTGCCGATGCCGCTTGAAACATGACCGAAACCTGCCGAATCTCCCTGAGCACGCTTGCGACCGATGGCCGCTCGCCGTTCGCGCTCGTGTGCTGCCTGTTCACGAGCCGGTGGATTCGGATGGCGCTCGGGCAATCGGACTGCGGATTGTTTGGTTCGCAACGACCCTCATTCGTCGATGCTTCGCCGATTCTTGCCATTTCTCGTTGATTCGGTTAGTATATGCTTCCTCTACGAACATTTGAAACATGGAAAAGGTTTTGACAGCCCCCGAAGAGCCCTGGTCGCTCGAAATCAAGCCCGAACAGCGTTTGCTCCAGATCGACTTCAAGGAGCTCAGGAGGTGCCGCAGCTTCTCCACGCGGCCCAGCACGCAATCTCTCCTTCGACGGCGCGAGAATCTTGACGCCCAGAAACCCAGAACATGAGATTTTTCGAGAAACCAGTTTTCGTCACAAGACCCTATCTCCCCCCTTTGGAGGATTTCAAGAGAGGGTTGGAGGAGATTTGGGCTTCTCAATGGCTTACGAACGACGGTCCCATTCTTCACAGGTTCCAGACGGAACTGTCCCGGTATCTCGGCGTGCCGGAGACGAATCTCGCTCTGTTCAACAACGGTACGCTGGCGCTGGAATTGGGCTATTACGCGATGGGGCTTGCGGGCGGCGACGTCATCACGACGCCGTTCACGTTCGTCGCGACAAGCCATGCACTGAAACGGATCGGCGCGAATCCCGTGTTCGCGGACATCGATCCCGAAACCATGTGCCTTTCGCCGGAAGCGGCCGAGAAGCTGATTACTCCCCGGACCAAGGCCATCGTTCCGGTCCATGTGTATGGCTGCGCGTGCGATGTCGATGGCTTCCAACGGCTGGGCGAAAAGTACGGAATCAAGATCATTTACGATGCCGCGCACGCCTTTGGCGTCCCCTCGTTGGTCGATCGCGGCGACATGAGCATGTATTCTTTCCATCCAACGAAACTGTTCCATTCGTGCGAGGGTGGCTTGTTGATGTTCAAAGATGCCGCGATCCAGGAAAAACTGTTCGAACTGCGCAACTTCGCCATTCATGGCGAACTGGACTGCACCGACGTCGGTTCCAACGCCAAGATGAACGAGCTTCAGGCTTTGATGGGCCTTGAATGCCTGAAGAAGATCGACGATCTGCTGGGTTGGCGCCAAAAAGTGTTCGAGACATACAAAGCGGCTTTTGACGGTTGCGATGGCATCAAGTTGATTGAAAGGTCCTGCAACAAGGCATACGTGCCGGTGCTGTTCGAGGATTTTGAGACTCGCGAGCGTGTCTATTCCGAGCTCAAAGAGAAATGCAATGTCTATTCGCGCCGCTATTTCTATCCGCTCCTGACAGACTTCGCACCGTATGTCTACGCAAAAGGCACTTGCCCGATTGCTGAAGACCTGGCCTCCAGGGTTTTGACGCTCCCGACCTATTTCGGACTGTCGCTGGAAGAAGTAACGACCATCGCCGCAAACGTGATGGAGATTATCGGATGAGCCAGAAAAAGTTGCTACTTTTGGGCGGAATCCGCTACTTGCTGCCGGTCATCGACGCCGCGCACAAGTTGGGGGCGCATGTCATTACGGCGGACTATCTGCCGGACAACATCGCGCACAAGTATTCCGACGAGTATGTGAATGTCAGCATCATTGACAAGAACGCCGTACTGAAGATCGCCCAGGAAAAGAAGATTGACGGAATCTTGTCATTCGGCGTTGATCCAGGCGTTGTCACGGCAGCATACGTGGCGGAACAGATGGGTTTGCCGTCTCCCCCGCTCAAATCTGTCGAGATTCTCCAAAACAAGGACAAGTTTCGCGACTTTCTTTCAGCAAACGGATTCAACTGTCCGTGGCACAAAGGATATTCGTTCAAGGCTGATGCGTTGCGAGATTTGTCGGTTAATTCGCCAATGTTCCCGCTCATCGTTAAGCCTGTGGATTCTGCAGGCTCGAAAGGATGCCGGCGAGTGGATTCGCCAATCGGACTTGGTGACGCCATTGACGGCGCCATCGCGGAAAGCCACTCCGGCCGCTTCATCGTTGAACAATTCCTGGAGAAAGTCGGTTCTTCGTCCGATACGGACAGTTTTTCCATAGACAACGAACTCGTGTTCTGCAGTTTCAACTGCCAACATTTCGACGCCAGTTCTGCCAATCCCTATACCCCGGCAGCGTTTAGTTGGCCCAGTGACATGCCGGATGCCGCACAACGCAAACTCCGCGAAGAAATCCAGCGATTGATCAAGCTGTTGAATCTTGGCACTTCCATCTACAATATTGAAACGCGCGTTGCAACGGATGGCAAGCCCTACATCATGGAACTTTCGCCACGCGGTGGTGGCAACAGACTCTCCGAAGTATTGAAGATGGCGACTGGCCAAGATTTGATTGACAATTGCATTCGTGGTGCATTGTCAATGCCGCTCAAACCGATGACCGATCCGGTCTACAATGAATCGTGGGCCGAGCTCATCGTCCACTCCAACAAGGCGGGCAGATTCGTCTCGATTGACATGGATTCCGATATGGCCATGAACCATCTCGTCCAAAAAGACCTCTGGGTCAAGCCTGGTGAAGAGGTTTCCGAATTCACCGGAGCCAACCAAACCATCGGCACCCTGGTGTTGAGATTTGATTCGCATGCCCAAGCCGAAGAAGCCATTTCAAGCCCGGGCAAATGGCTATCCGTCCGAGTCGCATAGTTGCCATGAGGTTGATGCAGTAGAATGAATGAGATCTATGGCCTTTCTGGAAATGGGCCCGGACAATCACTAGGTCCGGCCCATGATGAACATACCGCTCGGGAACATGCCTTCAAGACGGGAAAGTGTATGATTCGCATTTTGTCCTCCGCCGATTTGCAGGAGTATCTCTCTTCCGTTTCAAGTGATTTCAATCCCGCCGCAAAAACCACACTTGGAATTCAAGGTTATGCTGAAAAATTGACTCGGCAAGGAATAACGATTGCAGCCACCTCGGATTCTTTTGACACGGAGGGCGTGTTGGGAATCCTTGCCGGGTATTTCAACAATCCCGGACAAGGTTTTTCCTTTGTCTCCGCCTTTCACGTCCGTCGCCCTTTCAGGCGGATGCATATCGGAAAAATGCTCATGGACAAAGCCGTGGAAATCTCTATCAACTCCGGGTTCAAAATGCTACGGCTCAGGGTTGACAAGGACAATGGCGCTGGAATCGTTTTTTATGAACGATACGGGTTTATCAAGATCGGCGAAACCGAAAACCAGTTTGAAATGAGTTTTGATTTAGAACCGGTTGCCATGGTTAACTGCAAAGAATCCGGCAAAATCGGGGAAAGGAAGACCTTTTCATGACGGTATTGGTCATTGGGCAATGCACCCTTCATTGGGGGCGGATGGAGTTCGGGAACATCGGCAACTATTATATTGCCGAACCGATGTTCCGGGAACTGCACAGAGTGTTTCCAGGAGCAGTCATTAAGACGACATTCCAAATGTCATCGGGTTTCTGTGATCGGGAAAAAGTGTCCTGTATTCCCATGGATGCCTATTATGGATGGCATCCGGACGACTTGGCCAAGGCAAAGCGGGAATATGAAGCGGCCAAGCAGTTCAATGAAACTGGTTTGCTGGAATTCCACACACCGTTTATAGACGAATGCCTGTCGGCGGATGCTGTCGTTGACTTTTCCGGTGACATGTGGGGCAAAAACACGGATCTTGCAGGCCCGAATCGTTTCATGGTTGGGTTACTAAAAGATCGAACGGCGCAGTTACTAGGGAAGCCGACGGCAATGATAGCCGGCTCTCCCGGTCCGTTCAACGAGGACGAAAGCCTGTCTTTCGCCCATGAGGTGTTTGACCATTTTGACTATATTTCGAATCGCGACCCCATTTCTCGGTCGGTATTGCAAAAGTATGGATTCAACGTTGACAAGGTTGTTGATCGGACATGTCCGGCCTTTCTATTTGAGCCAGCGGATGATTCGCTTGTTGAACACCTGCTGAATAATACATTTCTTTCCAACAGAACCCGACCGACAATTGGTTTTATCCTTTGTGGATGGAACATGCTCCAAGGACCGTTCAATCGAACAGATTGGCGCGACGAAGAGTTCTCGGCTTATGTGGACGCGATACGGACATTTGTCAAGAAGAACGATGTCAACGTCTGTCTCTTATCTCATTCCAATGGATTTGACATCCCCCCAAAACCTTTTGTATTGACAAAAGGGCGTGATTATCCGCTCGTGGAGCGTTTGTACAAGCTCTTGCAACAATCCGACGTCGCAGGCCACGTTGAATTGTTGGATGGTGTATATCCAGCGAGGGAGACCAAGGCCATCATTCGACGATTCGACATGCTTGTCTCGGGACGCGTTCATGGCGCTGTCGCGGGACTGTCGCAGAATGTTCCTACCGTCATCATCGACTACGGACACGAGCCCAAGGCGCACAAGCTCAGAGGTTTTGCAGCCGTGGCAAATGTTTCGCAGTATGTGGCCGAACCATGCAAAGAAAACGATTTGCTGGCAAAGATGGAGACCGTGTGGAACAACCGCAGTACGATTTCAAAGGATCTTTCGGTGAGGAACGTGTGGATTCGAAACGAGTGCATGCGCCAGTTTGACGAACTGCGGAGCGCCGTGCAGAGATGCAATTCATCTACAACCCTACAGGGCATGGCAGGGGCTAGCCCAACACGACAAGGATAAGTCTCCAAGAATAACATTAGGAGGTTCTGTATGCGATTGCTTGACATCAGACTGAAAAACTACAGGTGCTTTGCCGATCTTCACCTTGACTTGCGCGGCTTGTTCTTGCTGGATGGGGACAAATCGCAGTCTGGCCGTGGTGGCGTTGCCGTTTTGGTTGCGCCGAACGGGAAGGGAAAGACGGCAATACTTGATGGGATCAAGTATCTTCTTGCGTCCTTTATTGCAAGGTTCAAAGATGTCAAGACACCAGGACCGAAGGATTCTGATTTCAGACGCGAGTGGTTTTTTGACAATTCTGGTAAAGTGCATGAAAAGGCCACGGCTCCGTATATGAGATTCGAGGCCACGGCAGAGTTTCCCGACAAAAATATAAACCTGTTGGCAGGAGAAAGAAGGCTTGCAACTTGGGATATAACTCGATTGCGTGACAAATCAACAACCACAAGAGGCTTGGTGCCTTCCGGAAAGGCTCTTGGCGAGATTAATTCAGTTGCAGATTTGTTTATTGACGGAGATAGTAACGACCAACCACTACCCTTACCGATCCTTGCGTATTACAACACAGAACGCGCGGTTGTCCGAAAGAGACCGGAACGTAGGCGGGCATTTCAGAAGGTTTTTAAGCGCACAGAAGCCTATGTGGAGGCATTGGATGGCGGTCTTAACTACAAAAAACTCATAGAGTGGTTATGTTATGTTGAAGATAAACTTTGGGCCGAACGGCAACAGCGAAGAGATTTCGATTATGTTTCATTGGAAGAGAAGACCATTCAGAAGGCGATTGATGGGCTGTTGCCAGGGTTTTCTAATCTTAAAGTAACAAAGAATCCTCTGAACCTTGCCGTGGATGTCAATGAACATGGAGTTATCAAAACTTGTTTTGTTGACGAGCAGTTGAGCGATGGGTACAGGATCGTGCTTGTTCTTGCCTTGAATTTAGTGTCTCGGATTTTGGAGGCAAATGGGGAGATGCCAAATGCAACGCCCGAATCTCTTCTTTCCAGCGATGGAATTGTCCTTATCGACGAAATTGACTTGCATTTGCATCCTTCATGGCAGCAGCGAATCGTTGGGGACTTGAACAGAACATTTCCAAATATACAGTTCATTGTAACTACGCACAGCCCACAGGTTGTTTCGTCTGTTCCGAAGGAATGTTTAAGGGTCATTTCGGATACGGGAATTGTCCCATTGTCTCAACCAACACAAGGTGTTGAGGTGTCTGACATTCTTAGGGGGATTTTTGGAACGAGTCCAGCGCCGCAAAATCTTGAGATAGTAAACAAGCTCAACCGACTCATAGCGTTAACTAGCGGTGGAAGAGGCGATACGATGGAGTGGAGGATGCTATATGACGAACTGGTTTGTTACTATGGAGAAGAATATGGGCCGTTGAAGGGTGCCGTTATGCATAAGGATTTCTTGGAAAAGCTAAAGCAGGAGCGTACTGATGCATAAATTGGCCAGACCGACTGCTGAACCAGAAGTGTTATCAGAGGCCCAATCATTAGGCGCGAATGATTGGGAATCCTTCTGGCATGGACGAATCACTGAAAAGACAGAACTCCAGCAAGCCCTCCTTGATATGCAAGATGGAAAGTGTGCCTATTGCGAGGCAAAAGTTGACCTGCATGAAGGCCACATTGAACATTTTAGAAGGAAAAATCCCAAATGGTTTCCGGAATTGACATTCGTGTGGAGCAACCTTTACTATTCATGTTGCAAAAAAGGAACTTGCGGAAGGCACAAAGATCGCGTTCTCTCACGTTCTGATGTTGACAAGTTGATCGATCCCTGTGTTGATGATCCTGAGGAATTCCTTCAGTTCACTTTTGATGGTAATGTGACGGCTTGCAGCAACCTTGACAACGATGGCTTGTCACGAGCCATGCTGACTATAAGCACTTTTAATTTGAGGCATGAGGAGCTTGTCGATGCCCGCAGGAATACTCTTAAGGGGTATGAGTGGTTGAAAAAGCGTTCAGCTAAGGAAATTGACGAATACCTTGACGATCTGTCATCGGAAACACCGTTTCTTACGGCAATATATCATTTTTTTGGTAAAAAGCGGCATGGGTAATGGAAAACATGAATGGTATTCAGATCTGAAGGTGTCATAATGTCTGCTCCATCCCTAAAATCCAAAGTCGCGAAAGGCGCCGTATGGACGCTGCTGGAAAAGATGTCCACGCAGATCGTCACGTTCGTCGTCGGGATGATCTTGGCGCGGCTTCTGACCCCGAACGACTATGGAACAGTTGCGCTGACGGGCATTTTCTTCGCCGTCGCGGGCGTTCTCGTGAACTGCGGGTTCGGGGAGGCTCTTATTCAAAAGAAGGACGCCGACGATCTGGATTACAATTCGGTGTTCTACCTGAACATCGCCCTTTCGCTTGTGACGTACGCCGTCCTGTTCTTCGCCGCGCCATGGATCGCGCGTTTCTACAAGACACCGGAACTCGTGGCCATCGTTCGCGTTTCCGCCGTCGTGTTCGTTTTCAACGCCGTGAATGCGATCCAGGGAGCTGAACTCACGAAGAAGATGCTCTTCCACCTGAGTTTCCGGATCTCGTTGATCACGACCTTCACGTCGGCGATCTGCGGCGTTACGCTGGCGTTCATGGGATATGGCGTCTGGGCGCTCGTCTGGTCCTCCTTGATATCCGGGTTTGTCGGCGTCATTGCCCGATGGCTCATCATCGCGTGGAGACCGCGGCTGATGTTCAGCTGGAAGCGCCTCAAGCCGCTTTTTGCCTACGGATGGAAGATGGCTGCATCGGGACTGCTGGATGCGTTCTTCAAAAACCTGAACGGGCTGATCATCGGCCGTCTGTATTCCCGGGCCGATCTGGCGTATGTCAACAAGGGACAGTCGTTGCCGCGTCTGGCCATGAACGAGGTGGACGGAACGCTGGGGCGCGTCTCGTTCCCAGCGCTCGTGCAACTTCAAGGAGACAAGGCGCGTCTGCGCGACGCAATGCGTCGGATGATGACATGTTCGGCGTTCCTCGTCATGCCGCTTATGGTTCTTGTCGCCGCCTGCGCGCATTCCGAGTTGCGATTGCTGTACGGTCCGCAATGGACGCCCGCCGCGCCCTACATGATGCTGGCTTGCTTCTCGTATGCGCTCTACCCCTTCCACACGATCAACCTCCGAGGCATTCTGGCGCTGGGTCGCAGCGACATTTTCCTGAAACTCGAAATCGTGAAGAAGGCCCTTGTCCTTGTTGTGGTAATCGGCGCATCGCGGCTGGGCGTCTTCACCTGGATGGCCATCTCCGCATTTGCGATCGGCCCCTTGGGCGTAATTATCAACGCCTGGCCCAACCGGAAACTCCTGAACTACCCGCTCCGCATGCAAGTACGGGACGTACTCCCCACGATTCTCGTCTGCGTCGCGGAAGGCGGCGTGGTCGTAGGAATCAACCTGATAGGAAGTAGGCTTCAACCCTCGCTTGGCGTGGCGGAAGAAGGAACGACCTTGATGGTGTTTCTGGCTGTAAAGTTGCTCCTTCAGGCCGTTCTTGGACTGGGGACGTTTTTTGCTCTTGCGTATGCGTTCCGTCTCAAACCAATGGGCGAGTATGCACGCATGGCGGCGGTTATTCTGCAAAAGCGCTGGCCTAAGGTTGTTCCAGTGTTGGAAAGGAGATTTGCAAAATGCCCCTGAAAGAAGAACTTGAAATTCTTCGTGGAGAACCGATAGAGGTTCTCTCCGGCAATCCATTGGACATCCCTTACATTGAGACGTCCGATCCTGATAAGCTTTGCAAAAATCCAGTCGTCTCCGTGCACATGGTAACCTACAATCACGAACCATATATCCGGCAGGCGATTGAAGGCGTAATAATGCAGAGAACCGATTTCGAATTTGAACTTGTGATTGGCGAAGATTGTTCAACTGACAAGACCCGTGAGATATGTTTTGAGTACCAAAAGAGACACCCTGACAAAATCCGTGTTCTCTGGTGGCATGAGAATCTAAATCAACGCAAGCATCCCGCTGGTGGCAACGGCAAGCGAAACATAGCGCATTGCCGGGGTGAGTTCATAGCCTATTGCGAGGGCGACGATTACTGGATTGACCCTCTGAAATTGCAGAAGCAGATCGATGTGATGCGAAAACATCCTAACGTTGGACTGTGCCATTGCCGGAATCGGATGATTGGATTGGACGGGACGGAGTGGGGGTCGGATAGAAACGACGGAAGGCGAAGCGGGGTCATTCCATCGGATGAATTTGTTGCCCGTCATGTGTTCGGTTGGGATTTCAAAGGGGCGTTCGGTCGCGGGGCATCTGTAACAACGCCGACAGCTCTCTTCCGCCGTTCGTTCATAGATGAAGCAAACAAGAAATTTGACATTTTTACTTGGCGCTTGCTTTTGGGCGACGAACAGAATTATCTTGGCGTGGGTTGTATTTCAGATGTCTATTTCATGACAGATGAAATGGCCGTTTATCGACGAAATCCTGGTAGTGCGGTATCAACGCTTGGCGGTCTACTCAGACGGGATCACATATTAGTTAGAATGTATTTTGCCAGGATGATGTATGGTCTTGCTCCTTCCGACATATCCCCTGCCATGCTTGACAATTTCCGGCTTTCCATCATAAGGAGCATGTGCCAGAAACGGAAAAATCCCGATGGCTCCCTTTTGTGCCATCCTTCCCGGTATATCGTCAAGGTTCTGACTATCCGGAGAAACAGACGGGTTTTCTTGTCATTTCGCGCATTTCCGACTATGCTGTTTCTGCTTTTTGGATTTGCCAATTCCTTTGTGATAAGAGTCCAGAGCTGGTTCCATCGCAAATTCTTGAAAGATTCGTTCTCTCGGGCGGGAAAACCATTTTTCCAGAGGTTTCTCGAACATCAATGAGGTAGCCATGTATACGGACGAAATAAACTCACAGATTGTCATTGCTCTTTTGAAGGCGCATGGCATTCGCAAGGTTGTAGCGAATCCGGGCACGACGAACATCTCGTTCGTTGGCTCAGTTCAAAATGATCCGTGGTTTGAGGTCTATTCAGGCATTGACGAGCGCCATTCTGCCTACATGGCTCTGGGTATGTCGGCCGAAAGTGGCGAACCGGTTGTGTTAAGTTGCACGGGCGCCACGGCAAGCAGGAACTATTTTCCCGCACTAACGGAGGCATTCTATCGCAAACTTCCTGTTTTAGCGCTGACATCAATTCACCATATGAATAGTGCTGGAAACCTTCTGCCGCAGATGCTGGACAGAACGCAGCAACCAAAGGACACAGTTCGTTTCTCCTTGCAATGTCCCGTACCAGTCACACCTAGGCAGATTGAAGACTGTGTGTCGAATGTCAACAAGGCATTATTGGAATTGTTCCGACATGGTGGCGGACCTGTTCATATCAACCTTGAGACGGAACGCGCATTTTCGTTTGGGGCGAAAAGGCTTCCGGATGTCCGTGTCATAAGACGCATCGCCACTCTTCGCGATGCCTGGCCGGTAATTCCACAAGATGCGAAAGTGGCAGTTTGGGTAGGCAGTCACAAGAAGTTCACCATGAGTGAAATGGAGGCCCTTTCTTGTTTTGTCAAATCGCATGATTCGGTTGTGTTTCTTGACTGCACCAGTTCCTCGTATACGGGTGAAGGGTCCGTATTTGCAGCCCTTGCTGCACAACAACGGGGCTTTCTTCGCAATCCGGAGAATCTTGAATTGCTGCCAGACCTTGTGATCCAGATTGGCGAAATCAGCGGCGATTATCCGACAATGAGCATCATTGAACACGCAAAGTCAATCTGGCGTGTGGGCGAAGACGGAGAAGCTCGGGATCTGTTCAACAAATTGACATATATTTTTGAGATGCCTGAGGAAATATTTTTCCACCACTATTCTACAGGAACGCCGCACGATCTTGTCTATGCAAGCAAGTGGCAGACCTTGACCGCAAGACTTCAGATGAAACTTCCCAATTTGCCATTTGGCAATCTCTGGATTGCTTCTTGCATGCATGACAGGCTCCCTCAGGGGGCGTGTCTACATCTGGGCATATTGAACAGCCTGCGAACATGGAATCTATTCCCGGTTCCACCAGGAGTGGAGTCTTCGTGCAATGTCGGAGGTTTTGGAATTGATGGG
>ODAI011967260.1_pt1 | contig 18688 bp, 6 predicted proteins | sample 1539321 | NCBI WGS metagenome assembly ODAI01 (sample SAMN02144231, study PRJEB22623) | gut metagenome | biome: sheep rumen | host: Ovis aries | place: New Zealand
GCCTAGGCCTGCCCCCGGCCCGGCCACTGACTGGATCCGGCCTGACGCGGCCGAACCCGACCTGGCCTGAACGAGCCCGACCTGGCCTGAACGAACCCGACCTGGCCGGACCCGGCCTGACGCGGCCGGGCCTGACCTGTCTTGGCCCTGCCCGGCCCCGGGCTACTGCAGAAGCGCCAGCAGCTCCTCGTCGCTGAGCGAGGTGACGCTGGTGGACGTGCCTTCGAGGAAGTCGGCCGCCAGCTCCCGCTTTTCCTGGTGCATGGCGATGATCTTCTCCTCCACGGAGCCGGCCGTGACGAAGCGGTAGATGGTGACCGGGCGCTTCTGGCCGAGCCTGTGGGCGCGGTCCGAGGCCTGGTCCTCCACGGCGGGGTTCCACCAGGGATCGAGGTGCACGACGTAGTCGGCGGCCGTGAGGTTGATGCCGGTGCCGCCCGCCTTGAGCGAGAGGAGGAAGACGTCGCAGGCGCCGTTCTGGAAGGCGTCCACGCGCTCGCGGCGCTTCTTTTCCGGCGTTTGGCCGTCCAGGTAGAGGTAGGGCGTGCCGGCCTTGCCGAGGGCCTCCTGCACCAGCGCCAGGAAGGAGGTGAACTGGCTGAAGACGAGCACCTTGTGGCCGCCTGCCACGAGCTCCTCCAGCACGTCGAGCAGGCGCTCAATCTTGGAGCCCATGCCCTGGAAGGCCTCGCCGGCGTGCTCCAGATCGCCTGCAGCCAGCGAAGGATGGCAGCAGGCGCGGCGCAGCCTGGTGAGCCAGAGCAGGATGAGGAAGCGCTTCTGCTCGGGCGGAGCCTGCTCGAGGTTCTCCATGGCCTCGCGGCGCAGCAGCTCGTAGAAGGCCTTTTCGTCGTCCGAAGGCTCGATGACGATGTTCTGCTCCGTTCTCGAGGGCAGCTCGTCGAGCACGGCGCTCTTGAGGCGGCGCAGGAGGAAGGGGCGGGTGAGCTGGCGCAGGGTGCGGCTGGCCGACGTGCCGGGCGCGGCCTGGCCGAAGCGCTTGCGGAAGCTCTCGTAGCCGCCGAGCAGTCCCGGATTGATGACCGCGAAGATGCTCCAGAGGTCGTCGATGCGGTTTTCAATGGGCGTGCCCGTGAGGGCGACGCGGAACTGGGCGCTGATCTCCCTGGCGGCCTTGGCGCGCTTGGTGAGGGGGTTCTTGAGGGCCTGGGCCTCGTCGAAGACCGCCATGGCCCACTTCACCTGGGAAAGCTCCTCCGACACGTTGGCGAGCAGGCCGTAGCCCACGACGAGCACGTCGTTGGGGCCAAGGCCCTGCACGGTCTCGGCGCGGCCCGCCATGCCGAGCCGCTTTGCCGACAGGGTGGGCGCAAAGCGGCCGAGCTCGATCTCCCAGTTGGCGCACACCGTGGTGGGCGCGACCACGAGGCAGGGGCCCGAGGCTGCCTGGTTGAGCATGACGGCTATGGTCTGCACGGTCTTGCCGAGGCCCATGTCGTCGGCCAGGCAGGCGCCCACGCCCCAGATGGCCAGGCGCTGCATCCACACGTAGCCCTCGCGCTGGTAGTCGCGCAGCTCGGCCCGCAGCCGGGCGGGCAGCCTGGGCTCGGCCTCGAAGGCCTTGTGCATGCGCTCGAGCGAGGCCTCGAAGCGCTGGTCCATCTTCAGATCCATGCCGGCGGCCATCTTCTCCATGGCGCCGGCCGCCAGCCCGCTGAACTGCATGGCGCCGCGGCCCTTTTCGGCCATCATGGCCTTCATGCCGGCAAGCCTGCGGCGAAGCTCCTCGGTGAGGGCGAGGTACTCCCCGCCGCCGAGGCTCACGAAGCGGCTGCCCTGCAGGGCCTGGAGCAGCTCCTTCAGGCTCATGACGCGATCCTCGTCGATGGCGGCCTCGCCCGACAGGGCGAACCAGTCGCGGCCTGCGCCGGCCTGGGCCACCGAGAGCTTGACGTTCTGGACCTTGAGGGTGCCGGCAAGGCGCAGCGCCCGCCCCTTGGGCCACTCCAGGCTCGACTTGAGCCCGCAGTCCCTGAGCTGCTCCAGCAGCTCCAGCACCTCGGCCGGCTCCTGGCTGGTCCACTTTCCCTCCTCGAGGTTCTCGCCCAGGGCGGGACAGGCTTCGGCAAGGGCCTGGAGGGCCTCGGTCTCGGCCTCGAAGTCGCGCTTCGTGCGCAGGGGAACGGCCGGGCCTGCCTCGGCCCCGGCCTCCCTGCCGGCAGCCTCGGGGGCCAGTGCCGCCAGCGGCTCGGCAACGCCTGCGCCCGTGGGGAAGAAGGGCGTTTTGGGTCTCGCGAAGGGACGCACGCCCACCTGCGCCGAGAAGCCGCCGCCCGGCGTCTGCTCCAGCTGGAGCACGGGACTGGGATCGGCCTCCACGGCCTCGGCCTCGATGTCCGCCCGCAGGGGAATGGCGCCGTCCTGGCGGGTCAGGGCGAAGACCTTGGACAGCTCGCTGCGCGGAAAGTCGAGGCCGCTGCCGACGATGCCCGCAATCTGGCGCTCGCGCACCGTGGGCTTGAAGTACCAGATGATGCCTTCCCCGCGCGCAAAGGCGAAGACAACGCTCTTCGTTTCCAGGTCCTGGCCGCTGAGGCCTGCGCCGTCGACGGTGAGCCGGCAGGCGCCGTCCTTCCCGCCGCAGAGCCTGAGTCCCAGGCTGCCGCGCTTGATCTTCACATGCACGAGCCCGTCATCGGCGTCGGCCACGTAGACGTTGTCCTGCCCCTCCAGGGACTCGCAGCAGGTCTCGAGGGAGAGCGACATGCCGCTCCACCAGCCCTGCCCCCGCTCGATGCAGGAAATGACGCTGCGGTCCTCGGGGCGCAGCCAGTCGTAGCTGGCGCCCTTCTCGACCAGGCGCTTGAGGGAGCAGTTCCTGGGCTTGTTCCAGCCGCGCACGCCGCGGGCCTGCTCCATGGCCTCCACGCTCTCGAGATCCTCGTCCACTATCCACAGCAGGCGCTTGGTCTTGCTCTGCTCCGCCTCTGCGCCGTCGAGGCCGTTGGCGATGCGCACGAGGGCGCCGAGCCGCAGCTGCCAGGGCGACTTGTCCTCCACCAGCGAGGCGAAGCTGATCAGGGCCAGGGGCGCTGCGGCCTGCCCGCTTCCGGCCGCAGGTGCCGAATCTGGCGAGCTGGCGCCGGCAGGCGCGGCTTCCGCAGAGCCGGCCTGGCCGAAGGGCGGATCCGCCGGCTGCGGAGTCCAGGGAAGGCCCGCCCTGGCCATGAGCTGGCCGAAGAGGGCGCTGAGGGCGGGAAGGCTGCGCACGGCCTTCTCCCAGCGCTCAAGGGCGAGGCAGGCTGCCTTGTCTTCCCCGAAGAGCCCGAAGCGCGCGCACGCCGCAAGGCTGAAGAGCGCGGAAAAGCAGTTCTCCTCCATTCCCATGCCGGCCTTCCGGATCAGCTCCAGGCCGTCGGCCTCCTTGCCGAGGCGCAGCAGATCGAGGGCCTGCAGGGCCCTGAAGCCCCACTTGCCGGCCCAGGGCAGGGTCGGATCCCCCGCATCGGGGTTGGCGAGCGGCGCGATCTCCGTGCGCAGCCGCCCCAGCTCCTTGACCGAGCCGTGGAGGAAGAGGGCCAGGGCGTGCCAGAGGCCCAGGGCGTCGGGCGTAAGCCGCTTCCTGATCTTGCGGGTCTTGGCGTAGAGCTTTTCGCAGCTCGCGAAGCGGGCAAGGCAGGCGGGATTCCCTGTCAGCAGCAGATCGACGGCCTGGAGGAAGTGCACCGTCCAGTAGGCTTCGGCATCCTTGAGGCCGCCGATGGCGGCCATGGCGCGGACGCGCAGGCCGCTCCAGTAGTAGACGGCGGCCTTGACCGAGGGATGGAGGACATCGGCTGCCTGCGCGTCTCCGGCGAGCAGGCGCTTCTGGGCCCAGAGGAAGGCCTCGGAGACCTCGCCGTGGAAGAGGAAGTTCTTGACCGCGTCGTCGGCGACCATCCAGCGGGCCGTCGGCGTGCGCGCCTCCATCCACGCGGCGCCCGGCCTGGCGATGCGCAGGAGCAGCCGGCGCTCCGGGCTTCCCGGCCCCAGCGCGTGCAGGGCAAGGCACTCCATGTCCATGTTGCAGTAGATGGCGGCCGTCTGCGCCAGGGCCAGCAGGCCGGGCTTCTTCTCGAAGGTCTCGGGCGCCGCGCCTATGGCCTTGACAAAGGCCGCCGGCTCGGAGCGGTTCGGGACGAGGGCCAGGAGCCCGCGGCGCATGCTGTCGGGCATGATCTCGTCCGAGTACCCGTAGCTGCCCGTGTAGGGCACGCCCTTCCACATGAGCCTGGTGCGGTAGTTGGAGATGGTGGAGCGCTCATAGTAGAAGCGGTCGTAGCCCTGCAGGGCGCCGATGGACTTCATGGCGTGCCACAGGGCGATGCTGGCCTGGGAGTCGCCCATGTCGACGATCAGGGCGTCGAGCAGGAGAAAGGCCTGCTGCCAGCCCTCCAGCTTGGGGAACAGGGTTTTCGTGAAGTTGTCTGCAGTGACGCTGGACTTGGCATTTTTGGCGCACACGGGAAGGACTCCGGGGCAAAGGGGCAGTGCGGAAGGCGCGGGACAGCACGGCGTAACGCTCGCCTTGGCAGGCGGCCTTGCCTGGGCGGACGCCGGCGGCGGCCGAAAGGAAACAATTACCCTAGATCAGGGCCGTTTGAAAGGGGCATTCTGGCGAAACGAAATGGCGGAAGCGGACTGGCAGACAGGCAGTCTGGCGGCATGGCGGAATGGCGCCGCGCCTAGCCGAGCAGCCCGAAGAGCTCCCGGGCTGGCAGGCGCCGCATCCCCGGGTCCCGGCCCTCGAGCAGGCTGCGGATCAGGCCCAGCCGCTCCGGCGCCAGGGCGAGCAGGCGCTCCTCCAGGGTGCCGGCCAGGGCCAGGCGCAGCACCAGCGGCAGGCTGGACGGCTCTGCCTCTCCGGCCTGCCCGGCCTGGCCGGCCTGTCCTGCCTGTTCAGCCGTAAAGCAGCCTGGCGCAAAGGACGCCAGCGCCTGCAGCCAGACCAGGGCAAGGCGGCGCTTGCCGGTCAGCGCCGCAAGGCCGGCAGGCAGGCCCGCATTGAGATCCTGGACCAGCACGACGCAGGGCATGTCCCTGTCTGCGGCAGGCCCGCAGACCGCATCCGCAGGCCGCCTGTCCGGAACGTCCGCCATGCCTTCAGGTTCCAGGACTTCAGGCGCCAGGACTTCAGGCGCCAGGGCTTCGGGCGGCAGGACGTCCTCCAGGCGAAGACTCCTGATGCCGGCCCTGCCGAGGGCCTCCCGGGCAGCCTCGAGGCCTGCCCCGCCGCAGACGGCGACCACGGCCAGATCCGCCTCGCCGAAGTCCCTGGCAAGCTCGCACAGCCGCTCGAGCTTGGCGCTGGCTGGGGCTTGGCCTGCGCCGGGAGCCGCTGCGCCAGGCGAGCAGGCGCAAAGGACGTCCCGCAGGGCCTGGACCAGCCTGCGCCGGCGGTCCGGACCGGGCGCCTGGGAAGCAAGCTCCCGGGCCTGCGCCTCCAGCGCGAGCACGCGCTCCCGCTCTTCCGGCAGGGGATCGGCGAGCAGGGTCTTGGCGAGGCTTCGCCGCAGGGGCAGCTCTTCGGCAAAATCGGCCAGCGTGCGCCTGAGCACGAAGGGCCTGGCAAGCAGGCGCAGGGCTCTGCCGGCATAGCTTCCCGGCTGGGTCTGGGCAAGCAGCCTGACCCCCTCCCGGGATCCGAGCAGGCCGGGCGCGGCCACGGAGAGCAGGGACCAGAGCAGATCAGGCCGGCTTTCCAGCGCCAGGCCCCCAAGGACAAGGCTTGTGCGCGCGCCGGTCTGGCGGGCGGCCCGGCAGAGGCTTTCGCTGGCCAGGCGCCGCGCGCCGTCGAAGACGGCCATGGCAAGGCCGGCGCCGGCAAGGACGCCAGCCGCGGCCTCCAGGCCGCTCCAGCCAAGGAGCAGCACGTCGCCGGGAAGGGCCGCGGCAGGCGCGCCCTCCTCGCCGAGGCGCCGCGTCTCGAGATCCGGCGCGAAGCGGGCCAGGGCGCGCTCCCAGCCGGCCAGGGCCAGATCGGGACAGACAACCAGGCAGGGGCCCCGCCTGGCTTCGGCAAGCAGGGCCGCTATGGCCTGCACGCCCTTGCCCAGGCCCGGCTCGTCGCAGAGGCACGAGCCCGCGCCCCAGAGCGCAAGGCGCTGGATGAAGCGCGCGCCTTCGCGCTGGTAGTCGGCAAGCTGCGCCATGAGGCCTGCGGGGATGCCGGGTTCGGCCGCAAGGGCGGCCTTGCCGGCCTGCACGGCGGCCTCGAAGGCGCTGTCCGCGCGCAGCTGCATGCCTTTCGCCATGGCAGCTACGGCGCCGGCAGCCAGGGTGCCGAAGCGCAGGGGCAGGCCGTCGTCCGTCACGGCGGCCAGGCCTGCCAGGCTGCGGCGCAGGCTGTCGTCCAGCGCCAGATGCGAGCCCCCGCCGAGGCTGACAAAGCGCCGCTCGCCAACGCCGGCAAGCAGCTCTGCCAGCGGGACGGCCTGGCGCAGGCCGCCTGCCGGAGTCTGCGCCGCGCCGGACGCCTCGGAATGGCCAGACGCCTCGGGGCAGTCAGGCGCCTCGGGATAGCCGGGCAGGTCGGGAAAGCCTGCCATGTCGGAAGATCCGGACGCAGCGGAAGAACTGGGCGCGTCGGAAGAACCGGGCGCGGCAGAGGCCAGGGCCTGGGCAGGCACGCAGGCTTCGCCGTCGAGGGCAAAGCGGGATCCGTCGCCGCCGAGGCTTGCGACGTCAAGGCGCAGGTCGCCCGGCATAAGGACGCCTGCCAGCCTGATCTCGCCCCCCCGGGGCCAGGAAAGCCGGACGGGACGGCCCGAGGCGGCCAGCTGGGCCAGCAGCTCCAGCAGCGCTTCGGGGCTTTCGCAGCGCCACACGTGGTCTTCGAGTCCGCCCCCCAGGGCCGGACAGGCCGAGGCCAGGGCATCCAGGGCCTCCTGCTCGGCCGGAAAGCTGCGCTTCGCGCGCTGGACGCAGGGAGCAAGCTTCTTCCTGCCCCGGGATCCTGCCGGCCTTGCGGCAGGCAGTCCCTGTCCGGGCGCCATGGCTGCCAGGACTTCGGCAGGGCCTTCCGCGCAGGGATAGAAGGGCGTGCCCTCGCGTCCCAGGGGCCTGACGCCGACGCGCGCCCGATAGCCCTGCCCCGAGGGTTCAAGCACCAGCCAGGGGCTGGGATCGGCCTCGGCCTCGGCCGTTTCCAGCACGGCCTTCAGGGCGAAGGGACTGCGCTCGCCTGCCATGGCTAGGATTCTGGCGGCCGCCTCGCGGGGCAGATCCATGCCCGCGCCGACTATGCCCGCCATCTGGCGCTCGCGCACGCTGAGGCGGCAGTAGCGGACGGTGGTCCTGCCGGCCTGGTCCTCTTCGCGGGCGTAGACGACCTCTCCCAGGCCCCGGTCGCGGTCTGCGGGATCGACGCCCTCGACGGCAAGCCTGAGGGCGCCCTTCTCGGCGTCCTCGAGCCTGAGCACCATGCGGCCGCGCCTGAAGGCGGCAGGGACAAGCGTGCCGTCGGCTTCGCGCAGAACGACCCTGTCCAGGCCCTCGAGCAGCTCGCAGCAGCTGTCCAGGGCAAGCTCTGCACTCTGCCCCTTGGCAGCGGCCAGGGCCAGCAGGCGGCGGTCGACGGGCGCAAGCCAGGCGCAGGACTCCTCCCGCTCCTGCAGGCGCTTCAGGGAAAGCTCGCGCGGCCGGCTCCAGCCCCGCGCGCTCCGGGTCTGGTTAAGGGGGTCGACGCGGGAAAGGCCGCTGTCCACGGCCCAGAGCAGGCGCCGTCCCTGCTGGGGCGCCTCCTCCAGGAGGCCTTCCTCCGCGGCTATGGCCTCAAGGGCCTCGAGGCGCATCTGCCATCCGTCCTGCCCAGCCACGAGCTGGTCGAAGCGGCGCAGCCCTTCCGCTCCGGCCGCGGGACGGCCGGCCTGGGCCTGCGGCGCGGCCTGCCCGCCATCCACGGCAAGCCTGCCTTCCTGCGCAGGCACGGCATCCTCCGCAAGCACGGCAAAGAGGGCCTGCAGCAAGGGCAGATCGCAAGCCCGCCGGCTCCAGTCGGCCAGGGCCGGCCCGAGGCCCTCCGCGCGGCCGCCGTCTTCGCCGCTTCCGCCGGCCTGGGCGAAGCGCTTGAGGGCCGCCAGGCGCAGGAGCCTGGAGGCGCAGCAGCGGTCCTCGAAGACCGCGTTTGCCGGATCGTCCTCTGCCAGCAGGGCCCTGCCCTGGACGAGGGCGCCCCGCCTGAGGCTGTCGAGGGCCAGCAGTGCCTTGAAGCCGGGCGTTCCCGACCAGCTGGCAAAGACGCCGTCCGGCCTCGAGGCGCACACGGCCTCGATCTCCCCGCGCAGCGTCCCGAAGGCCAGCCCCTCGCCGGCAAAGGAGGCCGCTGCCTGCCAGAGGCCGGGCGCGCCGGCCGCGAGCCTGCGCTTCGTGCGCTGGGCCTTGGCCCAGAGCCGGGCGGACTTGGCGAAGGCCTCGCCCGAATCCTCGCCGTGCAGGAAGCGGTCGAGGGCCGCGAGGTGCCAGGCCCGCCATTCGGAGCGGGTCTGGGGATCGCCGGCCAGGGTCTCGGCCATGGCGCCGCGCTCCCCCTTCCAGAGCCAGAGGCAGGCCCGCTCGACGCAAGGCAGGCCGGCAAGGCAGGCGTCGCCGGCGCCAAGGCGCCGGCTTGCCAGGCCCAGCAGCGGGGAAAGCTCGCCGGCAAAGAAGAGGCTGCGCACGGCATCGCCGGCTGCGGCCGCCAGAATGGCGGGCATGCGGCTCTCGCCCCAGGAAGCCGGGGGACTGGCGAGCCTGAGCTGCACCATGCGCTGGGGAGAGCCGGGATCCTGGGCGCAGAGCAGCTCGAAGTCGCGCTCCCGGTTGGCGTACATGGCGCCCGTCTGCGCCAGAGCCAGCAGGGTCGGGGAGCTGGCGTAGCCCTCGTTGAGGTTGCCGAGGCGCTCGAGCACCGTGCAGGCGCCCTCCTCCTCGCCGGCAAGGCAGGAGAGGGCAAAGCGCAGGGAGGGCGGCATGCCCGTTCCGCCAGGACCTGCGCAGGGCACGCCCTGCTGGACGAGCCTTGCGCGCAGCCCGGCGACCTGCTCCGCTCCGCGCAGGCCCTTCGGAAGCCTCCCTCCGTCCTGGAGGGCGCGGAAGAGCGTTTCGTCCTGGTCCTGGGGCGTGGCGCCCACGGTGAGGGCGTCCAGGACGAGGAAGGTCTGCAGGGGGGCGTCGAGGGCGCCAAGGCCTTCTTCGACAAAGGCATGAACGTGATCGGAGAAGCTCGCGGGACGGTCGTCCGGAGGAGTGGCTGGCATGCTTGAGGCTCCTTGCCGTGGAAAGTGTTCAGGGGCGAGAGCCTAGCACGCTCGCTGCCGCTTTCCAAGAATGGCGGACCTGCCTCTCAGGGCGGCTGCATGCAGCAAAAGACAGGCGGCCAAGGGGGGTGGCAAGGAGGCTTTCTTTTGCTCCTTATCTGCACGCGGGTGCTGGAGTCGGTCGATTGCCATTCTGGCAAAGCCCCGCGAGCGCGGAATGATGGCAGGCGGAAAGACGGCTGCCTTCCATAATTCGTCATGTTCAAGCGAGACAGGGCCAGCAGGTCCCCGGCCTTCAGGCCTTCATTATCCCCTTGGCATCAGCGCAGAGCCTTCACTCTGAAAGGGGCAGGAAGTCTCGCCTTCCTGCCCCGCGGGGCGCTCCCTCCGTGGTTGAGCGCACGCAGATTTTGCCCCCGGCTGGCACGCTATCCAGCCGGGGTGTCTGCGTCTGCAGGCCGATCATGCGAAGGGCCAGCGCCGCAAGGACTGCGCCGGCAGCGGCAGCCAGCACGTCCCGGAGGAAGCGTTTCAGCTTCATAGGCTGCACCTCCTTTCGGAGAATGCGCCTGCAAGGGGCTGCATCGGGGCACACCGGGAGGCAAAGGCATTTTTGCGCTAGAAAAAAGCCCCTGCCGGCAGGCAGGGGCTCATGGCTCTCGCGGACGGACTGCACCAGGCTGTTTGGTGCAGATTTAGGTTAACTGTGTGATTTTGCTAGCAGTTTCCGGCTTCAGACAAAGCCTGCCGCAGGGCCGGCAGACACAGGATGTCCGGCAGGCGCAGGCAGGCCTTGCGCCTACCAGGCATAGGCAAGGCCGTACTTGCCGTGCAGGCGCCTGAGGGTGCCGTCGGCCTTCATGGCCTGGATGGCCTTGTTCACTTCGCCCAAAAGCTCCTCCCTCCCCCGGGGCAGCAGGCAGGCAATCTCGCCCCGGGTGAAGGGGCGGTCCAGCAGGGGCGCGGCCAGGCGCGGATCGTGCCTGACGTACCAGGGCGCCTCGGTGACTTCGGTCACCATGGCGTCGGCCCGGCCTTCGGCCACCAGCTCCGGAATCTCCTCGTTCTTCGGGTGGACAAGGAGGCTTGCGGCCTGGAGGTGCCGGCGCGCAAACTGCTCGTTGAGGCCGCCGGGATTGACCATGACGCGCACGCCGGGCCTGTCGAGATCGGCAAGGCTGCGGAAGCGCCGCCGGTCCTGCCTGCGGCAGAGCAGGGTCTTGCCGTTGGCAAGGTAGCCTTCGCTCATGAGCATCCTGGCCTTGCGGTCCTCCGTTGCCGTGATGCCGCCCATGGCCAGGTCGAAGCGCGACCCCTCCATGACGTCGCCGGCAAGCGCGGGCCAGGAGGTGGGCTCGAAGGCGCAGGCAACGCCGAGGCGCCTGGCTATTTCGGCCGCCACCTCGAGATCGAAGCCCCACCAGGCGCCCGTGGCCGGCTCCCTGAAGGAGAGCGGCCTGTAGTCGCCCGTGGTGCCGACCACGAGCACCCCCCGCGCCCGCACGGCGGCAAGGGAGCTGTCCCGCGAAGGCGCCTTCTGGACCGCCGTGCCGGCTGCCGGCGCCGCGGCGCCCTGCGGGGAGGAAGGCTTTGCGCAGGCTGCGGCCAGGGCGCAGAGGACAAGGACAGTGCAGGCAAGAACGGTGCAGGCAAGGGAGCGGCGTTGCGCTGGCATGGCGTTTTCTCCTTGAGTTGGCGGGGGGTGGCCTGTGCGTCAGCGCAGCAGGTTGAGGAGCTCCTCGTCGGTGATGCGCGAGGCCGTCTGGTCCGCGCCTTCGAGGAAGCTGGCGGCCAGATCGCGCTTTTCGCGGTGCATGGCGAGGATCTTCTCCTCGACGGTGCCGGCCATGACGAAGCGGTACACGGTGACCGGACGGCGCTGGCCTATGCGGTGGGCACGGTCCGAGGCCTGGTCCTCCACGGCGGGGTTCCACCAGGGATCGAGGTGCACGACGTAGTCGGCTGCCGTGAGGTTGATGCCCGTGCCGCCGGCCTTGAGGGAGAGCAGGAAGACGCCGCAGGAGCCCTGCTGGAAGGAGTCCACGCGCTCGCGGCGGGCCTTTTCCGAGGTCTGGCCGTCCAGGTAGAGGCTGGAGATGCCCGCGCGCTCCAGGGCCTTGCGCACCAGCTTGAGGAAGCTGGTGAACTGGCTGAAGACCAGGGCCTTGTGGCCGCCCGCGAGCAGCTCCTCCAGCACCTCGAGCAGGCGGTCCAGCTTGCAGCTGACGCTCAGGGCGCCGGGCCGGCCGCGCTGGGCGAGCTCCTCGTCCGCCAGCGCGGGGCTGCAGCAGGCCAGGCGCAGCTTCGTGAGCCAGGCGAGGATGAGGAAGCGCTTCTGGGAGCCGGGCGCCCGGTCGACGTTGTCCACCGCCCTGCGGCGCAGGAGCTCGTAGAAGGCCTTCTCGTCTTCCGAGGGCTCGATGACGATGTTCTGCTCCGTGCGCGCCGGCAGCTCGTCGAGCACAGCGCTCTTGAGGCGGCGCAGGAGGAAGGGGCGCACGAGCTGGCGCAGGGCCTTGCCCGCAGGGGTGCCCGGCGCGGCCTGGCCGAAGCGGCGCTTGAAGCGCTCGAGGCCGCCGAGCAGGCCGGGCGCAATGACGGCGAAGATGCTCCAGAGGTCCTCGATGCGGTTTTCGATGGGCGTGCCCGTGAGGGCGAGCCTGAAGTCGGCCCTGATCTCGCGGGCCGCCGAGGCGCGCTTGGTGAGGGGATTCTTGAGGGCCTGGGCCTCGTCGAAGACGGCCATGGCCCAGCGCACCGAGGCCAGCTCCTCCTCGGCGTTGGGAAGCAGGCCGTAGCCCACGATCAGGACGTCGCCGCGGCCCATGGCCTTGACGGTTCTGCCCCTGTCGAAGAGTCCGAGGCGCCTGGCGGAAAGCCTGGGGGCGAAGCGGGCCAGCTCCTTCTCCCAGTTGGTGCACACGGTTGCCGGCGCCACGACGAGGCAGGGACCCCTTGAGGCCTGGCCGAGCAGGCAGGCTATGGTCTGCACGGTCTTGCCGAGGCCCATGTCGTCGGCAAGACAGGCGCCGGCGCCCCAGCGGGCCAGGCGCAGGAGCCACTGCACGCCCTCGCGCTGGTAGGGCCTCAGCTCCGCCATGAGCCCGTCCGGCACCTCGGGCTCGCCGCCAAGGGCGCCGTGCATGCGCTCCATGCAGGCCGCGAAGTCTGCGTCAGCCTGGATGTGCATGCCCTGGGCCATCTCCTCCACCGCCGGCGCGGCCAGGGGGCTGAACTGCAGCTTCCCCTCGCCTGCGCCCTCGTCCATGAGGGCCTGGAGGCCGGAAAGCCGGCGACGCAGCTCGTCGGCAAGCGCCAGGTACTCGCCGTCGCCAAGGGCGACGAAGCGGCTGCCGGACAGCGACTGCAGGAGCCGCTCCACGGCGACCACCCTGCCCTCGCCGACCCGCGCCTCGCCAGACAGGGAAAACCAGTCGCGGCCCCTGCCCCGGGCCACGGCCAGGGTCACGCCCTGCATGCGCAGGGAGCCGGCAAGGCGCACGGCACGGCCCCGGGGCCACTCCACGTGCGAGGCCAGATCCGAGGCCTTGAGCTCTTCCAGCAGCTCCAGCACCTCTTCGGGCTTCTGGCTGCGCCAGATCTGCTCGTCGAGCCCGCAGGCAAGCGCCGGACAGCCGGCAGCCAGGGCCTCCAGGGCAAACTTTTCGGCGGCAAAGTCGCGCACGGCGCGCATGGGAACGGGATCGCCCCCGCCTTCGGGCGCCACGGCCGAAAGGGGATGGGGCGAGCCTTCTCCCGTGGGGAAGAAGGGCGTCCCGGGCCTGCCGAAGGGCCGCACGCCCACCCGGGCCGAAAAGCCGCCGCCTGCCGGCTCCTGCTCAAGCTGGATCACGGGCGTCGGGTCGGCGGGCATTTCGCCGGCCTCGATCTCGCAGCGCAGGGGAATGCCGGCGTCCTGCAGCGGCAGATCCAGCACGCGCTGGATGGCGCTCTGGGGAAGCTCTATGCCCTGGCCGACGGCGTGGACCACCCTGCGCTCGCGCAGGGAGAGCTTGAAGTAGGTCAGGACGCCGTCCCTGCGCAGGAAGACGGCCTTGGCGCTCTCGACGTCGGCGGACGCGCAGTCGAAGCCGTCGAAGGCCAGCCGGCAGGAGGCGCCGTGGCTTGCCAGCCTGAGCTTCAGGGCGCCCCGCTTCACCTGCAGCGGCTCGAGCCCCGCCTCCCCGTCGTAGTAGACGCTGCCAAGGCCTTCCAGCGCCTCGCAGCAGTTTTCCAGGCGCAGGACCAGGGGCGAGTCGGCCCAGCCCCCGCGCGCCTCGGCGCAGGCGAGCACGCGCCTGTCGCCCGGCGTCATCCAGCCTTCGCCCTCCTGCTCGCGCAGGCGCTTGAGCGAGGCTGGCCTCGGGCTGTTCCAGCCCCGGTCGCCGAGCGCCTGCTCCCTGGGCTCGACCAGGCTGAGGTCCCGCGAGGCAACCCAGACCAGGCGCCTCGAGACCGGCCTGTCCTCCGGCCTGCCGTCCTGGCCGCGCAGGGCCTCTTCAAGCCCGGCAAGCCGCACCTGCCAGACGGTCTTCGCCTTGACGAGATCGGCAAAGTCCAGCAGGCCGGCGGCCTGCGGTCCGGGGGCGAAGGCCCTGCCCTCCTCCGGGCCAAGGGCCCTGGCGAGGAGCGCGCCTGCGATGCCCTGCACGGCGGGGAGGCCTTCGAGGCGGGCGTGCCAGGCCTGCAGCGGAAGGATGAGGGCAGGCTTGGCCGGATCCAGCATGCCGAGGCACTGAAGCGCGCCGTAGTAGAGCATGGCGGCAAGCCAGTTCTCCTCCAGCGGCTGGAGGCGGAAGAGGATGAAGCGGCCCTTGGCCTCCTGGCCCTGGCGCAGGCAGTCCAGCGCCCGCATGGCCTGGAGGCCGTTCCTGCCGTCCCAGAGCTCGGCCACGCGCGAAGGGGGCCTGCTCTCGGCGTTTTCCAGCGAAAGGCGCAGGCTAGCGAGATCGTCCTCGCCCCCGAAGAGGAAGGCGGCCAGCTTCCTGGCAAAAAGGGGCAGGCTCGGCAGGCTGCTGAGGAGCCCCGGATTGTCCCTGCCGTAGATCTCCTCCGCCCGCTTGAAGTGGGCAAGGCAGGCCGGATCCCCGTGCAGGAGCCGTTCAAGGCCCCTGAGGCAGTGGGTCTGCCAGTAGGTCTCGGCCTCGGCCAGCCCGGCGAGCTCGGCTTCGGCCTCCTGCCAGCGGCCGGACCAGAGGGGGACGGCGGCCCTGGACACGGGATGGAAGGCCTGGACGGCGGGCACGCCCCCTTCGGCGAGGCTTCGGCTGATCCAGCCGAGCATGGGGCTGGCGGCGCCCGCAAAGAGGAAGCTCTTCACGGCGTCGTCGGCGGCCACCTTCTTCACCAGCCCCTTGCGCTCCTCGAACCAGGCGCTGGTGGCCGCGGCCAGCCTGAGGTGGACGCGGCGCTGCAGCAGCGCCGGCTTGAGGCGGTAGAGCTGGCCAAAGAGGGCGTCGTCGTTGGCGTACATGGCCGCCGTCTGGGCCAGGCCGAGCCGCTCCGCATCGGCGCCCAGCGCCTTGTCCTTGGGACGGATGGTCTTGAGGAGCCTTGCCGCGTCGGGATCCTGCACCGCCTGGCGGCAGAGTTCGAAGCGCAGCTCCGGACGCATGCCGCACCAGGAGTGGCGGCCCTGGTAGATGGCGCCTGAGCGGTCGAGGCCGGCCCGCACCGCTTCCGCGCCGACGTAGGGCAGCACGCCCAGGCCCGCCTTTTCCGCCTTCTGCATGAGGGAGGCGACAAGCTTGGCGCCACTGGCCGCGTCGGCACCGCTGACAAGCGCGTCAAGGAGGACGAAGAGGCGCCCTGGGCGGTCAAGGCTTTCCACGCAGGCCAGCGCCTCGTCCAGGCTGGCCTGGACGGCGGGGGCTTGGGAGGTTTCGGCTTCGGAAGGGACTGGCAGAATGGGCACTGGAGGCTCCGGCAGAAAAAGTGTTGCGGTTCAAAAAGCCGGCGCAGGCTGGATGGCACGCGCCGAATTGTCGATATTAGTCCAAAACGCTCCAGTTTCCAAGATGCCTTTTGCCTGCCGCATCGCATCGCGCCGCATCAACGCCTTGCCACATCGCGGCATTCCGGGGGCGACATGGCCTGGCACGCGCAAGGGCACGGCAGGTCTGTCCGCCTTGGCGGCCTGGGCAGACCCGCTGGCGCGAGGAAGCAGGGCCATGCCCCCGTCCGGACTCCCCTGGGCACATGGGCCGGCCCTCGCCTGCAGCCTTGCGAACAGGCCGGCATGGGGCGCAGGGGCGAAGAGGCGAAGGGAAAGGTGCGTGGACAGGGGCTTCGCAGCTGCGCCTCGCAAGGGAGACAAGCCGGCCGCTGCAGGGAGACAGGCCGGCCGCTGCCCAGCGGGCCAGCGAAAGCTGGACGGCAGTCTTCGCCAGGCCCTGCCTGGCCGCAGCGGCGCGCCCTGCCTGCAGTCTGCGCTGAAGGCCTCTCTTGAAGCTCCCGCTTGAAGGATCCGCTTGAACGCTTGAACGCTCAGCCTGAAAACTGGAGGATCCGCTTGAAGGATTGCATGTCCCGCTTGAAGGTCTCCGCACTTTCAGCGTAGATAGGTGGAGCGAAGCACGTCCGCGCCATCCGGCGCAGCCGCCCGCATGACATCACGCAAGGAGTTCCCCCTTATGCCCGCCCCCTTCTCCTCCTTCCTGTCCCGCCTGCTCTGCCCGGCTCCCGTTCTGGGACTCTTCCTGCTTTTCCAGGGACCCTGCGCCTGCACGGCAGCCCCCTCGCTCCTGCCCTCCGAGGGGCCGCTCGCGGCCAAGGCCGAGGCGGCGCCCGGCGTCAAGCCCAGCGGCAAGCCGACGCAGCGCCGCAAACGGGACCAGGCCACCCCCTCCCGGACAAGGGCGGGAGCGCCGCGCCTTGCGCTTCCGGACGGACGCGTGCTTCTGCGCACGGGACAGAAGCAGCACTATTCTGGCTCCAGCGAGGGCTGGGATACCGACATCAACTCGCCCAAGTCCGCGGCCGTGCATCCGGACGGCAGCAAGTACTACGTGAACTCCCTTGAAGGCTGCGCCACCGTGGTCTACCGCACTTCCGACAACGCCAAGCTCAAGGTCATACGCCACACCTTCGGCCCCGGCCAGGCCGGCCTCTGGGCGGAACCCTCCGGGCTCTACCCCTTCCAGTGCCGCAGGGACGCCGGCGTCAACAACTTCTCCGGCAAGCCCGTCGAGATGGTCTTCACCCACGGGGGACGCTATCTCTGGATCTCCTACTACCGCCGCGACTGGGACGGCAACGCCCAGGATCCTTCCGCCGTGTGCGTCGTGGACACCGCCACCGACGAGATCGTGCGCCTCATGGAAACGGGCCCCCTGCCCAAGATGCTTGCCGCCTCTCCGGACGGCAGGTACCTTGCCGTCACGCACTGGGGTGCCAACACCGTGGGCCTCGTCGACATCGCCAGCCCCGATCCCAAGGACTGGCGCCACCTCGCCGAAGTGGCCGTGGGCGAGCGCCTCAACCTCTGCTTCCGGGGAGGACACGTGAACCGGGACCGCTACTGCGGCTCCTGCCTGCGCGGCACGGTCTTCACGCCCGACAGCAGCTGGCTTCTGGTGGGGCGCATGTCCGGTTCCGGCATCGCGGCCATCAACGTGGAGGAGCGGGCCTTCCGGGGCATTCTCGGCGGAGGCGTCTCCAACATCCGCCACCTTGCCATCCACGGGGACATGCTCTACGCCTCGGTCAACGTGGCAGGCTATGTCCTGCGCATTCCGCTGGCAGCGGTGCTCGGCGCCTGCGCCAAGCTCGAAGGGGGATCCGTCTCCCTCTCCGGCTGGGAGCGCGTCAAGACCGGCACCGGCACGCGCACCATCGTCCTCTCGCCTGACGGCAAGTTCGTCTTTGCGGCCTGCAACAGCGCCTGCACCGTCGACGTGCTCTCCACCCAGCCCTTCAGGCGTCTGGGAAGCGTCCCGGCGAATCGCTACCCCGTGGGGCTCGGCATATCGCCGGACGGCTCCCGCCTCTACGTCACTTCCCAGGGCAAGCAGGGATCCGGCGGACAGGCGATGGGCATCTACCGCATCTGCACGCACACCGGACTGGCAGGCCTCTGGGCAGCCAAGCAGGCACGGCGGCTGGCGGCTGCCACCAGCAAGGACGCTGGAAACAGGAAGGACGAAGCGGGCAGAAGCGAGGGGGCGAAGGGCCAGACACCTGCGGCCGCGCCCTCGCCGGCCCAGGCCCCTGCCAGGCAGGATTCGCAGGCCCCCGAAAGCAAGACGCCCGAAAGCAAGACGCCTGGCAACGAAACTTCCGGCCAGAGCCGGGACAGAGACCAGCAGGGCTCCGCTCCCCAGGCCTCGGGCAAGGAAGCCTGGCCTGGCGAGCGGCCGGCAGAAGGCGCGAACGAAGGCGCAAAGGTACGCTAGGATTCCAGCCGGCGCCGCGGTCCGGGCAGACTGACCCGCCCGTCCCCGGCGCCGGCAGAGCGTCCTGCACAGCACTCCAGCAGGCCAGCAAAGCTCCCTGCTGCAGTCCTGCGCCTGACTGCGCTGCAGAGCACGGCGGGGGCGACATGCGCCGCCCCTTCCTTCTGGAGGGCACCGCCATGCTCAGTCCGGCTCCTCCAGAGCTGGCCTGCGCAACAGCCGATCCGGAGCGCCCTGTCGCTGCCGAACGCCATCCGAGCTTCAAGGAGCAGGAGAAAGAAGAAACGAAGCAGCCCGGCCCCCCAAGGTTCGGGATAGAGCCCAAAAAACCGCCGGCAGGCAGGGGATGGTGAGCTCTCGCGGGCGGGCTACACCAGGCTGTTTGGTGCAGGTTTAGGTTAATTATTTGAAATTACATATGTTTTCAGCTTCTCAGGTTTACAGTTCTCTGCTACGCCGGGCTGGGTGAGGCAAGTGCACAGGGGCTCGCTCGAGGAGACGGGCGAGCGGCGGTCGCCGAAGTCGATGCCGGCAAGGATGGCACCGGCGCAGAGCGCTTCGCGAGGCTGGCCGCGCAGGCTGCCGTCAGGGGGACCACGCCGAGGGGGCCTGCCGTGCCGAAGGAGGAGCCGGCGAGAAAGCTCGCGACGCTCTTCAGCAGAAAGGCGCAGAGGGGAAAGACGGAGGCATCGGAAGAAGCGCCTTCCTGCCCAGACCAGGGAGGGGAATGGTGCCGGACGCCCCCATATCCCGGCAAGGGCGCCGATGCGCAGGATGACGGCAACGATGCCAGCCATCTGGCGGACGCCCTGGGAATGAGGACCAGCGTTCCTCTGGCGCCTGCGCCCTTGGCGCAGGCGGTGCCGGCAAAGAGCGCAAGGCCGAAGCCGAGGCCCCAGAGCAGGGACGCGCCGAGCGCGGGACAGGCGCCGTTCACCCCCCTGTCGCCGCCAGGACCGGCTTCCGTCAGGGATCGGCAGGCGGCCAGGCCTGGCCCTGCTGGCGGAAAGCTCTGCCGGCCTCGGGGCTAGAAGTCGACGATGCGTCCCTGGGCGTCGA
>ODAI010013375.1_pt1 | contig 18687 bp, 15 predicted proteins | sample 1539321 | NCBI WGS metagenome assembly ODAI01 (sample SAMN02144231, study PRJEB22623) | gut metagenome | biome: sheep rumen | host: Ovis aries | place: New Zealand
AAAGCAGAGACCGACAATATCCTAAGCAAAACATTGCGAAGCAGTTTTGCGTGGATATTCGTCGGTCTCTGCGTAACCTTTTTGCCAACCCTATGAATAATTAACTCTTCACCGTCTTCTGCGGCTCCACATAACTCACAAACACATTTCCCCCGGCCTCAAACGCCGCCGTACTGTCATTTATACCCATATAATAATGCGATCCATCCGCAAAATTATACAGCAGCGTATTGTAGCGGTCATAGCCTACGATCACAGTCGTAGCCCCGTCGGCAAGCCTTGTAACGACCGCCCGGCCCATCGACACCTCGTAGAGCACCTGAGAAAGCGTACAGCCGCTCAGATTCATGATGACAGCCTCGTCTCCGACCGCCCTCTGCAACTCATCCGCAACGATCGTGCCGGAGAAAATGCCCTGCGGAACATCCTCGTTGTAGAGCTCGTTCTCGACATCCTTGTTACCGCGCTCATACACGTACTGTCCCTCACGGTTGACCACAACACCGACCAGCTCGTCGGCATCGCGGATCGCCTTTCCGGGATCCGTCACGATCTCCTGAAGCTTGCCGTAAGCATAAACATAAAAGAGCTGATACGGATCTTCCGGATCAATTCCCAGTTCCAAATCCGCCTCATTTACGGACGGACGAAGCACAAAGTTCGTCACGACCGGATTGATATTCCGCTTTTGATCCGACATGCCGAGAGTAAGGATCTGGCCCTGCCGTCCGGTCACGGCTATGTCAATGTGAATCGTCGAGGAGGACACCTGACGCGTATTCATTATGTTATCTGTCGAGGCCACAGTGTAGCCGGCCTCAGTCTTGGTGACGCGTGACAGCTCGACAAGGCCTTCGGTAATTGTTATACCTGAAACCCAGCAATTATCCGGATTGTAGTCCTTGACCAATGTGCCGTCAAAAGATTCTATCTTCAGCTCCTTCATCGCAAATATCACATCGCCCGCAGGCTGGACTGCTATATCCTCAGTATTTGCGAGACCGTAAATCAGGTCATCATTGATGAAGCCGAGGGCCTTCAGATATTGACCTTTTCCCGCGCTTATTTCACGCGATTTTCCGTTGTCCAGATCCATGACCGTGATGTGTGTGGAGGTATTTGTCTCCATCTCCTGCATCCATGCGATCTGACTGTTGCTTCCGGAAGAAACGAAGCAGTCCGGATTGATATCCGATATGATTTCCGTGAACTCTCCCGTCTCCGGTTCGATCTTATAGACCGTACGGTTCAGGTAAAAGTATGCGGTACCGGATGAATTGACATAGCACAGTCTTCCGAGATTGTTCTGCAGGGTCTGATACGACATCCTGTAAGGGATAAAGACCTGCTCCTCGACCGCAGTGCCCTCGCCGTGATAGTGGCATATCGAAATTCCGCAGCGACCCTCATGCTTTCCGCGGTTCATATATCCATAGACAATGAAATCTATGTCTCCGGACTCCTGAACACGGATGACCTTGATACCGTACTCGTCATGATCATATCGCTCGTCCGCGTTGACTGACGTGTCATGGAACGAGAAGACTTTAACGAGTTTCTGGGCGTTCTCGTTGTACTCCCAGAGCGTATCGTCGTTGACAAATGCGACTATGCTGGAGTCAGCATTTGTCTTATATTGAATGCCTCTCGTCTCAACCCCAAGGAAGACGCCGTTTGCGGAAATGGAACCCGTCGATCCGTCATAGACCTGGATAGCCTTCCTGTTGAAATCCAGAAGCATGATTCTGTCATTGTAATAGCGCATGCGGTAGAACTCTTCCACATGGTAGAACTCCGTATCACCGTCCCTGTCCGTAGCGCTGATCAGATAATCTGTCGTGATGGAGCACGTTTCCTTATTGATCTCGCAGATCGTGGGCACGGCTTTTCGGTAGACCTGAGGTCCCAGGGATCCCCATGTCACCTGATCGAATGTAGACTTCAGATTGACCTCCGTGAAGGAGTTGTAGGTGACCGTATCATCCGTCTCGAGATAAGTATTTAATTCCCCCGCCCCGTTCTTATTCGTGCACGTCTCGTAGAAGTCATAGACGAACTGCACATACTTTTCGGTCAGCAGGTCCGCTCTCTGCAGAAGGCGGGAGTAGTAATAGACACTTCCCGACGATGTCTGCAGGGTAAATTTGATCGGATACTCGCGGTTCATGAGAATCGGCTCGGACAGCGTAAATGTTGCCGTGCGGTACTCACCGTCCTGCTTGAAATTTCCGATTTTGGCATTTTCGATGACTGTTCCGGTATCCGGTGCAGTGACCTCATACGTAACAGACGAAACTCCCAGATCGAAGGATCTGTAGGAGACCGTCAGGGTCCTGTCCGTGGTCATTGGGATTACGGAATCTCTCAGATGTGCAGAGGCCATCTCCTCCCGATATCCGAACATTCTGTTAACACGGTTGCCGCCTATATCTACACACATGACAGGAAGCGTCGAATCTGAAAGATCCGACGCGCTCTCTGTCACCTGTGTATTCATAAATAATGAAAAGAATATTACTCCGACTACAAATACGGCAAATAATACTACCGACTTAAGAACTCTATTTCTCACTGTACCCGTGTGCTTCCTCCAGCATCATGTCCTTGACTTTCATCAGCCTGATCTGAGTACTTCTCTCATTCTCATCAAGCTTCATAGTGATGTACTTTATTCCTGCCTGTGTTTCGGGAATTGTGACATGCTCCAGAGCATTAACACGTCTGCGAGTCTTCTCGATTTCTGCTGCCATCAGCTGACAGGATTTCTCCACCTCAGCCAGTCTCAGCATATCGGGCAGTATATCCGCAAGCGATTTTACCGCTCCGTCCAGATCACTGGACGTGAATGCGAAACCATAGGAATATATGTCATTGGGATCCGATGTCCTTGTCTTATAGTCAAAAACCGGAATATTTACACTCATGACGTTCTTCACGTCTTCCATCAGTGTGACTTCCTGTTTCGGTGCCATCAGAGCCTCGCGCAGAGCCTCCTGGGACATACCGGCCTTGGCAATGACAAAGTTGACATTGGCCTGTCTGATCCCTTCTTCCACTTTCAGCCGGAGTGCCATGTTTTCGCGGACAAGATCCAGGAATTCGCGCATAAGCTCATCGCGCTTATCCTTCAGAAGTCTGTGGCCCTTGACGGCCGTGACCAGCTTGGATTTAAGCCGCGTCAGCTCCATTCGGGTTGGATTTACCTGTTTGGATGCCAAGTGTCCTCACTCCTTTCTTAAATCTCATGCCCTCCATAAAGGGCATGAGACGGATGGCCTAACTCTGTGTACGCAGCTGTCTTAAGCCGCGGCATCTCACATCGAGATAGTTTAATAGCCATCAATAGTACTTGTCAAGCATCTTATCATTGATACGTTTCAGCTCGGACCTCGGCAGCATGCGGAGCAGCTCCCAGCCGATATCGAGAGTTTCCTGAATCGTACGGTCTGTGAAGTAGCCCTGAGAGATATACTTCTCTTCAAACGCATCCGCGAACTTAGCGTACAGAAGGTCGATATCCGAAAGCGCTGCCTCACCGAGGATGATCATGAGTTCCTTGGCGTCCTTGCCGCGGGAATAAGCCGCGAACAGCTGGTTCATTGTGGCAGCGTGGTCTTCACGGGTCTTGCCGACACCGATACCCTTATCCTTCAGACGGGAAAGAGACGGAAGAACATTGATCGGAGGCGAGATGCCCTTTCTGTAAAGCTCACGGCTCAGGATGATCTGTCCCTCTGTGATGTATCCTGTCAGGTCAGGAATCGGATGGGTGATATCATCTTCCGGCATGGAGAGGATCGGGATCATCGTGATAGAGCCCTTCTTACCTCTCTGACGTCCTGCTCTTTCATACATCTGAGCAAGGTCGGTATACATGTAACCCGGATAACCGCGGCGTCCCGGAACTTCCTTACGGGCTGCGGAGACCTCGCGGAGAGCGTCGGCATAATTCGTGATATCCGTAAGGATTACAAGAACGTGCATATCTTTTTCAAATGCAAGATACTCAGCCGCAGTCAACGCCATACGCGGTGTGGAAATACGCTCAACAGCAGGGTCATTTGCCAGATTGATGAACAGGACCGTACGGTCGATCGCGCCGGTCTCACGGAAGGACTGAATGAAGAAGTTCGCCTCCTCAAATGTGATACCCATTGCTGCAAATACAACGGCGAACGGCTCATCCGTTCCGACAACTTTTGCCTGACGTGCGATCTGAGCACCCAGGTTTGCATGCGGAAGACCGGATGCGGAGAAGATCGGAAGCTTCTGGCCACGGACCAGTGTATTCAGACCGTCGATAGCGGAAATACCCGTCTGAATGAACTCGGACGGATACTCACGGGCCGCCGGATTCATCGGAAGACCGTTGATGTCGCGTCTTTCATCCGGAAGGATTTCAGGGCCGTCGTCAATAGTACGTCCCAGACCGTCGAAGACGCGTCCGAGCATATCCTCGGAAACACCGAGTTCCATGGAGCGGCCGAGGAAACGTACTTTACTGTTGCTGAGGTTGATACCTGTGGAAGCTTCAAAGAGCTGTACCAAGGCATCGGAGCCGTTGATTTCGAGGACCTTGCAGCGACGTGTCTCGCCATTTGCAAGCTCAATCTCACCGAGCTCGTCATACTTTACATTTTCAACGCTCTTTACGAGCATCAGAGGTCCGGCGACCTCCTGAATCGTGCGATATTCCTTCGGCATTTTAGTCCTCCTTTCCGATCAGGCCGGAGATTTCAGAAAGCAGCTCTCTGCCGATTTTCTCATATTCTTCCTGAATATTCTCTTCTCTGGTGTACTTATAACGGCCGATTCGCTCACGGACTTCCATCTTGACGAGGTTGTTGATCGTAGCACCCTTCTCAAGAGCCTTAACGCCCTCTGAATAGAACGAATAGACCAGTCTCATCATATTGTACTGCTTGGCCAGTGATGTGTACGTATCGACCTCGTCGAAGGAGTTCTGGTGCAGGAAGTCCTCACGGATGGAGCGTGCTGCTTCCATCTTCAGACGATCCTGCGGAGAGAGAGCATCCATACCTACCATCTTTACGATTTCATTCAGGGAGTCCTCATCCTGAAGCAGAGACATAAGCTTCTGGCGTGTGGACATCCATTCAGGTCCTACATTCTCATCGAACCACGGTCCCATGCTGTCAAGATACAGGCTGTAGGATGTCAGCCAGTTAATAGCCGGGAAGTGTCTCTGGTGAGCAAGGTCCGCATCAAGGCCCCAGAACACCTTGACGATACGCAGTGTAGCCTGGGATACCGGCTCGGAAATATCACCGCCGGGCGGTGAAACGGCGCCGATTGCGGACAGCTGTCCCTCGCGGCCTTCCTTACCGAGAGAGATAACATGGCCTGCGCGCTCATAGAACTGTGCAAGGCGGGATGCGAGGTAAGCGGGATAACCTTCTTCACCGGGCATCTCTTCCAGACGGCCTGACATCTCGCGGAGAGCCTCGGCCCAGCGGGATGTGGAGTCAGCCATAAGTGCCACGGAGTAGCCCATGTCACGGAAATACTCTGCCATTGTGATACCGGTGTAAATAGACGCTTCTCGAGCGGCAACCGGCATATCGGATGTATTTGCAATAAGTACGGTCCTCTTCATCAGGGACTCGCCTGTACGCGGGTCGACCAGTTCGGGGAACTCGTTCAGAACGTCCGTCATCTCGTTTCCGCGCTCGCCGCAGCCGATGTAGACGACGATATCAGCCTCAGACCACTTTGCAAGCTGATGCTGCGTGACTGTCTTACCGGAACCGAACGGTCCGGGGATAGCAGCGACACCGCCCTTTGCGATCGGGAAGAAAGCATCGATTACGCGCTGACCGGTGATGAGCGGCTTGACCGGCGGAAGTTTTTCCTTGTAAGGACGTCCGCGGCGGACCGGCCACTTCTGCATCATGGTGAGCTCTTTGTCGCCGTCTTCCGTCTCAACGACATAGACAACTTCGTCGACAGTAAATGAACCGCCCTTAATGGATTTGATCTTGCCCTTTACGCCATACGGTACCATGATCTTCTGAAGGACGACCGGCGTCTCCTGAACTGTACCGACAATATCTCCGGCTTCGACCTCGTCGCCGACCTTGGCAGTCGGAACGAATTCCCACTTTGCGTTTCTGTCCAGAGCGTCGACCTCAACGCCTCGTGACAGGTTGTTCGTACCGGTCTTTTTCATGATTGCGTTAAGCGGACGCTGAATACCATCGTATATTGACCCAATGAGTCCCGGTCCGAGTTCTACGGAAAGCGGAGCATTTGTGGACTCTACCGGCTCTCCGGGACCGAGTCCCGACGTCTCTTCATAAACCTGAACAGAAGCCTGATCTCCGTGCATTTCGATGATTTCACCGATCAGACGCTGCTTGCTTACACGAACGACGTCGAACATGTTTGCATCACGCATGCCTTCCGCGATGACCAGCGGTCCGGCTACTTTTAAAATCGTGCCTGTGCTCAATTTGTTTCTCCTCTCTTCGCGGCTGATCATAAGACCTGCCACAGATATTTCTATTTCATATCTCCGAATAAAATATCGGATCCGACAGCCTGTTCCACTGATCCCTTGACACGTTGAACTCCTTCACCCGTGTTTCCGGATACGCCCGGTATCAGGATAATAGCCGGTGTGATTCTGTCCTCATACTTTGCTCTTTCCTTTTTGAGCAGCTCACCCAGCTGTTCCGTCATGTAGACGACGCCGTACTCGCCCTCTGCGAGCTTCTTCAGGAGCGCAGCTCCCTCCTCAGCATCCGTCACACGATAGATATCCAATCCCAGGGCTCCGAAACCGTAAACGCTGTCGTAATCTCCCATGACTGCTATCTTAGACATACATCTCCCTCGTTCTTTCCCGGATATCTTCCTCAGAAAGGTCATTCTCCTTACCTGAAAGGACGATCCGTGCCGTCTTGATCTCATTCTGTCTTGCAAGAACATAGGCAACGAGCGGTCCGACCGAGCAGACTTCGTATTTCTGCGGTTTGACCGCACGGATCTGCATGTTGTCACACCAGCGTTCAAATGCCGACGGACTCTTCTCCAGAGCCTCCGCCGCCTCGGAAAATCCTGCCGATGAAAGGAAATCCATCAGGGAATCCTCTCCCGTGAATGCCGCCTGAGCAAGCTGACGTACGTCAAATGACCTGCACGGCGCCAGTGCACGATGGAGGAAATCGAGGGATTTCTTCGTTTTGGCAGATCGAACGGCTATCTTAATGTTCGTGACAGCGACCTGTGATTCGGCGTAGTCCCGGATGACCTTGGCTTTGGACTTCTGTCCCGCCGCCTCGATAGCATCCAGGCATGCTCTGTCGACGATGATGTCGGCCAGCTGTCCGTCACGACTGTGCAGCATTGCCTCATATGCTTCCTGTGCCGCGGCACGCATATGCTCGGGCAATGCAGAATAATCTTTTTCGCGCATGATACGAAGCATTTCCTCACGACCGAATCGGTCATCCGGATAAAACACTCCGTGATGCACTCCCGAAAGACACGTTTCCTTCACTGCAGCTTTCAGATTGTGGTAGATCTGCGGGAGAGAGAGAACGTCGAATACCGAGAAATCCACGCGAAGTTCGCGCATGGTATCCCAGATCTTCTTCTCTTCGATCTCGAGGATCTCCTCCGCATCATCCTTGCCGGAAGCGTCTCCCCATCCTTTATCTTTCAGATATGTCAGGGCGGCTTTCATATCCTTCGACGCAACCATGGCATTCACATCACTGTCACTCAGGAGATGTGTCTCAAGGACTCGTATTCTTGCTACCGCATAGGTATAATCCCAATCTGATGCCATTTAATACTCCTTAAGAGAACAGGACCTTGCAGATCGTGTCCTGAATCTGATCTCTGTTAGCTGCAAATATAGAGCGAAGCGAACAGTTCTCCTCGATACCGCCGTATGAGAGAACGAATCCGCTGTCGATCTTTGCCGGTTCCTTTGCAAATGTAAGCTCGCCTCCCTTATCGCCGGCGATCTTACTGACTGCTTTCTTAAAGGAATCCGGAACTCTTGCGAGGTCCGCAGCCGGAAGGGCGATCGTTCCCTTCTCCGGGCGTACCGCTTTCGCAAGGATCTTCTGCATCATATCGAAATAAGATGCATCATCCTGATTGATTAATTTGTTATAGGCCTGATCAATGACACTGTCAATAATCTCCTGCTTCGCCGAAAGAAGTGCCTTTTTTCTGGTGCTTTCCGCCGATGACTTGACCCGTGCAGCATACAGCTTCGTCTGCTGCTCCGATCTCGCCGCTGCTGCTCTGGTGACGGCTTGTGCCTCCACGCCGGCCTTATCAACGATTTCCTGAGCCTGTCTTGCGGCATTTTCCAGAATTTTATCCACTTCTCCCTGCGCTTCCTGCAGGATACGGCCGGTAATATTATCAATGCCTGCCATATAACTTCTCCTTTAAGTAATTACGCCGATTATACCGGGATATTGGAAACTGCAAGGATAGAAATAAGAAGTGCAAGGATAGCGTATGTCTCGACCATAGCCGGGAAAAGCATAGCCTTACCGAACTGGTCCGGTCTCTTTGCAACAATACCGATGGAAGCTGCAGAGCACTCGCCCTGAGATTTGCCGGAGATAAGACCTACGATACCGATCGGGAGGCAGGCTGCAAGGATCATGAGACCTGTCGGAAGAGAAACCGTAATATCACCGCCGCCGAGAAGACCGATCTTGGAAAGGGTGATGAAACCGACCAGAAGACCGTAGATACCCTGTGTACCCGGAAGAAGCTGAAGGATAAGAACCTGTGCAAACTTGTTCGGATCCTCTGTTACAACGCCTGCTGCCGCACGGCCTGCGATACCGACGCCGAGTGCGGAACCTGCACCTGCGAAAAGAACTGCAACTGCTGCGCCCAGCAGACCAAAGAACATACCTAATTCACTCATGTTAAGCCTCCTCTTTTACATCAATATATTTTGATTTTACTTCGAACGGTACGAAGGGTTCTCCTCCACCGTCATAGAACTTACCGAAAAACTCTACGTACTGAAGTCGGTTCGTGTGAACATATGCACCGAGAACATTGATTGCAAAGTTCAGTACTGTGCCGACCAGGAAAATAACTGCGAACAGGATCGCGCCGATCGGGCCGCCACCGAACATGGAACCCATCGTATTGATGACCTGTGCAATAACGCCTGTTGCAAGACCCAGAGCCAGAAGTCTGGAGTAGGACAGAACATCCGACAGCCAGCTTGTGACGCCGTAAATATCGTATGCGCCGAGCGCAATGCGGAGTCCCCAGTTCTTATTCGCCCTGCCTGACATCAGCACAATGACGATCATGCCTGCAAATGTGAGGACTTTTGCCACCGGAGCGACAAACGCAGGGAAATTGAATTCCATCTGCGCAATATTCTGGAACAGATCTGTGGGAAGGAGGATCAGGATAAGACCGATCAGGAATGCATACCATGCAACGATATCACTGACAAATCCCACTACATCCCCCTGTTTCAGATACTCATATCCTTTTATGCCGAGACCTGTGAACAGGTGGATCAGTCCGAACAGCATGCACCAGATGAGAAGTCTCATCGGCTGAGTCAGCGGATCGAACCAAAGCGGCTTCAGGATCGGCGTAGCGCCTGTGTATCCGAAGAAGGTCTGAGCGACCACATCAATCACATTGCCGAAGAATCCGCCGAACATAATTCCCCAGAAAGTCGTGCTGACACCGCACCACATGAACATATTCAGCATCTTCTTCATGCCTCTGCCCATACGCGGGCATTTCTTCAGAACTACGAAACATCCGATTGCCATCATAAGTCCGTATCCGGCATCGGAAAGCATCATTCCGAAGAAGAAGCAATAGAAGATCGACATTAAGAATGTCGGATCAACCCTGCCGTGCTGCGGAAGTCCGTAGGACTCGAGCACAGGCTCATAGTTTTCGGAATACTTGTTATTATGAAGCAGAGTCGGCTCAACTTCCTCCTCCTGCTTCTGTTCCTTCTCGACAACAGCGCCGTATCGCGTTGTGAGAAGTGTCTCGACTCTGTCCACAGAGTCCGCCGGAACCCATCCTTCCAGGAAGAACACGTTTCTGGACTGAGGAATAGTACCGAGGAGACGGTATTTCTCCGCTCTGGTGCGGTAATAATCGGCGACGATCCTAAGGTCTCCCCTTATCGGCGCCTTCGCCCGGATCTCCTCTTCCAGTCCGGCAATCTCGGCTTTCTGCTTTTCAATATCCGCTGCGCACCTCTCTGCTTCTCGTGCCGGAACACCGGAAACAGCCTGGGAAGGTCTTGCAAATCCGGCTGCTCTCAGAGCTGCCTCGACCTCCTCGCTCTCCTCTTTCAGGCAGAGTACAAAAACATTTGTCGAATCATTTTCTGCCGACAGAACGTTAACGGACAGCGCGTCCGCCTCCGGGGCTTTCTCCCGGATTTGTGCGTAAAGAGCCGCTTCATCGCAGACCCCGGAAACGGTACCGATGAACGCTGCCGTTTTCTTCGTGCCTGTAAAGGACATTGGAACATCGAGTTTCATCCACGGAACCAGAGCCTCGATTTGATTTTCATCTCTGAGGATATTTCCGTTGCACTCGGATATTGCCTTTTCGTTCCGAAGGACCTCGCGGGCTTCCGCCATGATATCCGTCTGGGTATCAATGATATGGGAATAAGCTTCCTTATCAATCAGCTTCTTCCCGGAGAATCCCGAAAGCAATCCTGCTTTCTCCGGAACATACGTGTCCAGTACGGCAATCGCCTGGTCTGCAAGATCGGCGTTCTTCTCGAACCTTGCTCTGGCATCAGCTGTATCCATCTTCATAAGTTCGGGATCATCCAGATCATCAATGACGACCTGCATTATTCCCATACTTTGAAGTGTCTCCAGTATAGCCTTGCGGTTCGAGCGGTGCGCACAGATGCTGATTTTCTGCATATCAACAACAGCCATGCAAAATTCCCGCCTTTCTTTACTGCGTTTTAAGTTACACGGAAGCAGCTCGTCACTGCTCCCCGGAAGCCGCTTTCGCTGCTTCCGTTATAAGTACGTTCTCAGACCGGAGATTTAAGTCTCGCTCACAAGTCCTGCATATGACTTAAGTTCAGCATCAGCTGACGTAAATCCGATACGGATTCCTCCCGGGCCGGAACGCAATTACCGGTCCTAAATCAGGTCGTTGATCACTGCAGTGATAGCGTCGCTGACTTTCCCTTCCGTGACGGCCTTGAGTGCTTCTACATCTTTCGCCGCCTCTTTTTCAGCTTCCGCCAGGACAGCCTCTCCGGCGATCCGGGCTCTCTCCATCTCTTCGGCAGCGGAAGTCTTACCGTTCTCACCGGCATCCTTTACCAACTGCTCGGCGTCTGCTTTTGCCTTCACTATGATGGCATCAGCCTCTTTCCTTGCATCGGCAAGCATAGCTTCGGCTTTTTCTTCTGCCGCTTTGACAGCCTTAATGCTCTCTTCAATCAAGAATTATCACCACCTTTAAATATATGGATTGTGTAAATGCTTATCTATAGAATTCTACCATATAACCGCGACTTTACAACATAAATTTTGAATAACATGTATAAATAAGTCAGAAGTTCTACGGTCTTTCTTTACTTCAAATACATCTACACGGTGCAATTTTAGCATGATAAAGCGCTCGTTGCAAGTGAAGGTGTTCTCCTTAACTCGTATCTCGCATTTTATGACATAGTAGGATATACTTGGAACATACAAATTCTAAGTTTAATCTCTGACACAGGATTCTCGTAACTTTAGACTCGATATGAATGCGCAAAATGAAACATGACTCTGACGCAGGACAGAAGGGAGAACCGCCCTGATGAAAATAATTTATGAGGACAAAGATATTATAGTTGTGCACAAGGAAGCAGGCCTTCCTGTTCAGAGCCGCAGTGCTCTCACGCAGGATCTTGAGAGCATGCTTCTGACAGATCTTATGAAGAAGAACAAAGGCGGGCAGAAGCCGGAGCTTCATGTCATTAACCGGCTGGATCAACCGGTTGAAGGGCTTGTACTTTTTGCCAAAAATAAAAAGGCCGCTGCCGGCCTCACCCGTCAGCTCACGGAAGGAAAAATCGATAAGATATACAGGGCAGAGGTCACCGGCATGATTCCCGAAGAGGAGGACATACTGACAGACTATCTGCTCAAAGACGGGCGCACCAACACGAGCAGAGTCGTCGCACAGGGAACTCCCAAATCAAAGCAGGCCGTGCTTTCCTACAAAAGACTGTCAGACAGTGAACTGGAAATCCGGCTGATGACCGGTCGGCATCACCAGATCCGTGTCCAGCTCTCGAACGCTGGCATGCCGATTAAAGGAGACAGGAAATATGGCAGACCGGACCCTGACTATCACGGAAGGCTCATGCTGACAGCGTGCCGGCTTTCATTCATTCATCCGGGAACGGGAAAGCTCATGGAGCTGTCGATCTGAACTGAACATACGAAAAGGGCCGCTACCACGTGTACTTTGCAATAGCGGCCCTTTAGAATTCTACATCCAAGGGATTTATCTCCTTAAAATATCACTATTCAGTTGTCAAGTTCCATATGTTGTTTTTTGATATTTGATATTTGATAAACCTTCAAATCTTTTCAAATATATTTTCAAAGTATGTATATAAATATTTTTTAATTCCCAACTCGTCAAATGACTTAGAAAATACTATCTTAAGTTTTTAGGATTCTTCAGTTTCATCGAAATCATCTAACCACGACAACCCCAATTACTTATGATCAGACTCCTTATAAATGTCAGTTACCTCTTTAGAACTTTCTTTACAATCCTGAAGTTTCGCTGACCGGCAGTTGTCTCAATATGCAAGCAAGCTAAGATAAACCTGATTTCCGAGTTTTATCTCCTACGAGATCTTTAATCATTTTTCATTCAATTCATGGAAATGGTCTTCTGGTGTTGGGAACTGCTATGCTCTGCCTTTATCATATTGAGGAGATACGAGGATCGGCTCGTCTAATGTGTTCATGGGAAACACCCTCCATATGGCTCTGATCTTCCTGTGCTGTTAAAAGAAAAATAAAATCAATTTTTCATATTTAACGTTATTCAGATAAATTGTTCTTCCTATATATGCCATATTCAAATACTTCAAAATGGAAGGTTTCCTTGTGATAAACACGAAACAAATGTTTAAAGGTTTTCCTTCGGAGAAGTTTTTACTGAAAAAGGTTTTCCCATCCGGCTGATCTATATGGGTTGTCCTTAAACAGCTTCGTCAGGACTTATTTTTAATGTGGAAGAAGTTTTCTATCCTGAATACTCTTTTCGGATTTCTCGTCTCCGAAAAATTCTTAAGAAGAATCAGAAATTGTTAACTTGTTAATTACTATCCTTTCTGTAAAAAGTATGTTGTCTTGTGATGTAAGTATATTAACAAATCATTCTGGAATTGTCAACACTTTTTGGGTAAAAAAATATAATATTTTCCATATATTGCAGGTAATTTTACAAATTGTCTACGCAAATATATACTTTTCATGTAGTTTGAAATATTCAGCGTATTCTATACAATTGAAACACAGAGTCGTTTTGCGACTCTGTGCGCGCCGGTGCACGCAAGCGTCAGTTTGTATCATAATCTGCGCGCCGGCCGCATCCTCGCGCAAAAAAACGCTCTGCATGGGGTGATCCCCGCAGAGCGTTTTCATCTATTATTTTCAGTTGGTTTTGTGGCTGCGATAATAATTTATCAGACACCCGTCCTCAATTATTTCCCTCTCATCGTCGGTCAGGTCACCGAGCTTCATGGAGAATTTCACCAGGCCGTCCGCCTTTACTGTGTAGGCTTCAATCACTTCCGCCTTCTCCCGGACTTCATTCTGGATATTCGGAAGGAAGATATAATCGCCGTTTGCAAACGGCAGCCCACCGTCATCGATAAGCAGCGGCAGCATGCCCCAGTTGATCAGGTTGGAGCGGTAGCGCTTGGTGGCGTACTCATTTGCAATGTTGGCCCATCCGCCAAGAACCTTCTGGCAGGACGCCGCCTGCTCGCGGGCTGAACCGTCTCCGGGTTTGACCGCAAAAATAGTCGAACCGATGCCTGTATTGTCATACTCGGCATCCGGGAAAACTTCCCGTACTCTGCTCATCATCTCAGCCGCTTCATCATATGCAGCCTTTACGACCGTCTCAAGAGCTTCCTCGCTCTCGCCCAGAGCTTCCTCACGGGCGATTTCCGCCTTCTGGATCTCCTTCGCACGGCCGACATATGCCGGATCCTTCCTGGAAAGTGCGAACCCGGCCAGCTTAAGCGGATTCGAGCGGTAAGAGGAGGTCTCACCGGAAGGAATCAGCTCGTCCGTTGTCGTTACAGGATCATGAATTTCGCTGACGACTTTAAGAAGCAGATTGTCCGTGAGCGCCGGCATGGACGGCCAGTCCTTGATGTTCGGGCCGAACTGAAGCTCTGCGGACGGATCCGGCTCACCTTTACTGTTGAACACGCGGTTCCTGTAGATCCTGTCGTCAAAGAAATACTTCGGTTTCGTATAGTCACCGGTAAAGTATTCTGCTGAAGTCAGGATTCCCTTATTGGCAGCGGTTGCGGCGATCGATCTCGCATCCATCAGCGCGACGGAAGATATCTGTCCTTCCTGGACTTTTGATCCTTCGCGGTTCGGGAAGTTGCGAGTCGAATGACGGATCGAGAACGCATTATTGGCCGGCGTATCTCCCGCGCCGAAGCAAGGTCCGCAGAACGCAGGCTTAATAACAGCGCCTGTCTCAAGCAGATCCGCAAATACGCCGTTTTTCACAAGTTCCATGTAAACAGGCATGGAGGCCGGATAAATATTCAGGGAGAACCTGTCGTCACCGATGCTCTTATTGCGCAGTATGTCGGCTGCATCACAGATATTTTCAAATCCGCCGCCCGCACATCCTGCGATAATACCCTGATCGACCATTATTTTCCCGTCTACGAGCTTGCTCATAAGATCGACGTGAACCTTGTCGCCGAAAGACACCTTCGCGCGCTCTTCGGTCTCATGAAGTATGTCTGCCGGATTGGCAAGGACTTCGTCGATTGTGTATGTGCAGCTCGGATGATACGGCATGGCGATCATCGGCTTGATTTCGGAAAGATCTATCTCCATCAGCGAATCATAGTATGCCACGGAAGCCGGTGCGAGAGCCCTGAAATCCTGCTCTCTCTTATGAGTCGCATAATACTCGCGGGTCAGGTCGTCTGTCTGCCAGATCGAAGAAAGACATGTCGTCTCAGTGGTCATGACGTCCACGCCGATACGATAATCCATGGAAAGATTTGCAACGCCGGGTCCCACAAATTCCATGACCTTGTTCTTAACAAAGCCATTCTTAAATACTGCGCCGATGATTGCAAGCGCGATATCCTGAGGTCCGACACCAGGCCGCGGCTCGCCGGTCAGATAAATTGCGACGATCTCAGGCATCTTGATATCATAGGTGCGTGAAAGGAGCTGCTTGACAAGTTCCGGACCGCCCTCACCCATAGCCATGGTTCCGAGCGCACCGTAGCGTGTGTGGCTGTCGCTGCCGAGAATCATTTTTCCGCCGCCGGAAAGCATTTCACGGGCATACTGGTGGATAACGGCCTGCATCGGCGGAACATATACTCCGCCGTATTTCTGTGCGGCTGTAAGTCCGAATACATGATCGTCTTCATTGATCGTACCGCCGACCGCGCAGAGTGAATTATGGCAGTTCGTCAGAACATACGGAATCGGGAATTTTTCGAGCCCCGAAGCGCGGGCTGTCTGGATAATGCCAACGTAAGTGATGTCATGAGAAGTCAGGGCATCAAATCTGATCTGAAGCTGTTCCATGTTGCCGGAGATGTTGTGCTGCTTGAGAATACCGTATGCGATAGTTCCTTCTTTCGCAGCCTGAAGATTTCCGCTGTAGGATTCACTGATTTCCGTACCATGGAACAGATACACCCCGCCTTCATGCAATTTGATCATAATTAGTCCTCCTCGTCATTATTAGTTACTTTCTTATCATTTCTCCGGTCCGCTCTTCAGATATCCCCTCACCATCGACGCCACCTTGTAGGTCATGGCATCCTCAAAGAGGCGGATATCCAGCCCGGTCAGCTGATGAAGCTTTTCAAGCCGGTAGACCAGAGTATTCCTGTGCAGATAAAGCTGTCTGGCTGTCTCCGATATATTAAGATTATTGCTGAAAAAGGTATCGATCGTAGTCTGGGTCTCCTCGTCGAACTCGTCAGGGATATTGTCTCCGTAAACTTCTTTCAGGAACTGCTCACACACCTTGACCGGAAGTTCATTAATCAGCCTGCCGATACCGAGCCTGCTGAAATTGATGACTGTATCATAGGAATAGAATATTCGTCCGATCGTCAGCGCAGTCAGTGCATCCTGATATGCACCGGGGAGTCCTTCAAGCGTTTCTGCAGGTTCTGCAAATGCAACTCTCGCTCTCACCATCGCCTCAACGTTTAACATATCCACCGTCATTCGAGCCGTCTCTTCCGCACTTCCGCTTTTTCGGTCTCTCGAAACCAGACGGATCAGCGCTATGCGCTTGCCTCCCAGTCTGACGATCCAGTCTCCTGAAGAAGTGAACATCTGCTTCAGAACTTTATAGACCACATCCGACGATTCATCGTCGGTCTCTATGATAAAGAGGTTCCTCGGCTCCGCGGAGACAAGATGAAATCTTGCTGCTCTCGAAGCAATCTCCGCCTCGCTCAGTTCGCCGCGGAGAAGCTCCGTCAGGAAAGTCGTCTTGCTGTTCTTCTCCCTCCAGGCCATTGAGATCTGTTTGATTTTCTCTATCATCTCTGCCGCATCGGCATGTTCGTCCGCTTCCAGAGTCAGATTCAGGCCGGTGAGACGATTCAATTCCTCCATGGACTGCCTCAGCTTTACTTCTTCGTTTACCATTCCTCATCCTCCGTGATAAGCAGTCCCTTGGCGTTCTGATAGAATGAAGCGAGGGAATCGTTCAGACTGCACTCTCCCCTGAAATACGGGTAGTAGGCTTCCTGGAACATATCGTCCAGGGTCCATCTCTCCCAGTCCGCGACCGGATTCTGCACCGCATTGGCCGCCTTATCATACACGGGGCCTGTCTGCTGGCCTCCGAAGAACGGTTCTCTGAATGCATCTCCCGCAAACTCTTCTGTGCTGCCGGATATTATAGACTCATCCACGGATTCACCGAGGCTGTCTGAAAGTGATCTTTCTCCTGTCATATTATCGGGTTCCGCAAATCCGAGAAGCACGTTCCTGTTATTCACGGTGATACCGGTCTTCTCGTAAATATCCTGCATCACCTGCTCATTGCATGTCAGATTCCTGATGATTTCCGCAGAAAATCCCGGATTCGGAGTCCCGACCGCCGCGCACAGCCAGCTTCCGCCTCTGTACCATCCGGCAGGTCCGGGGACAATCCCCCAGTCACCGTAACTCTCCGTATTGCTCTCATCGATTTCATCCTTGAGAATTTCAATCTCTTCGGCAGAAAGAAAATATCCGAAGACATCACCCTTTCCCTTGATACCTGCCATCCATTCATCGGAACCTATCTCCGCATCGCCGCAGATACCTTTCTTCACAAAGTCATCCGTGGTCTCGACCCACTGCATCAAATGTTCATCGATTTGAAGGCTGCCGTCATCCGACTGCCAGTCATGTTCTACAGCCTGAGAATACACGTCAAACGCCGCGTCATAGCCTGCCAGCATTTTATAACCGGCTTTTCCGGTTTTTTCGGCAGTCAACCGAAAGGTCTCCCAATCCCGTACGGATTCACCTACAACGCCGGGATCATCGGTACCGAGAACGGCATTTGCGACCGACCGCCTGTAGAGAAATACGCCCGGAGATACATCGAAGGATGCTCCGAGCTCCTGGGAACCGTCACTTGCGAGCGTTCGGGTGTAGGAAAACTGCTGTCTCCTTTCCCGGTTGCGGATTCCGAGATGTTTGAGGTCCAGGGAAACATCCACCCCGTCGCCTATATATTTTTCAATATTCACCTCATCAATCACAAAGAGGTCGACCCAGTCGTATTCTGAAGCACCTTCCTCCTGCTGCTCTATGAGAAGTTCATCAAGGTGTCCCGCTATCTCGTCATCTGTCAGATAATCCGCGATGACCCAGTGAATCTTCATATCCCCGATCTCGCCTTCCGCAGTACGGACGCCATCTTCATCCCCGGTCGGTTCCGAGACGACCTTATACCCGGGATAACAGCTCACAAAAATATCCGGCAGGGTCTCGTCCGGACAATAGATTACATATTCGTTTCTCTGATCGGATGCTTCATCGGATACCGTCAAATCCGTAAATGAACTGTCGGTAGCATAATCTCCGGAAACATCACTATCACTCGAAGGCTGTACTGTCGTATCTTCCTGATCTGAAAGGTCTGTATCCGTTCCCGACGCATCACCCGGTCGTTCACTTCCCGGCTTGCTTTCCGCCTTGCTGCCACACCCGGCGCCCGAACCGGCCACCAGGATAGCCAGTATACCTGCTATGACTCTCTTTTTCATTATTCAAAACCCTTCGCCTGTGAAACGCGGATCCATCTCACAATTATCTGTAACGGACAATCAGAAATATTATACATTAGACACTTCGTCAAATAAAGCAAAAAAATCCACGAAATACAGTCCGCAGACTATATTTCGTGGATACT
>ODAI013089315.1_pt1 | contig 18686 bp, 15 predicted proteins | sample 1539321 | NCBI WGS metagenome assembly ODAI01 (sample SAMN02144231, study PRJEB22623) | gut metagenome | biome: sheep rumen | host: Ovis aries | place: New Zealand
AAGGCGGCTTCAGCCGGGGCATGCCCCGCTTGCCTTCCAGGGATTCGATCAGTGCCGTTTCCTCGCCGCAGACGAAGGCGCCGGCACCGGCTTTGATCCGGATCCTGCAGGAGAAATCCGATCCCATGATATTGTCCCCCAGGTAGCCGGCGGCGGTGGCATCTTCGATGGCCTTCTTCAGCCGGACGATGGCTAAGGGGTATTCTGCCCGGACGTAGACGACGCCTTCTTTGGCACCGATGGCGTAGGCCCCGATCAACATCCCTTCCAGCAGGGAGTGGGGGTCGCCTTCGATGACGGCCCGGTCCATAAAGGCGCCCGGGTCCCCTTCGTCCGCGTTGCAGATGAGGTACTTTTCCTCACCGGGGGCATTTCGGGCTGCCTGCCACTTGAAGGCAGTGGAGAATCCCGCGCCGCCCCGGCCTCTCAGCCCGGCCACGTCGATCTCGTGGATGACTTCTTCCGGTGTAATGTTCTTTTTCAGGATCCGCCACAGGGAACGGTACCCGCCCCTGGACGTATAATCTTCCAGCTTTTCCGGGTCGATCACGCCGCAGTTCCGCAGGGCGATCCGAGTCTGCTGGTTCAAAAATTCTTCGTCTTCCTGTTTGATCTTCAGGTGGTCCAAAGATCCCAGGTCGTCCTCACAGATGGCGTGCCAGATGGCTTCCGCATCGGATTCCTGGACGTGGACCAACCGCAGGCAATCCTCTTCCCGCGGATTGGGGTAAATGTCGACGATGGGCTCTAAAAAGCACATCCCGATGCATCCGGTGATCCCCAGCTCGGTCCCCGGACAGGGAGTCTCTTCACTGAGGGCCTGGAGACGATCATATACATCATTGGCGCCGGCGGCGATGCCGCAGCTGCCCTTTCCTACGATGACTCTCATTTGGTCTCACCGCCTTTCTCCGCCAGTTTCCGAAGGATCTGACGGGTCTTGTCCGGCGTCAGGGCGCCGTAGGTCTGACCGCTGATCATCATCACCGGTGACAGAGAACAGCATCCCAGGCAGGCCACGTGTTTCAACGTGAACAGTCCGTCTTCCGTGGTCTCTCCATCCCGGATCCCCAGTTCATCGGTGATCGCGGCGGAGATCAGTTCCGAGCTGTTGACGTGGCAGGCCGTACCGTCGCAGAGCATAATAAGGTGCTTCCCCACCGGTTGGAGGCGAAACTGCGTATAAAAAGTCGCTACCCCGATGATGGTCGAGATGGGGACTTGTGCCTCCCGGGAGATGTGCTCCATCACATCCATCGGCAGATACCCGTAGATGTCCTGAGCGCTCTGGAGAATGGCTATCAGGCTGCCTTTCTGGTCCCGATATGTTGAAAGAGTCGGCTCGATCAGACTTAAGTCGCTCTTGGTTTCCATTTCGCAATGACCTCCTTTTTCAAAAATGTCTTTCTATTCTTCTTCATTTCCTTCTTTATTAATAGCAAAGGTCTTCCATATTTGCATTGTAACATAGAAGACCTTGAAATTCCTACTTATTTTTGCCTAAACGCCGAAATTTTCCCGCATATTTTTTTTCAATCATTCGCATATTTCCGAACTATTCCGGCATTTAGTAGCGGACATACTCCAGCGGGTCCACATTGGTACCGTCGATAATCACCTCAAAATGCAGGTGGGGGCCTGTGGAGCGTCCGGTGGAGCCCACCAGTCCGATCATTTCACCCGCCAGCACTTCCTGTCCGGTCTCCACGGCGATGGCGCTCATGTGGCCATACAGCGTCAGGATCCCGTCCCCGTGGTCGATCTCCACCATGTTCCCATATCCGCCCTGGTTGTAGCCGGCGGCGATGACCACGCCGCCCTTCGAAGCGTAAATGGGTTCGCCCATGGGAGCGCCGATGTCGATCCCTTTGTGGACCCGTCCCCAGCGCCAGCCCATCTTCGACGTCAGGGTCCCGCTGACGGGGTTCATGAATTCTTCCCCTTCCCAGGGGATGGAGGAGGAATAGGTCCCCACCAGGATCACTTCGTTCACCGGTTCCTTCAGAACGGTTTCCTTTTCATTTCGGGAGACCTCTTCTCCGTCGTGACGGACGATGACCGTTTCCTTGACCTTGGTGCCTTCCACGCCGTTGACCTTCACGGATTTTTCTCCCAACGGCCGGGTCTCGGTCTCTTCGTAAAGGATGTCAAAGGGGATGGAGGTCTGCTCGTAGCTCTTCTCCACGGTCTCCACCGTGAGGGAATCCCGAAGGGTCTGCGTCACTTCTTCGGCAGGTTCTTCCGGCAGCGGCTTCCCCCTGGACACGGAGTAGACCACGTTCTGGGCAAAGCCGATCCGGTCGAAATGCTCCTCCGGGTGGGCTTCCCGGTAACTCTCCGTGATCTGTTGGACCGCACCCTCCAGCTGATCGATGTCATTGGTCCGGGCGACGGGTTCATCGTCCACCAGGCACTCGTAGATATTGACGTCCACCTGACACTTTTCCTCGGTCCTGTCCGCCACATCTTCCCAGTGGTCTTTGTTTCGAAAAACCCGGACCGTTTTTTCGAAATCGAATTGTTCTTTTGTCACAGCTGCCTGCATTTCCATCTTCTCCGATAAGGCGATGCTCAGAGGGTCCAGGTTGTCCAGGATCTCAGCCGGACGGCTGACGAACCCCACGGGAGTCCCCTCGTAGGAGACTTCATACCCGGCGGATTCCTTCATGATGACGGAGCTTCCGAAGACCAGGATCATGATGCCGATGAGGCAGAAAAAAGATTTATTGAAATTCATATTGTTTCCTATTCTCTCAATCTGTGGTATAATAGCACACAGCCCTTTTGGGGCGGCAGGTGAATCTAAATTAACAGAAGGATCTTATGAAAATATACAACGAAAAAACCGATCTGTATCTGCAGGATACGATGGTCGAGAATCTTTTCATCAGTGAATATATGGTAACCTCCGACGGGGATTATGTCAAGGTTTACCTTTTGGCAAAAATGTACGCCGGAAGCCAGGAGACCCTCACCAACAAAGGCCTGGCACGGGAGTTGAACCTCCCGGTGGAGAAAGTGCTGGACGCCTGGAATTACTGGGAATCCCGGGGATTGGTCCACCGCCGCTACACCGGCAGCGACCCGAAGGAATTTGACCTGGAATTTATCAGCCCCAAGCAGCTCATGTACGGCCTGGGGCCTTCTTCTCTGGAGGAAGAGACCCCTCCGAAAGAGGAGGACATCGCCCGTCTGAACGCGGCTTCCTGGTCCCAAAATGCCCTGGAACTGTTCCGTTCTGTGGAGTCGGTCCTGGGAAGGACCCTCAGCAGCCGGGAGATGAACGACCTTCAGATGTGGCTGGAGGACTGGGGCATGTCGGAGGAAGTGATCCTCCGGGCCTACGAGATCTGCATCAAAGAACGTCACAAGACCCCGGAACCCAGCTACATCGGCGCCATCGTCCGTTCATGGTACGAAAACGGGCTGTACCGGACGGACTCTCTGGACAGCTACCTGGAGCAGCATGACCGCCGGCACAATATCTATCGACGGATCTTCAAGGCTCTGGGTTTCGTGGGGCGCTACCCCACGGAAGAGGAACGCCGGATCATGGATCTTTGGCTGGACGACTACATGCTGGATGTCTCCACGATCCTGGAGGCCTGCAAAAAGACCATTGGCATTTCCAGCCCCAATATCAAATACATCGACACCATCCTGAAAAACTGGAAGGAAGAGAATAAACTGACGCCTTCCGGAAAGAAAAAGCTCACCAGCGCCCAGATCGAAAAGATCTACAAGGAGATCCGGGCGAAAAACGAAGCCGAGACCGCCTCCCGGCGCAAAGAAGTGTATGGGAAGATCCCCCGGATCCGGGAGATCGATACCCAGATCCGCAGCCTGAATGCGGAACTCTTCGGTTTGATGAGCAGCGGAAAGACCGGCTCCGAAGACTATCGACGCCAGGAAGCTCAACGAAAGGATCTGTATGCCGAACGAAAACAGCTCCTGGAGGAAGCCGGCTATCCGGAAACCTACCTGAACAAGATCTACTCCTGCGAACACTGCAAGGACACCGGTTTTCTGGACAACGGTGAAAAATGCATCTGTCTCGTGAACCGGATGAAGGGGTAGAGAGATTGAAGATCGAAGAATAGAAATCCTGAGGCCTGCAGCCTCAGGATTTTTTTAGAATTCTCTGGCTTTGTCTGCGAATTTCGTGTATTTCCCCAGCCAGGTGAGGGTGACGGTATCCGTGGGGCCGTTCCGGTGCTTGGCGATGATGATGTCGCACTCGCCCGGGCGGGTGGATTCCTCTTTTTTATAGTATTCCTCCCGGTAGAGGAACATGACCAGGTCCGCATCCTGTTCGATGGAACCGGATTCCCTCAAATCCGACAGCACCGGCCGTTTGTCAGTCCGGGCCTCTACGCTTCGGGAGAGCTGAGACAGCACCACCACGGGGCAGTCGATCTCTCTGGCCAGCTGCTTCAGATACCGGGTCAATGCGGAGATCTCCAGGGTCCGGTTCTCCGTTTTTCCTTCCATGCTCATGAGCTGCAGATAGTCGATGACCACCAGGTCCAGTCCCTTTTTCTCCATGATCATCCGCTTGCATTTATTTTTGATGACGGTGGGGGCGATCCCCGGCGTATCGTCGATGTAGATCTCCAGACCGTTCAGCCGCTCCGATCCGTCGGACAGCTTCTGGAATTCTTCTTCTTCCAGGTTCCCCTCCCGGAGTTTTTTGATCTCCACCAGGGACTCCGCACTCAGCATACGTTCCGTCAACAGCTCTTCGCTCATTTCCAAACTGAAGATCAACACCTTCCCGCCGGCCTTGGCGGCATTCACCGCGATATTCAGCGCAAAGGCGGTCTTCCCCATGGAAGGACGGGCCGCGATGATGACCAGATCGGACTTCTGGAGTCCGGAGGTCAATTGGTTCAGGTCCGCGAAGCCGGTGGTGATCCCACGAAGCTCTCCGGCCTGTTTGGATAATTCCTGGATGTGGGCCAGGTTCCGGTCCAGGACTTCCCGGATGTGGGTCACGTTTTTGTGCTGCCGCTTCTGGGAAATGTCGAAGATCTTCTTTTCCGCATCCTCCAGGATCTCGCCGGTCTCCCGCTCTGAGGAGTATCCCTCCTCCACGATCTCGGAAGAAGCTTTGATCAGGCTCCGAAGGACGGACTTCTCCTCCACGATCCGGGCATACTGCTCCACGTTGGCGGTGGAGACCACCGCTCCCGTCAGTTCTCCCAGATACGCCCGTCCGCCGGCGGCCTCCAGGGTCTTCCGGCGTTTCAACAGCTCCCCAACGGTCACCAGATCTACGGGTTCCCCGTCCTGGTACAGCGTCAGGGCCGCATCAAAGATCTCCTTGTGGGCTTCTTTGTAAAAATGATCGGGACGAAGAATGTCGGTGACATTCATCATCGCATCCCCGTCGATCATGACTGCGCCGAGTATGGCTCTTTCCGCCTCCAGGTTCTGGGGCGGCACCTTTTCCATCGGTTTCATCGTTCTTCCTCTCCCCGAAGGGTCTTACTGTGCTTCCACCAGGACCTTCACCTGACCGGTGACTTCCTGGTACAGCTTTGCATCCACGGTATATTCTCCCAGCATTTTGATGGGGTTGTTCACTACGATCTTCTTCTTGTCGATCTCGATGCCGAACTGGTCCTTCAGCGCATCAGAAATATCCTTGGAGGTCACGCTGCCGAAGACCTTGCCGCCTTCCCCGGCCTTGGCCGGGACTTTCACCTCGATCTGAGCGAGGCGTTCTTTTAAGATCTCAGCGCTGGCCTTGTCGGTGGCCCGCTTTTCCGCATCTGCGGCCTGCTTGCGCTTCAGGTCTCTGACATTGGCATCGGTGGCTTCCTTCGCCAGGCCCTTGGGGATCAGGAAATTCTTCGCATATCCGTCACTGACGTTCTTGATTTCCCCTTTTTTGCCGACGTTTTTCGTATCCTGTAAAATGATCACTTTCATTTGACTTTTCTCCTTTCCTGCAGTTCCTCCGCGATGATCTCCCGGATCTTTGCTTCTGCTTCTTCCATGCTGGTCTTCATCTGAGCCCCGGCGGTGTTCATGTGGCCGCCGCCCCCCAGTTTCTCCATCAGCACCTGTACGTTGATCTCCCCAATGGAGCGGGCGCTGATCATGATCTCATCGGTGGGAGCTTTCCCCAGCACGATGGCCGCCTTGACGCCCTTGATCTCCAGCATTTCATCCGCAGTCTGGGCGGTGATCAGTCCGATATTTTCATTCTGCCCTTCGCAGCAGCTGACCGCCACATTTCCCTCCGGGATCGGGATCATGTCTGCTTCTAAAATGGCCTTGGCCTTGACCCGGAACAGATTCGGATCCACCTGGAAGAATCCCCGTACCTTTGCCGTATCCGCTCCGACGCCCCTCAGGTAGGAGGCTGCCTCGAAGGTCCGGACGCCGGACTGGGCTGTGAAGTGTTTGGTATCCAGGGTGATCCCGGCCAGCAGCGCATCCGCCACCACCTTGTTCACCAGGCTCTTGTCTCCGATGTACTGGAGCATTTCCGTGATCAGTTCGCAGGTGGAAGATGCATAGGATTCCATATAGTAGAGCACCGGGTTTTCGATGGACATTTCCATCTTCCGGTGGTGGTCGATCACGACTTTCTTCTCGACTTTTTCCACCAGTTCCGGGCTTTCCGTGAACGCAGGGTTGTGGGTGTCCACGATGATCAGAAGGGTCTCATCGTCCGCCATGGACAGGGCCGCTTCCGGTCCGATGATATTGAATTCCCCGTTGTCCCTCACGTAGGTATACAGGCTCATCAGGGATTCTCCCACATAGTCCATGACGATGTGGGCGGGTTTATTGAATTTCCGGGCAAAGGTGTACATCCCCACGGCGGCGCCAAAGGCGTCCATATCCGGGTTCCGGTGTCCCATGATCAATACCTGAGAGGATTCCTCCAGGATCCGGATCAGCGCATGGGCCATGATCCGGGATTTGCCCTTGTTCCGTTTTTCCACCGTCTGAAGCCGGCCTCCGAAATAGGAGACGTCGTCGCTGTTCTTCACGACGGCCTGGTCGCCGCCCCGACCCAGGGCCAGTTCGATGGCGGCCTGGGAGTATTCGTGGTTCTGCAGGAAATCCTTCCCTCCGGCGCCGACGCCGATACTGAGGGAAACCGGCAGATCCTGGTCCGTTACCAGCTCCCGGACGTCATCCAGCACCGTGAACTTGCTGTCCACGTTGTTCCTCAGGTGCTTGGCGTCCATGACCATATAATATTTATCGTCATCGTATTTGACCAGCGGCGCCATATTCTTCTTCGCAAACTGTTTGATCCGCTTATCCACCTCCGTGGACAGCATGGACCGGGTATCGTCCGAAGTCCGGACCATCAATTCCTCATAGTTGTCGATGAAGATCCTCACCGCGCAGGTCTTTTCGTCTTTATTCGTTTTCTTCAGATTTTCGTATTCCGTCATGTCGATGAAATAGAATACGTACATGTCATCGTTTTCTTCGCCGGTCTCATCTCCGGTAATGACCCGGTAGATCCGGTCGTGGATGGTGATCTGGACCGGCTCATCCTTTGCCGCCTTCTCCAGGACTTCCTTCAGTTTGAAGGTGGACAGCACTTCGCTGACCTCCCGGTACAGGAGGTTTTCCTGTTGGATCAGCTCCGCAAAGCTGCGGTTGTACCATTCCACAAACCCTTTTTTGTCCACGATGCAGATCGGCAGAGGGTTGGTAACGATGTTTTTCTTTACCGTGGCATCCAGCTGCCCCGCCAGGTTTTCGATGAAATCCGACAGCTCTTCCTTGGTCCGTTTTTTGGTATAGCGCTCAAAGACCAGCGCCAGCACGATCATCGCCAGGCCGATCAGACCGGCCACCATGTTGTAATACAGCAGGATCCCCGCCAGTACCACACAAAGAAGGGCGATCACCGTAAATCCCGGGTGTTTAAATTTCTCCTCAAAACTCTCTTTCATGTTGTCTCACCTCTGTCTGGCATCCAGCCGCGCGCGGATATTGAACACCAGGTCTGCCATTCCCACCAGGAAGAAGACTATGGTCCCCACAAGGCTGAAGATGACCATCAACGTCAGAATGATAAATACAAACCGCGGGAAATGGGGTCTGTGCCAGATAAAGGCCAGTACCGATATTCCCTGGATGCAGACCAGCGTCCACATCACGATGCAGATATTCAAAAGCAGCACGTCCCGGTCCACTATGCCGAGGGCTCCCGCCGCCAGTGCCAGCAGGAACATCAGCAAAAATCCGTAGATCAGTCTCCGGGGGAACGACATTTCCCGGAAGGGGAAGTAGTCCTTCATTTCTTCGCCCCGCTTTTGCAAAAGAGCCGTCCCTTCGAAATAGATGAAGACCATGCCGATGATCACGAAGGAGATCATCAATCCCGGGATGATCTGCAGCAGGTATTCGTAGGTCTGCCGCATCATTTCCGCTGCGTGGATCGTCATCTGTCCCGCTTCCGTGGCCTGGTTCAGGGTGGTCTCCATGGTTTCCCGAAGGCCATCCAGGATCGATACATGTTCCACTACCTTCAGGCATACCATGGTGGCGACTTCGCATAAAACCCCCAATGCGATGCCCTTGACCATGATCTCGCCCTGCGGACGGTTCAGTTTCAATAATTCCCCCATCACCGCTGCAGCCAAAGCCGGCCCCAGCACATCTGCGATGGAAGTGATGAAGGAGGTCCCAAACCCCGCAAAAATATAGGCGGCGCTGACGAAGGGCAGGGTGAAGATGAATCCGTTTTTCTTCCCGCAGATAAAGAAAAATATCGCGGCGGGATAGAGCAGGATCCCCGCCAGGGGCAGGACATTGCCCAGGATCCCCAGCGCACTCATCAGCACAGTGCCCATTAGGGCAAATATCATGACTTCCCGGCTTCCCTGTTTGAACACTCCTTCTTTCTCCTCTCTTTTCCTGTAAAAATGCAAAAAGAAGCGAGAGGGCTCGCTTCTTTTTTGACGAATTAGTCCTGTGTGTACGGAAGCAATGCAACCATTCTTGCTCTCTTGATCGCAGTCGTCACCGCTCTCTGGTGAATCGCGCATGTTCCTGTGATTCTCTTAGGCAGAATCTTACCTCTTTCAGTGATGTATTTTCTCAGTTTTTCAACGTCTTTGTAATCGATCACTTCGGTCTTGTCAGCGCAGAACTGGCAAACCTTTTTTCTCCGATTCATACGTCTTTTATCCATCATCATTTCAGCTTATCCTCCTGATTTCGTTTCGACGATCACTAGAACGGGATGTTGTCGTCATCGTCATCATCAAATGCATGGAATCCTTCCGGGATCCCGGAGTCCGCCGCACCGGTGGGATCGGAAAAACCGCCCTGTTCCCGGGGACTTTCCTGGAACCCACTCTGGTTCTGGTAGTTTCCTCTGTTTTCGGGATATCCGCCGGATTCCTGTCTATTGGATCTGCTTCCAATAAACTCGACCCGATCTGCTACGACATCGGTGGTGTAGACCTTCTGTCCGTCCTGGCGGGTGTAGGACCCGGTCTGGATCCGTCCCGTGACGGCTGCCTGACTTCCTTTTGATAAGTAAGTGCTGCAGGTCTCTGCCTGTCTTCCAAATACCACGATCCGGATGAAATCAGCGGTGGGCTGAGACGGGTCGTTGTTTGCTTTGGAATACGGTCTGTCAACGGCCAGTGTGAATGATGTCACCGGCATTTGGCTCCCGGATGCGTATCTGAGTTCCGGGTCTCTGGTCAATCTGCCAACCAATGCTACAGAATTCATAGGTACCTCCTGATTAATCTTCCTTACAGATGATCATTTGTCTCATAACGCCATCTGTAATTCTCAGTTTTCTTTCCAGTTCTTTCGGAAGCTCAGGACCTGCATTGAATTCGAGAACTACGTAGTATCCGTCGGATTTCTTTTCGATCGGATAAGCCAGTTTTCTTGCGCCCCAGATGTCTTCTTTGGTCACTTCACCGTCAGCAACGATAACTTCTTTCGCCATGTCGATCAGTGCTGTCTTCTTGTCATCTTCCAAAGCGTTGTCAAGAATAAACATAACTTCGTATTTTTTCATTTCTTTTCACCTCCCTGTGGACTTTTCGGCTCTGTTTTTCTCACAGAGCAGAGAGCATCATTTTATAAATGCCCTACTATTATACCACAGGAATAATCAAATGCAAGTTCTTTGTTACAGGGACTTCAGGAAATTTTCGATCCGGCTAAGCCCCTCTTCCAGCTTCTCTTCTTCCAACGTATAGGATATCCGGGCGTAGTCATCCAATCCGAAGGCGATGCCCGGAACGATCGCCACCGCCGTTTCCTCCAGGATCCTGGAGCACAGGGCCAGGGAGAAGGAATCCGTATAGGCGACCCGGTCTTTATAAGCACCGAAGTTGACCATGATGTAAAAAGCACCGTCGGGCTTCAGGTAGGTCAGACCTTCGATGGTATCCAGTTTCTTCATCATCACTTCCCGCCGTTTGCGGTAGATGTCGATCTGGTCGTTGATGTCTTTGGTACAGTATTTCAGAGCGGAATGGCCTACCCACTGGGACAGAGTCGAGGTGTGGGAGGTCAGGTGGCCCTGCATTTTGGAGATCGCCGAGGCGACTTTCTGGTTGCTGGCGGTATAGCCGACTCGAAGACCGGTCATGGCAACAGACTTGGATAATCCGTTGATGACGATGGTCTGGTCTTTGATCGACGGACTCAGGGAAGCCACGCTGACGCAGGGCTCGGTGTAGCAGAACCTCTCGTAGATCTCATCGCTTAAGATCCACAGACCCTTCTTTTCGCAGAATTCGCCGATGGCCCGGACTTCTTCTGCGTTATATACCGTCCCGGCAGGGTTGGAGGGATTGTTGAAGATCAGGATCTTCGTCTTCTCCGTCATCGCCTCCTCCAGGTCCCGGGGAGTCACTTTGTAATTATCCCGGTCACCTGGCATCACCGGAAGAGGTTCTCCTCCGCAGAGTTTGATGATCTCCGGATAGCTGGTCCAGTAGGGGATCGGCAGCAGCACTTCATCGCCGGGATCCATGACCGCCATCAATGCGTTCATGATGGCCTGCTTGGCTCCGTTGGAAACCACGATCTGGTCTGCCGTGTATTCCAGGTCGTTTTCTGCTTTGAGTTTTTCGCAGATGACTTCCCGAAGCTCCAACACTCCCGGTACTTTATCGTATTTGGTCAGATCCAGTTCCAGAGCCTGAACGGCGGCCTGCTTGGCCCGCTCCGGCACCTTGAAATCCGGTTCTCCGACACTGAGATTCAGGACGTCCCGGCCCTGATCTCTGAGCTCTCTGGCCCGCATACTCATCCCAATGGTATAGGATTGCGCTACATGCTCCGTTCTTTCCGCCAGCTTCATGATCATCAACTCCTTCTCTTTCAGATGGAAGATACCAGATCTCCAATCTTATAACTGAACAAATCCGACTTTATCTCTCACTCTCTTCATGGTGCGTTCTGCCACTGCACCGGCTTTTTCCGTTCCCTCTTTCAGGACCCGGATCAATTCATCGGATTGTCTGATATCATAATACTTTTCCTGAATAGGCGCAAGACCGTTGTTGACGATCTCCACCAAATCTTTTTTGAACTGTCCGTAGCCGCTTCCTTCGTACTCCGCTACGATGTCATCGATCTTCCTGCCCGTGAAGACGCTGTAGATGGATAAGAGGTTGCTGATGCCGGGCTTTTCCTGAGGATCGAAGCGGATCACGCCGTCGGAATCGGTGGTGGCCCGCATGATGGATTTTTTCACTTTCCCCGGTTCATCCAGCAGGGAGATCCGGCTGTGGATGTTCTCGGCGCTCTTGCTCATCTTCTTGGTGGGGTCGTCCAGAGCCATGATCCTGGCGCCGACGGTGATCCCTTTGTATTCCGGCACCACAAAAGTGTTGCCGTATTTATGATTGAACCGCTCCGCCAGATCCCGGGTCAGTTCGATGTGCTGTTTCTGGTCATTGCCTACGGGCACGTATTTGGCATCGTAGAGCAGGATGTCCGCCGCCATCAGGAGCGGATAGGTAAAGAGACCGGTGGGTGCGGATTCGCTGCCCTTGCTCTTGTCCTTGAACTGGGTCATCCGGCTCAGTTCTCCGGTATAGGAATTGCAGGTCAGGATCCAGGAAAGCTCAGCGTGCTGGGGCACAGTGGACTGAACGAAGATCGTGGCCTTGTCCGGGTCCACGCCGACGGCCATGTAGAGGGCCGCCACGTCCAGCGTAGTCTCTCTCAGCTGTTTCGGGTCCTGAGGCACGGTGATGGAGTGCATGTCCACGATGCAGTAGGTACAATTCATCTCATCCTGCAGATCCACGAACTGCTTCAGTGCGCCGATATAGTTTCCTAAATGAATGTTTCCTGTGGGCTGTACGCCGGAAAATACATTGGGTTTTGTCATTTTCTTTCTCCTATTCTGTCTTCATGCTGATCTGTTCCGGGCCGTTTTCTTCTTCGTCGTCCCTCAATACTTTCGCGATGGCGATGATGTTTTCGTCTTCCTTCACCCGCATCAGCTTGACGCCCTGGGTGGCACGACCCAGCTTGGAGACTTCGGAGACGCTCATGCGGATGATCAGTCCGTCGGAATTGATCAGCATGATCTCGTCATCTTCCCGGACGGCCAATGCGCCGACCAGTGCTCCGGTACGCTTGATCTTGCTCTTGTCGTAGGTCAGCATGCCCTTGCCGCCGCGGGCCTGGACCTTGTATTCCTTCATCCTCGTCCGTTTGCCGTAACCCAATTCGGTCACTACCAACAGCTCTTCATCGCTGTTTTTCAGTTCCATGGCTACGACTTCGTCGTCTCCCTCCAGAGTGATGGCTCTTACGCCGCCGGCCGCCCGGCCCATGGGCCTGACGTCGTTTTCGTGGAAGGAGATGGATTTGCCCTGACGGGTGATGATGACGATCTCGCTGTCACCGGTGGTCCGGGCGATGCTGATGAGGCTGTCGCCGTCCTTCAGCTTCACGGCGATGATGCCGGTCTTCCGGGAAGTGTCGAACTGGGACATTTCCGTTTTCTTGATCACGCCGTTTTTGGTCACGCAGACCAGATATTCATCTTCGGAGTAGTTTTTGATGGGGATCATGGCGGTGACTTTTTCTCCGCTGGCCAGGTTCAGGAAGTTCACGATAGGCGTGCCCTTGCTCATCCGCTGTCCATCGGTGATTTCGTAAGCCTTGATCCGGTAAACTTTTCCGGTGTTGGTGAAGAACATGATGTAATCGTGGGTGGATGTGGTGATCATCTGTTTCACGAAATCGTTCTCCCGGGTGGTGAGGGCTGTGATGCCCTTGCCGCCCCGTTTCTGGTTTTTATAGGAATCCGCCGGGACCCGTTTGATGTACCCCAGGTGGGTCAGGGTCACTGCCACGTCTTCTTCTTCGATGAGTTCTTCTTCATCGATCTCTGTGGCATCCGCGGTGATCTTCGTCTTCCGCTCGTCGGCATATTTATCTTTGACCTCCAGCAGTTCTTCTTTGATGATGCCCATCAGAAGAGATTCGTCCGCCAGCACCTTCCGGTACCAGTTGATCTTTTTCATGATCTCTTCATATTCTGCTTCGATCTTTTCCCGTTCCAGTCCCTGCAGCCGGGCAAGTCTCATGTCCAGGATCGCCTGGGCCTGGATCTCGGACAGTTCAAACCGTTCCATCAGTTTGGGTTTCGCATCGTTGTAGCTGGAGCGGATGACTTTGATGATCTCATCGATATTGTCCAGCGCGATCCGATACCCTTCCAAAATGTGGGCACGGGCTTCAGCCTTGGCCAGATCGAACTTTGTCCGCCGGGTCACGACTTCTTTCTGGTGCTTCAGGTATTCCGCCAGGATCTCGTAGAGATTCAATGTCTTCGGTCGGCCGTCCACGATGGCCAGCATGATCATGCTGACGCTGTCCTGGAGCTGGGTGTGTTTGAACAGCCGGTTCAGGACGATATTGGGGTTCACATCCCGCTTGATCTCGATGACGATCCGCATTCCCTGACGATTGGATTCGTCCCGGACGGCGGTGATGCCTTCCACCACTTTATTCTTTACCAGGTCGGCGATCTTTTCGATGAGCCGGGCCTTGTTTACTTTATAGGGGATCTCTGTCACGATGATCTGGTGTTTGCCCCCGCTCATGGGTTCGATCTCGGTGACGGCCCGGACGATGGCCTTGCCCTGTCCGGTCCGGTAAGCTTCCCGAAGACCGCTCTTTCCCATAATAACGGCTCCCGTTGGAAAATCCGGTCCTTTGATGATCTTGATCAGATCTTCCACCGTGCAGTCCGGATCGTCGATCATTTTTACCGCGCCGTCGATGACTTCCCCGAGGTTATGGGGCGGGATGGAGGTCGCCATCCCGACGGCAATGCCGTTGGACCCGTTCACCAGAAGGTTCGGGTACCGGGCCGGCAAAACGACGGGCTCTTTTTCTTCCCCGTCGAAATTGTCCACGAAATCCACGGTGTCCTTTTCGATATCTCTCAGCATCTGATGGGTCAGAGGAGTCATTCGGGCTTCCGTGTAACGCATCGCCGCTGCTCCGTCCCCGTCAATAGACCCGAAGTTGCCGTGTCCGTCCACCAAGGGGTAACGGATGCTGAAGGGCTGGGCCAGTCCGACCATTGCCTCATAGATCGAAGAGTCTCCGTGGGGGTGGTATTTACCCATGACTTCACCGACGATACGGGCGGATTTTTTGTGGGGTTTATCCGGAGTCACGCCCATCTCGTTCATGCCGTAGAGGATCCTTCTGTGGACCGGTTTGAGCCCGTCCCGGACATCCGGCAGGGCACGGCCTACGATAACGCTCATGGCATAGTCGATGTACGAGTTTTTCATCTCGTCATGGATCTCGCTGTCTATCATTTTGTGGTCTTCCATAAAATTCATGGATTCACTCATTCGTCTGCTCTCCTATTCTTTAAATATCCAATGTCGCATAGACCGCATGGTCTTCGATGAATTTCTTTCTCGGCGGTACCTTATCCCCCATGAGGATGGTGAAGATCTCGTCCGCCGCTGTGGCATCGTCCAGGGTGATCCGCTTCAGGATCCGGTGTTCGAAGTCCATGGTGGTCTCCCACAACTGCTCCGCATCCATTTCTCCCAGACCTTTGTACCGCTGGATCTCGATCTTGCCGTTTCCGCCGCTGATGCTGTTCATCAGCTTTTCCTGTTCCGGTTCCGAGTAGGTATACCAGACATCCTTTCCCTTTTTCGTCTTGAACAGAGGCGGTGTGGCCGCATAAACATATCCGCCTTCGATCAGCGGTGTCATATACCGGTAGAAGAAGGTTAAAAGCAGCGTCCGGATATGGGCACCGTCCACGTCCGCATCGGTCATGATGATGATCTTGTGGTAACGCAGCTTGTCGATGTTGAAATCGTCCCCGATCCCGCAGCCAAAAGCGGTGATCATATTCTTGATCTCATCGGAATTCAACGCCCGGTGCAGGGGTGCCTTTTCCACGTTCAGGATCTTGCCCCGAAGCGGCAGGATCGCCTGACGTCTTCTGTCCCGGCCGTCCTTGGCACTGCCGCCGGCGGAGTCCCCCTCCACCAGGAAGATCTCGGACAGAGCCGGATCTTTTTCCGAACAGTCTGCCAGTTTTCCGGGCAGGCTCAGGGAATCCAGCGCATTGGTCTTCCGGATCAGATTCTTAGCCTTCCGGGCTGCTTCCCGGGCCTTCGCGGCGCTGATGCATTTTTCGACGATGACCTTCGCCTGTTTGGGGTTCTGCTCCAGGAAAGCAGTCATCTGGTCGTTGGTGGCCGCTTCCACGAAGCCCTTCATTTCACTGTTCCCCAGCTTGGTCTTGGTCTGACCTTCGAACTGGGGTTCTTCCAACTTGACGGAGATGATGCAGGTCAGTCCTTCCCGAACGTCTTCGCCCTGGAGGTTGTCGTCCTTTTCCTTCAGAAAACCATTTTTCCGGGCGTAATCGTTGATGGTCCGGGTCAGAGCCGATTTGAACCCTACCAGGTGCATCCCGCCTTCTGTGGTATTGATATTATTCGCATAGGAATAGATGTTTTCATTGTAGCGGTCGGTATACTGCAGCGCCACTTCCATTTCGGAATTGCTGCGGACCACCTCAAAGTAGATCACATCCGGGTGCAGCGCATTCTTGTCTTTATTCTGGTACTTGACGAATTCTTTGATCCCGCCTTCGTACATGAACTCATCGCTGTTTTCAAAACCCTTCCGTTCGTCCTTGAGTTTGATGGTGATCCCCTTGTTCAGGAAAGCCATTTCTCTCAAACGGTGCTGAATCGTGGAATAGTCGAAGATCACTTCATCGAAGATTTCCGGGTCCGGCTTGAACCAGGTCTTCGACCCGGTCTTCCGGGCATTGCCCACCACTTCCAGGTCGGAGGTGACCTTTCCTCTGGAGTAGGTCTGACGGTAAAGCTTTCCGTCTCTCTTGACCTCTACCACCATTTCTTCCGACAGAGCATTGACGACGGATGCACCCACTCCATGGAGACCGCCGGATACTTTATATCCTCCTCCGCCGAATTTCCCGCCGGCATGGAGTACGGTGTGGATGACTTCCACCGCCGGACGCTTCATTTTCGGGTGTTCGTCCACCGGCATCCCACGGCCGTCGTCCTCCACCTCGATGGAATTGTCTGCTTTGATCTTAACGGAGATATTTTTACAAAAGCCCGCCAGGGCTTCGTCGATACTGTTATCCACGATTTCGTATACCAGATGATGCAGGCCCCGGACACCTGTGGAGCCGATGTACATTCCCGGCCGTTTGCGGACTGCTTCCAGACCCTCCAGGACCTGGATCTGCTCCGCGCCGTATTCGCTGATTTTGTTCTTTTTGGATGCCAAATCTTCCACCTCGTATTCTTCTATGTTACTATTATTTTATCTTCTTTTTTCTCTTTTTTATAAACGATTAATTATATCATAAATCACTATATTTTTCAAGGATTTAAGGGGACTTTGTGGATGAAACGAAAACTAAAATCTATTTACTGAAAAAATTCATCAGACAGGCAATCAGGCTCTTTTTTACTGATAATAATCTATGGTCAGTGACCAATCATTTATTTCTCCGGATCCGCATTATTTCCTTTGCAGATATTATACCATATTCTTGAAATTTACTCAACATAATTTTCTTTTAATTGCATTTTTTACCTATTTTCGGGCAGATTCGGTAAGGAGAGCTGAAAGCTTTAAGCTTTAAGCGTATAGCTATACAATAATAAAAAGGAGCGGTAAACTATTCGCTCCTTTCATTTACTAGCGCTTTGACTTTTGATGATGGTCCCATCTTGGATCTCATAGATCGCTTTTTCCGGGAATTGGTCCAGGATATCCTGTCCGATGGTGGTGGAGGTCAAAAAGATCTGAGTCCCTTTCAGTGCCTGGATCAGGTACCGCTGGCGGCTCTGGTCCAGTTCCGATAAAGCATCATCCAGGATCAAAATGGGTTTTTCACCGATCTCTTCTTCGATCAGTGTGATTTCTGCCAGTTTCATGGAAATGGCTGCGGTCCTTTGCTGTCCCTGGGAACCATATTTTCTCACGTCTACTCCCCCGATCGTGACTTTCAGATCATCTCTTTGGGGTCCGCAGGATGTGATCTTCCGAAACAATTCAGTCTCCCTGGAGGACTCCAGCTTTTCGCGGAACAAGTCCGCCAGCTCCATCGGATCCTCCCGATAGGGGATATTGGAATCGTATTCGATCCGAAGCTCTTCTTTTCCCTCCGTGATCTCCCGGTGGATCCGGCTGCTGATCTCATTCAGCCGGTCAATGAATGTTTTTCGGCGAAGGATGATCTTTACTCCGTACCGGATCAGTTCTTCATCCCATACTGCCATCAAAGAAGGATCTGCCTTCTCTTCCTTCAGCAGGGTATTTCGCTGGGTGAGGATCTTCGTATAGACCGCCAGGTCTTCATAATAGCCGGGATATAGTTTGGAAATCTCCCGGTTAATGAACCGTCTTCTTTTATCCGGCTCCTCTTTGAGGATCTTCAAATCGTCCGGAGCAAATTCCACAACCAGGATATGTCCCGCCAGTTCGGACCGTTTTTTCCGAACGCCATTGATCTTGACGATTTTCTTATCGTTTCTGTTTAAAATGATCTCGGTCCTGACGTTCCGTCCGTTTTTAAAGACGGTGGTACGAACGGAGGCGGTATCCTCCTCAAAACGGATCATTTCCCGATCTTTCTGGGTACGAAAAGAACGGCCCAGACACATGATGTACAGGGCCTCTGCCAAAGAGGTCTTTCCCTGACCGTTTTCACCAAGGAAGATGTTGATTTCGGGGTGGAAGGTCTCTTTGCAGTATTCGTAGTTGCGGAAGTTTCGAATTTCGATTTCTTTAAAATACATAACTGTATAGAAATGCTATAATCCGGGCTGCCCAGGGGCGACAATAGCTTCCTCTCCGGAATCGGCGCCTTCTACGGGGCTAGATCGCCTTGAATGGTCCGACTTCTATGAGCGCCTTTCGCTCCGAGGAACTATTGCTCGCTTAATGGCAGCCCTCATTTAAAACCTATATAACTCTAATCATTAATTGATTCTTACTGGAAGGATCAGGAATTCGAAAGCATCCCCTTCTTCCGGTTTCACCAGGCAGGGGGTGACGTTGGTATTGAGTTCCAGCAGGATCTTTTCATCGTCGATGGCTTTGAGGGCATCCAATACGTATTTGGAGTTGAATCCGATCTCAGGTCCCTCTCCGCGGTGGGGGACACCCAT
>ODAI011301819.1_pt1 | contig 18684 bp, 13 predicted proteins | sample 1539321 | NCBI WGS metagenome assembly ODAI01 (sample SAMN02144231, study PRJEB22623) | gut metagenome | biome: sheep rumen | host: Ovis aries | place: New Zealand
AATTTTCCGAAAGTTTTTCTGCAAAGGCTTGCTTATCGTTATTACAAATGGTATAATACGTAACCGGCATGCTTGATCGACTTTTTGTAAAACGGAAGGAAAGCTTTATGAAAGACAATGACTATATAATCGTATCGGACGCTACCGTGGATCTTGACAGATCGATACTTGAACAGCTTAACGTAAGGATCATCCCGATGATCTATGTTCTTGACGGAAAAGAGAATTTCTGCAATCCCCTGGAACAGGATATAGACCATGACGGTTTTTATGAAAAGGTAAATGCGGGGATACCGGTGTCGACATCGCAAAATCCGCCTACGATCTTTACTGACTTTTATGAGAAAATAGCAAAAGAATATAAAAACATCCTGTATTTATGCTTTTCATCGGGGTTAAGCGGTAATTACGGATCTGCTGTGATCGGGGCCGGGGAATATATGGAGGAGCATCCCGGTATAAGGATCGAAGTAGTGGATTCATTATGTGCTTCGGTAGGAGAGGGCTATCTTTTACGGGAAGTGTGCAGAAAGCGTGATGAAGGAGCTTCCTTTGAGGAATTGCTCCGGTATACGGAAGAAATAAAAAGACAGGTATGCCACTGGTTTGTAGTGGGCAATCTTGACCAGCTAGCCCGCGGCGGAAGGATCAATCCCGCTTTGGCCAAGCTCGGTTCTATATTAAATATACATCCCATACTTACAACGGATGAAGCGGGTAAGCTCAAAGTATCGGAAAAGGTACGGGGCATGAAAAAGGCTCTTGTAAAGCTGTGTGAGCGTTTTGAAAATAATGCTTTCCCGGGAGACGGACACAGGATCATGGTGGCACATGCCGCATCCCCGGAGCTTGCAGAGGAACTTAAAAATCTGCTCCTTGCAACAGGCAGGGTAAGTGACTGCATAATCCAGAAGATAGGTCCTGTCATCGGATCACATACAGGTTCACCTATGTGTGCTGTTGTGTTTATGGGCAGACAGGAAGAATAGAAGTTAGGCGGTATCAGACATGGTAAACAACGGAGTTGTAATCTCTCTTTATACTTTGCTGGTGGCTATCGTTACGTTTCCGATAATGATAATCATACTGATGAAGATAAAGAGGAAAATCAAATTTTCTCCCTTCCTTTTGGGACTTTTGGTATATTTTACGTTCGGAGTCTTTTCCACAACGGTCATACATACCATTTTCTTAAACCCGGGAAGACCTACTTATAATTTCCTTAACGGAAATGTAGTCGCTTATTCGCTTTACTTTGCGGTAGTGGTAGGTGTACTCGAAGAATTCGGATTTCTTCTGGCATTTAAGAAGATAATCCCGGGATACGATGAAAAAGAGACTCCCATCACTCTGGCACTCGGAAATGCCTGGCTTGAAGTGATCATGGTCTGCTTTTTGGCGCTTGCGGCATACATCGCATATGCGACTAAGCTTAATGAAGTGGGAGAGGACGGATTCAGAGAATTCTATAAGGATATAGAAAACCTTAATGTTGAAGACACTCTTAGCGTCATAGAATCCATTACCGTCATGGATGTCATAATGCTGGCAGTTCAGAGAGTCGCATATTTTATCATGCATATTTCACTGTCGGTGATCATATTCTATTCGGTTAAGAAGAACATCATACAGTATTTCTGGATGGCTGTTATATTCCGCGGATTGTGTACGGTACCCGGTGCGGTTGAAAAGTTCAATGCCGATGCGCTGGCAATGGGAAGCAAGATACCGCTTACGATATATCTTCTCTTTGTCATCGGAGTTGCATGTTTCATTGCACTTAAGCTGTATAAAAGCTACAATATGGGAAAGACGCTGTATCCTTCGGATCTGTTTAAGAAACAGCCACAGGTGCATTTATAAACATTATACAAAAACAATGTATAAAAATACATAAAATTTTAAAAATATACACTTGACAAACACGATTAATAGGAGTATATTCTAAAACAAGCTTGGTGAATTTATATTCATTGAAGGACCAGAATAATGTATATTTATTAAAATAACCACCATACAAAGGAGAACGACAAAATGAAAGAGAAAGTTATTTTAGCTTATTCAGGCGGACTTGATACCACAGCTATCATTCCGTGGCTTAAGGAGAACTTTGACTACGATGTAGCATGCTGCTGTATCGATGTAGGACAGGAGAGCGAGCTTGACGGCTTAGAGGAGAGAGCAAAGCTTTCAGGAGCCGAGAAGCTTTACATCGAGCATCTTACTGAGGAATTCGTAGATGATTATATCATGCCCTGTGTAAAGGCAGGCGCAGTTTATGAGCATAAATATCTACTCGGCACTTCAATGGCAAGACCTCTTATCGCTAAGAAGCTTGTTGAGATAGCACGTAAGGAAGGCGCTACAGCCATCTGCCACGGTGCTACAGGCAAGGGTAACGATCAGGTACGTTTCGAGCTCGGCATCAAGGCACTTGCTCCCGATATCAAGATCATCGCTCCCTGGAGAATGACTGAGAAGTGGGGCATGAGCTCACGTGAAGAAGAGATCGAGTACTGCAAGAAGCACGGCATCGACCTTCCTTTCTCTGCCGACAACAGCTACAGCCGTGACAGAAATCTCTGGCATATCAGCCATGAGGGCTTAGAGCTTGAGGATCCCGCAAATGCACCTGATTACGATCATCTCCTTGTACTCGGTGTATCACCTGAGAAGGCACCCGATGAGGGCGAGACCATCAGTATGACATTTGAAAAAGGTATCCCTACATCCCTTAACGGCGAAAAGATGAGTGCTACAGAGATCATCAAGAAGTTAAACAAACTCGGCGGAAAGCACGGTATCGGTATTGTCGATATCGTTGAGAACCGTGTAGTAGGCATGAAGTCACGTGGCGTATATGAGACACCCGGCGGAACCATCCTTATGGCAGCACATGAGCAGCTTGAGGAGCTTATCCTTGACAGAGCTACCATGACAGTGAAAAAAGAGATCGGCAACAAGTTTGCTGACGTAGTATACGAGGGCAAGTGGTTCACACCTCTCCGTGAGGCTCTTCAGGCATTTGTTGAGAGCACACAGCAGTATGTAACAGGTGAAGTTAAGATGAAGCTCTACAAGGGCAATATTATCAGGCAGGGTACCACATCTCCTTATTCACTTTACAGTGAGTCTCTTGCATCCTTTACAACAGGTGAGCTTTACGATCATCATGATGCAGAAGGCTTCATCAACCTGTTCGGACTTTCACTTAAGGTAAGAGCTATGAAAATGGCTGAAGTTGAAAAAAATAAAAAATAAAAAATAATTAAATAGTTTTAATTGATTGTTTTCTTTACAAAATTCAAAGCCTGGGATATAATAGTCCTTAGGCTTTGTTTTTTTGGAAAACGGGCTTTTACAGGAGGACTATACAGTGAACAGAAATACAAAAAATATGATCAAAAAGATTTTAAAGATCGCAGGGATAGCTTTAGGTGCGGTCGTATTACTTATCATAGCATTTTTCTTTTTTGCGGCGGCTACCGAGTACAAACCGGCTGCAAGGGAGGATGTGGATTTTGTAAGCTCGCTTGATGTGATGGAAAAGGAAAGTTTTGACGTCATGACTTTAAATATCGGGTATGCGGGACTCGGAGAAGAGATGGACTTTTTCATGGATGGCGGAGAGGGTGTTAATCCCGAATCGGAAGAAAGGGTAAGGACTAACCTTACAGGGATCGAAAATGCACTTAACCTTGCCCGGCCCGATTTCTATTTCTTACAGGAGATCGACAGGGATTCATCCAGATCGTATCATATCGATGAGACAGAATATCTAAAAAAGGAATATGCATCAAGAGCATATGCACAGAACTATGTATGCAAATGGGTACCTTACCCGGTAGCACACATGATAGGAAGTGTTGACAGCGGTGTCATGACATTATCCACCCATAAGATGGATTCCGCCGAGCGTATAAGCCTTCCGAACAACCAGAGCTGGCCTAAATCTATGTTCATGCTCAAAAGATGTATGCTGGTAAACAGGATCCCCTTAAAGGATTCCGACAAACAGCTCGTCATGGTAAACTTCCATCTTGAGGCATACGATGATGATAAGACCAAGACCGAGCAGACAAAGGTGGTAGTGGATTATATCAAAGAGGAATATGCAAAGGGCAATTACGTGGTAGCCGGCGGAGATTTTAACCAGAGCTTCCCCGGCGCCGAAGAAAAATTCCCCGAGATACCCGGAGATATGTGGCGTCCGGGCAAGATCGACCCGAATATGTTCCCTGTGGGATGGGAGGTATGCTACAATCTTGATGCACCTTCCTGCAGATCGATAAACCAGCCCTTTACCGGGCTTGACGGACATCAGACTTTTTGTCTCGATGGTTTTATACTTTCACCGAATCTGAAATGTGATTTTATAGCTACGATCAACTGTAATTTCAGGAATACAGACCATAATCCCGTATACATGAGAGTATCGTTTGCTGACTAAAGCCGAAAGGAATACCTTTAAATGGGCAAATCTTTATTTATAGCTGAAAAACCGAGCGTGGCACAGCAGTTTGCGGATGCCATATCGCATAACTCCAAGCAGAGCTTTAAAAAGGGCGACGGCTTTTTGGAATCGGATGACTGTGTGGTTACATGGTGCGTAGGACATCTGGTAACCATGAGTTATCCCGAAGCTTATGATGCGGCTCTTAAAAAATGGAGTCTTGAAACTATACCTTTTATCCCTGATACGTTCAAATATGAGGTTATAGACAATGTAAAAAAACAGTTTAATATTGTCAAAGGTCTGCTAACCCGTGCCGATGTTTCAAAGATATATGTGTGTACCGACTCGGGACGCGAAGGAGAGTATATATACAGGCTTGTCGACAGTATGGCAAAGGTACCTGCCGATAAAGAGAGACGCCGTGTCTGGATAGATTCCCAGACCGAAGAAGAAGTCATGCGCGGGATACGTGAGGCAAAGCTGCTCTCGGAATATGACAATCTTTCCGATGCGGCATATCTGCGTGCTAAAGAGGATTATCTGATGGGCATTAATTTTTCCAGGGTCCTCACTTTAAAGTACGGCAATGATGTGAGACGTTTCCTGCATGAAGAAAAGGGCGGAGCCATATCGGTCGGCAGAGTCATGACCTGCGTGCTGGGAATGGTGGTCAGACGCGAAAGAGAGATACGTGCCTTTAAAAAGACCGCTTTTTACAGGGTAATAGCGGGAGCAAAGCTGAAAGAAGAAGGACTTCCGACACTTCCTTGTGAATTCCGTGCCGTAGAGGGGTCAAGATATTATAATACCCCTGCGATGTATAAGGAAAACGGGTTTAAGGAGCTTGATAAGGCCAAGGAACTTATAGGGCGCATGAAAAAAGAAGAACCCGCGGATGTGGTCTATTCATATATTTACGGAAAAGGGAACCAGAGTGTCGTGATCCCCGCATCCGATGCAAAGGCAGCAGAGGAACAGGCTGCCCAGAATATACCTTTGACAGGCTATGTGACGGAATGCGGCGAAGGGATAACAGCGACCGTAGATTCGGTAGAAAAAAAGAAGGAAGCAAAGAATCCTCCGCTGCTGTTTAACCTTGCCGAGTTACAGAATGAGTGTTCCAAGCTGTTTAAGATAAGCCCCGATGAAACATTGGCCATCACACAGGAGCTTTATGAAAAGAAGCTTGTGACATATCCGAGAACCGATGCCAGAGTCCTTTCGACAGCTGTGGCAAAGGAGATAAGCAAGAATATCGCCGGACTTAAGAATTTTCCTCCGGTAAGCACATTTGCAGGGGAGATACTTGACGAAAAGAAATATACGGGACTGGAAAAAACCAAATACGTAAATGACAAGCAGATAACGGACCACTATGCGATTATCCCCACAGGACAGGGATTTTCGGCACTGTCTTCCGTAAAACCGCTTGCGGCAAAGGTATATGAGCTTATATGCAGAAGATTTTTAAGTATATTTTATCCTGCAGCGGTATACAGAAAGATAAGCCTTACCGTAGAACGTGAAGGAGAAAAGTTCGTCGCGAATTTTAAGGCTTTGGAGTCCGAAGGCTGGTATAAGGTGGCAAAACCCGTAAAGGGAAAGAGTGCGGATAAGTCAGCAGATAAAGACCCGCAGGCAGGCGATGACGCTTCGTCCGACAATAAGGACGGGGAGACGGAGACCGAGGAGTTCGGTACCGATATACTTGAAGCGGTAGGAAAGCTTAAGAAGGGCGCAACGCTCGCTATCTCCGATTTCAGTATAAAAACCGGAGAGACAGCGCCTCCTAAAAGATATAATTCCGGATCCATGATACTTGCCATGGAAAATGCGGGCCAGCTTATAGAAGATGAGGACTTAAGAGCCCAGATAAAGGGAAGCGGTATAGGTACCAGTGCGACACGTGCCGAGATACTTAATAAGCTTGTACGCATATCCTATCTGTCGCTGAACAAGAAGACGCAGATAATCACTCCGAATCTTAAGGGCGAGGTTGTGTATGAGGTGGTGAACGCAACCATAAAAAGCTTACTTAATCCCGAACTTACGGCCAGCTGGGAAAAAGGACTGACCGGTGTGGCCGAGGGTGAGATAAAGGAAGAGGAATATATGCAGAAGCTTTCGTCATATATTACGAGAATGACGGAAGGAGTCAAGAAATCCGCTATCGGAAGAGCGTTGGAAAATAATTTCAGATATGCGGCGAATTTTTACAAATAGTCCCAAAAACGGGACAGTTAATGGTGTATCTTAAAGTTAAAGATGAAGGGACATTTTTAACGGAGGTACATCATGAAAAAAGCATTAAACTTAAAGAAGATACTTAAAACCTTAAAAAAACTGGCTTTATCTGCATTTTTTGTTGCATGGAGCGCCGGTATGTTCATGGGCGGTTTTTACGGTATTGCCGCTGTTGCGGTCGGTATCCCCGCAGTGGTATGTTTTAATGCATTTGACATATGAAATTATAGACATTTGAAGAAAAATGTGGTATTCTATAAGGTGTATTATTGTTTATTGTGTTTTTTGCTTATATAAAGGAGGTTTTTATGGAACCAACTTTTGACAACAGAACAATAGAACGTATACCTATAAGCCGTGCGGTTCCGGGGATGGAACTCGCAAGGGACATATATTCGCGTAATGACCAGATGGTACTCGGGCGCGGGTCTGTTTTGGATGCCCAGAAGATATCCAAGATAATGTTCTACTCTGTAGAGACCATCACTGTATACAGGATGGACGAAGAAAACGAAAAGACACTTACCGAAAAGCTTAAGGAAAGTGTCGAATTCAGAGAGTTTTCACAGAGGTACGATAAAACAGTCAATTATTTTAAGGATACCGTGAACGGGGTTATCTCTGAGAACAGGGAGATTGACGGAGAAGAGCTCCTAGGGGAGATCGAGGATATCATAGACCATACGGGGAACAATTCCCGCATATTCAACATGCTGCACTGCATAAGGGATTATGATGAGATGACCTATGTCCACAGCGTGAATGTTTCCCTGATATGCAACTGCTTTGCCAAATGGCTCGAGATGAGCGAGGAGGAAAAACAGATAATCACATTGGGCGGTATTCTTCACGATATCGGAAAGATATGTATACCGCGAAATATCCTTTTAAAGCCCGATACCCTGACCGCGGAAGAGTATGAAGTGATAAAGACGCATACCACAAAAGGGTATGAGATCCTTAAAGAAAAGAAAGTAGATGACAGGATCAGGATGATAGCGCTCCAGCATCACGAGCGTGCTGACAGGACCGGTTATCCTTACGGTAAATCCGGAGATGAGATAGAGCCTTTTGCCATGATAGTGGCGATCGCCGACGTATATGATGCCATGACCTCGGACAGAGTCTACAGACCGAGGATATGCCCGTTTGATGTGGTACAGATATTGGAGGACGGAAATGACAAGTACAATGCCAATTTCCTCATACCTCTCTTAGAGCAGATCACGGAGGTATATATCAACCATACTGTAAAGCTTTCAAACGATGCGGTGGGCAAGATAGTCATGATCAACAGAAACGAGCTGGCAAAGCCTGTCATCCAGGTCAAGAATGATTTCGTGGATCTGGCCAAGCTCAGAAAGTTAAAGATAAAAGAAATACTCTGACAAAAAGATAAGTCAGTGTAACGGAGGAAGATAATGGAAGGGGATAAGCTCATAAGAGAGAGAAGAACAAACGGGCAGGGGAAAAAGTTTGCCAGTATAGGCGTGATAGCTTTCCTTGTTATTGCCGCAGCTGTTCTTTTGGTATTTATCTGCCTTCGTTTTGACGAGTTTTCCAATTTCCTCTCGACCATATTCGGAGCTATGTCTCCCGTTATAGTAGGTATAGTGCTTGCTTATCTGCTAAATCCGTTTATGAGTTTTTTCGAAAACGGACTGAGCCGTGTACTGTGCAAACATGCCAGAAAGATAACAAGAGCAAAAAAGATATGCAGGGTTATCAGCCTGGTACTTACGATGGTAATACTTATACTGTGCTTTTCCGTAGTACTGTATCTCCTTGTCCCGGAGCTTACCAAAACAGTTATGGGTACCGATAATGAAGACGGTCTTGTGGATATCCTGCCCAAGCAGAGCGAGAACTTAAAGGAATGGTTCAGCGGCGTATTAAACGGCGATTCGAAGTTCTCCTTATGGCTCAGGGATGCATTTGAAAAGGGAACGACATATATTGAAGACTTTATCAATGACAAGGTGTTCAATTATACCTCCGATATAGTCGGATATGTTGCAAGCGGTGTATGGAGTGTATTCGGTATCGTATATGATATCATAATCGGTATCGTATTTTCAGTATATATCCTTTTGGCTAAGGATACCTTCGGCGCTCATGCCAAGAAGATCGTATACTCGCTGTTTAAGAGAAGAAGAGCCAATGTTATCATAAGAGTGGCAAGACAGTGCCATTTCAAGTTTACCGGTGCTATTACGGGTAAGATAGTCGATTCGATCATCATCGGTGTTCTTTGCTTTATAGGAATGTTTATTATGGACCTTCCTTACAGGGTACTTATCAGTGTTATAGTGGCCGTAACGAATGTTATACCTTTCTTCGGTCCCTATATCGGCGGTATCCCGTCTGCATTCCTTATACTGTGCTTCGATCCTTTAAAGGCTTTATATTTTGTAATATTCATCATAATACTGCAGCAGTTTGACTGTAATCTGCTCACACCTCACATCGTGGGCGATTCTATCGGGCTTTCACCCTTCTGGGTACTTTTTGCCTGTGTAGTATTCGGTGCGTTGTTCGGACTTCCCGGAATGCTTCTCGGTGTACCGGGCATGGCATGTATATATATGATCATCAAGGAGATCGTGGAATACAGGCTGAAACGTAAGGGTCTGCATCCGGAGACGGGATATTACTATAACCTGGACAGTGTGGACGAACATGAGATGGTGGTCATAGACCCGAATGAGGATCCGGTAAAGATATTCAAGGATGAATACGAAGAAAGGATACGTAAGGAAAATGAACTCCCCGGGGAAGATGCGGAGGCTGAAAACGGGGATGAAGAAAATACAGACAAGGGAAATGAGAAATGAGTAAGTTTTTTAGTGTAGACAACAAGTTTTTTACAACCATTAACAAGATCGTGGATATGATGTGGCTCAGCATACTTTGGTCGGCATGCTGCCTGCCCCTGCTTTTCCTTTTATTTACTTTTGTACTTCAGTATTTTGACAATAACGGGACGCAGGGTCTGCTGATACTCCTTATCGGTCTTCCGATAGCAAGCTTTACCGTCGGTCCCGCTTCAGCGGCACTTTATTATGCGGTAGTGAAGTCCGTAAGACGTGAGAGAAGTTATGCGACAAAATGCTTCTTCCATGCATTTAAGGTGAACTTTAAAGTCGGCTTTATCAGTTCTATGATATTGGGTCTGGTTACGGCTATCCTTTTACTGGATATCATATTTGCACCGGCTACCCTTCCGTTTGATGAAAGCCTGCAGCCTTATATCAAGGGTGTATTCTTAGGTATGGGAGTCGTTGTGGTATTTATCCTTGTATGGATGTATCCGCTCCTTTCAAGATTTGAGCTTAAGGTTAAAGACCTCATTAAAAACAGCATGGTCCTGGCCGTGAAAAATATCTTCAGAACGATAATCATGTCGGCTCTGTGGATCGGAATGGGATACTGTTTCTTCCACTTTTTTGAATATATATATCAGTTCCTGATATTTATACCTATAGTTATCCCTTCTGTTTCGGCACTTATCCGTTCTTTTATCATAGAGCCCGTATTTAAGCGCATCACAGGAGATCCCAACGAGGATTCCGAGACCGAGGTTGATGCATGGTATGCAGAATGACGGTATATATCTGTACTTTAAAATTATAGCTTTCACAGGAGGCATGGTATGGAAAAAGAATTGTATGATGTTTTGAATTGGGGCATGATGGAGGCACTCGAGTATTCGGAATGTGATGATCCTCACAGCTGGCTTGGTCCGCATAAGACCAAGAACGGAATACTTTACAATGCATTTTTCCCGACGGCAAAATCGGTATCGGTAAAATTCAAAACACAGTCCGTCAAGATGGAACCTACCGATGAGAGCGGTAATTTCTCAGCGCTTGTAAAGGACAAATCCATTAAGGATTACAAACTTATAGTGACATATGATAATGATGTCGTATCTGAAGTGTACGATCCGTATGCTTTCGGTCCCCAGTTCAATTCGGATGATGAGGACAGATTTATCAGAGGCATACATTATGATGTATATGAAAAACTCGGCGCCCATGTTATGGAGATCAACGGAATAAAGGGCGTTTATTTTGCTGTCTGGGCACCGGATGCCGAGAGAGTAAGCGTGGTAGGCGACTTTAACATGTGGGACGGCAGAAGGCATCCCATGAGAAAACTCCGTGCTTCGGGCGTATATGAGCTTTTTATACCTGAGCTTAAAGAAGGCATGGTATATAAATTTGAGATCAAGGCAAAGAACGGTCTGGCATTCTTAAAGAGCGACCCTTATGGCAATGCCTTTGAGATGAGGCCCGATACTGCTGCCATAGTGACAAAGCTTGATTTTGACTGGACTGATTCCGAGTGGATAGAGAAAAGAAAGAACCAGAATCTTGACAAGCTCCCGATGTCCATATATGAGGTACACTTAGGCTCATGGCTTAAAAAGGGTGACGGAGACAGTGATTTCTATAACTACAGGGAGATAGCCGTAAAGCTTGCCAAATATGTGAAGAAGATGGGCTATACCCATATCGAGCTGCTGCCCGTAATGGAGCATCCGTTTGACGGATCATGGGGATACCAGGTGACAGGATATTACGCAGCCACCTCAAGATACGGAACGCCTCAGGACTTTATGTTCTTCATGAACCATATGCATAAGGAAAATATAGGAGTTATCCTTGACTGGGTACCCGCTCATTTCCCTAAAGATGCTTTCGGACTTGCAAAGTTTGACGGCACATGCCTTTATGAACATAAAGATCCGAGACTCGGCGAGCATCCCGACTGGGGTACATTGATATTTGACTTCGGAAGACCAGAAGTATCCAATTTCCTTATTGCCAATGCACTGTTCTGGGTAAAGAAGTATCATGCCGACGGCATACGTATGGATGCGGTGGCATCAATGCTTTATCTCGATTACGGCCGCAGGGACGGCGAGTGGGTAGCCAATAAGTACGGAAGCAACGAGAACCTGGAAGCTATAGAGCTTTTAAAGCATCTTAATTCCATTTTCCATAAGCGCAACGACGGCGCAGTCATCATAGCCGAGGAGTCCACGGCATGGCCGAGGATCACCGGTAAGGTAGAGGATGATGGATTGGGCTTTGATCTTAAGTGGAATATGGGCTGGATGAACGATTTCACCGGCTATATGAAGCAGGATCCCCTGTTCAGAAAGGGCTGCCACGGTATGCTCACATTCAGTATGATGTATGCCTACAGCGAGAAATTCGTGCTTGTGCTTTCACATGATGAGGTAGTACACGGAAAGTGCTCGATGTTTAACAAGATGCCCGGATACAGGTCGGATAAGTTTGCAAATCTCCGCGCCGCATACGGGTTTATGATGGGACACCCCGGAAAGAAACTGCTGTTCATGGGTCAGGAGTTTGCCCAGGAGCGTGAGTGGAGTGAGGCAAGAAGCCTTGACTGGGAGCTCCTTGATGATGACGACCATCAGAAGATGCAGAAATTCTGTGCCGATCTGAATAAACTTTATACTACAAGACCTGCATTTACCGAGCTTGATAACGATCCTAACGGATTCAAATGGATGAGCTGTCTTGATGCGGACCACAGTATAGTAAGCTTTATAAGATATGACGGAAAGAAGGAGAACACGCTCCTGTTAGTATTTAACTTTACACCTGTTGTATACAGCTACTTTATCCAGGCTGTTCCTTATGCAGGCAACTGGAAAGAGATACTCAACAGCGATGCCGAGAAATACGGCGGCTCGGGCAGGGTTAATTCGAGAGTGAGAAAATCACGTCCCATGCCTAAAGACGGTCAGAACAATTCCATAGAGATGTTTCTTCCTCCTCTTTCGGTATGCATATTTGAATATAAGCCCGTACCGGTAAAGGCTGAACCTGTCGAGAAAAAAACAGGTACTCAGGTAAAGAAGAAAAAGGTTAAGGTAACACCTATCAAACCTACATCCAAATAAAAAAGAGTACTTCAGGAGGATTTTTACATGGATCTGACACAATATTTCGGATCAAACACTTTTAACGATGCCGTGATGAAGGAAAGGCTCCCTTTAGGAGTGTACAAGGCATTAAAAAAGACTATTGAGAACGGTGAGGAACTGAGCAGTGACATAGCCGATACCGTAGCAAATGCCATGAAGCAGTGGGCTATGGAGAGAGGTGCTACGCACTTTACACACTGGTTCCAGCCTATGACGGGTGTCACCGCCGAAAAGCATGATTCCTTCCTTTCAAAAGGAGAAAACGGCAGGGTCATGATGGAATTCTCCGGAAAAGAGCTTATAAAAGGCGAACCCGATGCTTCGTCATTCCCTTCGGGAGGACTGAGAGCTACATTTGAGGCAAGGGGATATACAGCCTGGGACTGTACATCACCCGCATTCCTGCGTGAGGACGTATCGGGTGTGACATTATGCATCCCTACCGCATTCTGCTCGTATACAGGTGAAGCACTGGATAAGAAAACACCTCTGCTCCGTTCCATGGAGGCTATAAACAAGCAGGCACTCCGTGTACTACGTCTCTTCGGAAAGAAAGACGTAAAACACGTAGATGTATGCGTAGGCGCAGAGCAGGAATATTTCTTAATTGACAGAGATAAGTATCTTAAGCGTGACGATCTTATATATACCGGAAGGACACTGTTCGGAGCAAAACCTCCTAAAGGACAGGAGATGGATGACCATTATTTCGGTACCATAAAGGAAAGAGTATCTTTATTTATGCATGAATTAAATGAAGAGCTCTGGAAGCTGGGCATCTATGCTAAGACCCAGCATAATGAGGCTGCTCCCGCACAGCATGAGCTTGCCCCCATTTTCTCCACGGTCAATATCGAAACAGACCACAACCAGCTCGTAATGGAATGCATGAAGAAGATAGCCGCACGTCACGGACTTGCATGTCTGCTCCATGAAAAGCCTTTTGCGGGTGTAAACGGTTCAGGAAAGCATAACAACTGGTCATTGGTCACCGATACGGGAGAAAACCTTATGAAGCCCGGAAAGAAGCCTCATGAGAACATGCAGTTCCTTCTTTTCCTTGCAGCGGTGATAAAGGCTACAGATGAGCATGCCGAGCTTATAAGGCTTGCAGCATCATGTCCCGGAAATGATTACAGACTCGGAGGAGCTGAGGCGCCGCCTACGATAGTATCGATATTTATCGGTGAACAGTTAGAGGATATATTAGCACAGCTTATAGCAAACGGAAAGGCTACGAGCTCGAAGGAGCGTGAGATGCTGAAGATCGGTGTCAGCACCATGCCTTATATCAAGAAGGATGTAAATGACAGGAACCGTACCTCGACATTTGCATTTACCGGTAACAAATTTGAGTTACGTATGGTTGGCTCTTCCATGTCCATCGCGGATGCCAATACGGTACTTAATACCACTGTTGCCGAAAGCTTATGCCAGATGGCTGACGAGCTTGAAAGAGCGGATAATTTCGATGATGCCGTACTTAAGCTTATCTGCAGGACCATCAATGAGCATAAACGTGTCATATTCGACGGAAACGGATATTCAAAGGAATGGGTGGATGAGGCTGAAAAGCGCGGTCTTCCCAATAAGGCATCCTTCGTTGATGCTATAGAAGCACTTACCTACGGCAATACGGTACGTGTATTTGAAAAACACGGAGTTATGTCCAAGGCAGAGCTTCAGGCGAGAGCCGAGATAGATTATGAGATTTATTCGAAGACCACCAATATCGAAGCCAATACCATGATAGAGATGGCTTCAAGAAAGTTCATCCCCGCAGCGATCAAATATGCGGGCGTCGTGGCAGATGCCATCAATTCCATCTCATCTGCGCTTGACGAGAGTGAAGCCGACAATGAGAGAGAGATGTTAGGTGAGTGTCTTGAGCTTATCGGTGATGCAAGACGTACATTAAAGCGTCTCTCGGATAATGTAAATACTGCGGCAAGAATTTCCAATGAAGAGGAAAAAGCCCATTATTTCAGGGATTATGTAGTAAAGGCAATGCAGGCATTAAGAGAGTCTGTAGATGCATTGGAGCTTCAGGTGGATGCGGAATTATGGCCCGTACCTACCTATGGAGAGTTGATTTTTGAGGTATAATTATAACAAAAGGGACGGTTCCTTTTGTGGTATCACTTAAGGGGCCGTCCACGTATGTTTTTTGAAGTGAGGAAAAATAAATGATTCAGGCATGTAACGTAACATTAAGACTAGGAAAAAGAGCACTGTTTGAGGACGTAAACATCAAGTTTACCGAAGGAAACTGCTACGGACTTATAGGTGCAAACGGAGCCGGAAAATCGACCTTCTTGAAAGTACTTACCGGCGAGATCGAGCCCACCAAGGGCGAGGTTGTGATGACACCCGGACAGCGTCTTTCATTCTTAAAGCAGGACCATTTCCAGTATGATGCATATACCGTACTTGATACGGTCATCATGGGCAACCAGAGGCTTTATGATATCATGAAGGAAAAGGAAGCCATCTATGCAAAAGAGGACTTTACCGATGAGGACGGTATAAAGGCGAGTGAGCTTGAAGGTGAATTCGCATCCATGAACGGCTGGGAGGCCGAGTCGGATGCTGCCCAGCTGTTAAACGGCTTAGGAGTAGATACCGAGTATCATTATAAGCAGATGAGCGAGCTTAACGGACCGTTAAAGGTTAAGGTACTTTTAGCCCAGGCTCTGTTCGGCAATCCCGACATTCTTCTGCTCGATGAGCCTACCAACCACCTTGACTTAGAGGCCATCAGATGGCTGGATGAGTTCCTTATCAATTTTAATAACACGGTTATAGTCGTATCACATGACCGTTATTTCTTAAATAAGGTATGTACACAGATCGCGGATATAGATTATCAGAAGATCCAGCTCTATGCCGGCAACTATGATTTCTGGTATGAGTCGAGCCAGCTGATGATCAGGCAGATGAAGGAAGCCAATAAGAAGAAGGAAGAGAAGATCAAGGAACTTCAGGAATTCATTCAGAGGTTCTCGGCCAATGCTTCAAAGTCCAAACAGGCTACCTCCAGAAAGAGGGCATTGGAGAAGATCGAGCTTGATGATATCAAGCCTTCGAGCAGAAAATATCCTTACATCGATTTCAGGCCCAACCGCGAGATCGGAAACGAAGTCCTTACCGTTACCAATCTTTCAAAGACCATTGACGGCGTAAAGGTACTTGACAATATCTCATTCGTAATGGGTCATGATGATAAGATAGCATTTGTAGGTTCAAATACCTTAGCTGCTACCACATTGTTTAAGATCCTTATGGAAGAGATGGAGCCTGATTCAGGTTCCTTTAAGTGGGGGGTTACCACACAGAGGTCATATTTCCCCAAGGACAATACCGAGGAATTTAAGGGTACGGAGACGATAGTTGACCATCTTATGCCTTACTCACCTGTGGACGATCAGCAGTATGTGCGCGGTTTCTTAGGCAGGATGCTTTTTGCCGGTGAGGACGGAGTAAAGAAGGTTAATGTGCTGTCCGGCGGTGAGAGAGTAAGAGTCATGCTGTCAAAGATGATGATACTCGGTTCAAACGTCCTTATCATGGATGAGCCTACCAACCACCTTGATATGGAATCCATCACCGCTCTTAATAACGGTCTTATCAAATTCCCGGGCGTATGCCTTTTTACGGCACTTGACCATCAGTTTATACAGACCATAGCCAACCGTATCATGGAGATCACTCCCGACGGCAAGCTTATAGATAAGATCTCAACATATGATGATTATCTTGAGAACGATGAGATGGCAAGACGCCGTCAGGTACTTTCTGTCAATAACGAGGACGAAGACTAATATATAGGATGAAAACTTAATGCAGAATAAAATCACTTTGGGTGTCACTTATAAAAATGAAAAGCTTATCGCAGCAGTATACGGCCGCGGATGCAGCTTCTGTAATATCCTTACCCGCGAAAAAGGCGGGGAATGGGTATCGCATAAGCTTTCTCCGCATGCCCTTTATCCGCAGATATTTACGGGTGAGATAGCTGCTGACGGCAAAAAGAAATATGAGTACATTTTTGAGTGCGAAAAAGGATTTTTCCTGGACGATCATGCATTAAAGGTTATCCCGGGGCACGGATACGGAAAGATCCCTCCAGCTGTTGAGACAAAAAATCTGAAATTAAGGAATATACATTCGGATACTTTGGGGAAAGTCTGTGAAGTTGAAAAAAACGGCTTTGACTGGAAAAAGGACAGACACATCAGCATACCCGCATCCGATATGGTGGCTTACGAGCTGCATGTAAGGGGCTTTACCATCCATGAGTCTTCAAAGGTAAACCACCCCGGTACATATAAGGGAGTATGCGAAAAGCTTAAATATCTGAAGAATCTCGGTATTACATCGCTTATCCTGCAGCCCTGCTATGAATTTAACGAGCTGATGGATTACAATATCAATATCGGTGCATCGCCGCTGCTCGATATACAGCGTTCAAGGCTTTTCGGCAAGCCTGAGGAGGCAAATGCCACATCACGGCTTAACTTCTGGGGTTACGGTGCACAGAGCATGTATTTTGCCCCTAAGGCTGCTTATGCATCAAATCCCGAATCGGTATGTGCGGAGTTTAAAGACATGGTAAGGCATATCCATCTTGCGGGAATGGAAGTCATAATGGAGATGGATTATATACCGGGCATATCCGACAGCTTTATCCTGGAAAACTTAAGATTCTGGGTAAGCGAGTATCATGTGGACGGCTTCAGGGTCAATGTATCACAGGTACCCGTCAAGCTGCTTTGTGACGATCCTTATCTGTGCAATGTCAAGTTTATAGGATCTTCATTTGATGAGAATATACTTTCGGACAGCGAATACCGCAACCGTTTCTTTGCAGCGAACAACGGCTTCCAGGATACCATGAGAAGGTTCTTAAAGGGTGATGAAGGTCAGCTTCTTTCTGCCTGTGAGCTTTTTAAGGATAACGGCAGGAGATTCGGCAAGATCAATTATATGGCGGACCATAACGGCTTTACCCTTAATGATGTATACAGCTATGATGTCCGTCACAATGAAAAGAACGGAGAGCATAACCATGACGGCCGTGAGGTTAATTACAGCTGGAACTGCGGTGCGGAAGGTCCTACCAAGAAACGTAAGATACTTGATCTTAGGAACCGCATGATAAAGAATGCCCTGACAGTACTGTTTTTAAGCCAGGGTGTGCCCATGCTTTTGGCGGGCGATGAATTCGGAAATACGCATGACGGAAACAATAACCCTTATTGCTGCGACAACGAGCAGGGATGGGTTATCTGGAACAGGACAGGTCGTGCAAATGAGATTAAAAAATTCACGATGGACCTTATAAAACTGCGCAGGGAGCATCCGGTGTTCAGGAACAATGCCTATCTTTCCGGCAATGATTTTTCTTATACCGGTATCCCGGACATATCATTCCACGGGGTAAAGGCATGGTATCCCGATTTCGGGTATTATTCAAGGACAGCCGGCATCTGCCTTAACGGTGCATATGCGGCCAAAACGGCGGATGCAAAGGACCAGAGCTTCCTGATACTGCTAAACACTCATTGGGAGGAGCATGAGTTCCAGCTTCCCGTGATAAAAAAGAATGAGTGGGAAAAGGTATTGACCACAGGACAGGAGCCGAAATTTGAGGAATCACCCACGCATGAACAGAGAGTCGTGATACCGGCGAGGACCATATGTCTTTTTATCAGCAGGGAAAGGAAGAGGAACAGACAAGAGGTGAAAGATGACAGCAAATAAACTGAAGCTCTTTGCCTGTCTCTCGATGCTCATAGACCATATCACGTTCATGTTTGTCCCGAGATACACGGATATAGTTACAGGTACGGAAAATATATGGTGGTATATCGGAAGAGGACTCGGACGTTCGGCATTCATCATCTTTGCTTTTTTACTGGTGGAAGGATTCTTCTTAACAAAGGATCTGAAAAAATATGTATTAAGGATGAGCCTGTTTGCTGTTATAGCGGAAGCACCTTTTGACCTTTTAAGCAAC
>ODAI011946012.1_pt1 | contig 18683 bp, 24 predicted proteins | sample 1539321 | NCBI WGS metagenome assembly ODAI01 (sample SAMN02144231, study PRJEB22623) | gut metagenome | biome: sheep rumen | host: Ovis aries | place: New Zealand
TTCAAAGCTCCGAGGCAAAAACCTCGGGGCTTTGTTGTTTTCGATTAGAATGTGAAGCGTCCGAGGTCGCCCTCCTTTCGCAGGAAGTGGCGGCGCTCGGTGGCGGACATGTCACAGTCGCGGCGCAGTGCCTGATAGAGGTTTATCTGCGAGCCGAGTCCTGAGCGCCGTGCGATGTCGGGTTGTGACATGTCGGTGTATCTCAGCAGTTCGTCGGCCAGTCTGGACTGGTATTTTTGTCTGAAGAGCGTGTGTTTCATTCCTGTGAGAATGAATACCAGTGCGCTGAGTTCTGCGAATTGCAGACCGTGCCGGTCGATGAATGCGTGGATGTCGGTATTTCCGGCGGCTAGGAACCGCAGGTATTCGTCCATCACGAGTATGCCGGTTGGTGCCGTGTTTCGCTCGATGTTGACGTAGTATCCGTGTCCGTCCTCGTCGTAGCGTCGCTTTTTGGTGAATGGAGTGATGTATAGTTCGTCGAAGGTGAACTGCGGTTTACTTTTCAGTTCCCTTTTCTCTGTCACGCGCCTCGTTGTGACCCACGGTCGGTCGTTGCGGTGCTTCCATGCATATCCTCTTGCCATAGTTTCTCTGTTTTTTATGCTGCCCGTGGTGGCTCATATGGTCCACGGTGTGCTTTTTGGCTGCTAAGTTATGAATAAATTGTCACACTGCCAAGTGTTTCGCCCATGAATCTTTCCGTTTTTAATTCTCTTTCACACTTAGAGAATATTTCCCATTATGTATAAGTTTCTCTATGCCACTTGTAGAATATTCCCCTTTTGAGGAAAGTTTCTCTATGCCCATTGTAGAATATTTCGGTTCTTAAGAAAGTTTCTCTATGCCCCTTGTAGAATATTCCCCATTTTGTAAAAGTTTCTCTATGCCATTTGTAGAATATTTCCCATTTTGTAAAAGTTTCTCTATGCCTTATAGAGAATACTCAACTTTCGCAAGTTGAGTAAGGAGTTGAGGAGTAAGGAGGTAAGGAGTAAAGTAGAATAGTTCTGCTGTCAGCATCTTCTTCCTGCTCACATGAAAATGAAACGTAAAGTCTAATCTACTTTACCTCCACATCTCCTCTACTCCTTTACTCCTAGAAAGTGAGCGAATGCGAAACTTAAATAGAGAATATTTTTACTCGGTGGGAAGTTTTGTTTCCATCGTGGTCTTTTGCACCTTCATGCCCATCTTGCTGTAGAAGCTGAGGGCGGGGGTGTTTCCTTCCCATACGTTGAGGGTGATGTTGGTGCAACCGATGGATTTTGCATAGTCGCGGACATGCTCATACAGGGCGGTGGCAACGTGTTTGCCGCGCGCTTTTTCATCTACGCAGATGTCGTCGATGTACAGCGTCTTGATGTCCTGGAGCAGTTTGTCGCCCTTCACCTCCGTAATTACGCAGAAGGCATGGCCCAGTACTTGGCCGTCGTCGAATACGAAGACGGGTTTGCTCTCATCGTCGAGTAGTGCTTCCAGTTCCTGTTCGTTATATTTTGTCGTGTTGGGTTTGAATAAGTCAGGGCGTATCACATGATGCACCATGTTAACTTGATGGAGCAGGGCGATGATGGCCTGAATGTCTGTTTTAGTGGCTTTTCTTATTGTCATATCATAAATTCTCTTGAAACGAGGGGTTAGGGTAACGGGTTATCTTTTGTGGATGTCTTCCGTGGCATTGGTGGCTGCTTCGACGACGGCGCCATAGTTGTCGAGGCTGTAGTAGATATAGCAGAATACGGCATTGCCCACACAGAGCAATACGGAGTATGGCCATACGGCCTCGGGGAGCAGGGCTGTCATGATGATGCTTCCTAATCCGAAAAGGATGATGAGGTAGCAGGAGATGGACATGGAGCGTTGCCCGTAGAAGGTGGAATGTTGCGCTCCGATAGTCCACCAGTGGGCGTTCTCCTTGGTAATCGGCAATTGACGGACTAGTCGGCTTACGCGGAGATAGGTGCGCAGGAAATCGGAGCTCATCCATGTGACGTGGGTAAGGAATATGCCGATGCCTATTCCTGTCAGGAAGCTGATGTCGAAGAATACGCCTGTCCATAGTGTCACGATGTTGACGACGAGGGCCGTCATGTCGCGGATGACCCTGAACCGGTTCAGGTATTCCGGGTTGAGCAATGATGTATGGCTCCATGACAACATGGTGCCGCCAATGTGGAAGTAGGTGACGGAGAGTGCCGTGGCGGCCGATGGCCAGCAGGTGCGCCAGCCAAAGTAAAGGTGTAGCAGGAAACCGATGCCAAAGGTGGTAAGGGTCAGTGCTGTCAGCACGCGACTGCGCTTGTAGATACGATAGTCGCGGTAGTAGAAGTTGTTATATGAAAGTGCCGCAGCCATCACTAGGCAAGTGATGCCGGACAAAAGCAGGGTAAGATGATAAAATTGCTGTTCCATGTGGGTAGCGTCATTCTATGACCTGTTTTCTTGCCTTTCTGATTTTGATGGAGATGCCTTCTACGAATGTGAAGACGATATAGGTGAAGAGTCCGGCAACGATGCCGTCGGTGATGCTGCCGGTAACGGTCATCAGCAGGATGGTCAGGAAGGCCGGCAGGGTTTCTACTGGCTTGGTGAGGCTGATATGGCGTACCGACCCGAAGAGGTAATAACCGGCCATGACCATGACGGGGGCTGTGGCTGCAGTAGGAATGGCCAGGAAGAGTGGCGCAAGGAAAAGACTGGTCAGGAAGCACAATGCTATGATGAGTGCAGAAAGTCCGGTGCGCCCGCCTTCGGCCACGCCCGTGGCACTCTCTACGTAGGTCGTCACCGTGCTACAACCCAGGCAGGCTCCTGTTACGGTGCCCAGTGCATCGCTGAGCATAATCATCTGGATGCGCGGAATACGTCCGTTTTTGCGGATAAGTCCTGCATTGGCCATCACGCCCACGATGGTGCCAAGGCTGTCGAAGACGTCAAAGAACAGCATGATGAGCACACACACCCAGAGGTCGGGAGATATCAGATACTCCCATTCGAATTGGCAGAGGAGCGGGGTGGGCGATGAGGGTATTTCGAAAATGGTGTCTGGCAGTTTGGTAATACCCAGCGGTATGCCGAGAATGGTAACGATGGCAATGCTGAGCAACAGTCCGCCTTTTATGCGCATGATGGTGAAAATGCCGGCCAGTACGAGACCGATGAGGAATAGGACGGAGGGCGTACTGGTCAGCGTGCTCATGTGATTGAAAATGGTACCGTCGGCCAGAATGCCGCTGTTCTTGAATCCGATCATGGCGATGAAGAATCCGATGCCCACGGCAATGGCGTGCTTCAGGGATGTGGGCACCATGTCGAAGATAATCTGTCGCATGTTGCTCAGGCAGAGCATCACAAACAGCACACCTTCAATGAGTACGGCAGTGAGTGCAAACTGCCAAGGGTATCCCAGTGATATGCAGAGCGTTTGCGTGAAGAACAGGTTGAGTGTCAGTCCGGGTGCCTGACCAAACGGGCGCTTGGCCAGGAAAGCCATGAGCAGTGTGCCGATGATGGTTGAGAGCGCAATGGCGGTAAACATGGAGTCGATGGGGAACCCTTTTGCTGCCAAGGGTGTGAACATGGAGGGGAGTAGTGCCAGAATATATGACATGGTGATGAAGGTGGTGATTCCGGAAAGGATTTCCGCCTTCAGGTTGTGTCGTTGTGTTGAAAAACCTACCAGTGAAAAAAGCTTCTCTTTCATTATTATCAATTCTTAATTATGCTAAGGGGAAGATAAAGTCAAACTTGGCACCGCCAGTGAAGCTGGTGTCGAGCGTGAGTGTTCCACCGAGCCTTTCGGCAATCATGCGGGCAATGGTAAGACCGAGTCCTGTGCCTTGTGTGAAACTGTCCAGTTTGACAAAGCGTTCGAAAATCTCTTCTGCCTTGTCTTGGGGAATGCCTGGTCCGGAATCTATTACCGAGATGTGTATATGGTGATCCTCCTCGCCGAGTGTAAGGGATATATGGCCTTCCTTGGTGAATTTGGCAGCATTGTCGAGCAACTTGAACAGTACGGTATGAATCTGGTTGGGATGGGTGGTAATCATCTGCTCGTCTTGAAGGTCGTTGGAGCATTCCAGCGTCACTTTACTATCGACTACCGGACGGACGACATCTGCAGCTTGCATGGCAAGGGCAGAAAGCAGGCATGGTTCGGGAGCGGGAAGCTCTGTACGGCTCTCCATGTCGGAGATGAGGATGAGGTCGTCGAGCACGTTGGTCAGCAGGCGCGTGTTCTCTTGGATACGTTGGCAGAGGTCCATTCGCTCTGCCTCAGGGAGCTCAATACCGGGAATGGTGAGCACCTGCGAGAAACCATTGATAGAGTTCAGCGGCGTTCTGATTTCATGGGTCATACTCTGCATGAAACTGGTCTTGGCCCTCGAGGCAGCCTCGGCATGGTCACGCTCTATCTCTAACTGCTTGTTCTGGGCCACTACCACGTTACGCTCACGCTGCAACTGATAGTTCTTGACTTCCAGCGTGCGGTTCCATCGGCTGTTCAGCATCAGAAAGACAAGGATGGCTCCTATGCCCAATACCATCGCAATGCCGCCAGTGGTGAAGCGCGAGCGTTGCTGTAACAGCTCGTTCTGTGTCTGGAGCTCGTTCACGTCAAGCCATTTGTTCAGGTTGCCTAAATCGTTGTGAAGGTTTGCCTGGGATAATGAGTCTTTGTATTTTTCAAACTCACGTCTGGCTTTCAATGCCTCTTCATACCATTTTAATCCTTCTAATGCGTCGGCCCGTTCTTTGAGCGCTATCGTCATGTAATTAATGTTGTTCAGCTTTTGGGCCATTCTCTTCAGTTGGATACTCCTCTTGAGGGCTTCCTGGAAATTACCTTGAAGACGGGAAAGCTCACACCTCAGTTTGCAGATGTCGGACAGATTGTCGATATAGTTGCCGTCTATTTCTTCATAGTATTCTGCAGAATCGAGGGCCAGGGCAGCGGCCTGATAGTCTTTTACACCTATATTATATTCTGCCAGCCTGAATTGGTATTGTTCATGCCAGTTCGCATACACATCGGCTTTTTTCGCACCACGCTTCACAGGATATTTGCTGAGAATGGCATCCCACTCTGTCAAGACTGTGTCAAGAGCCTCGTAATGGTTCTGGGCCACCAAGGCCTGACCAAGGTTACTGTATATCTTGACAAGTCCGCCTATTTTCCCGTCAACGGGATATTTCGTGATAGCCAGTCGGAGGTATTTTTCTGCTTCTTCGTATTGGCTAAGGTATAGATAGCCGGTGCCTAGCAGCCGGTGTGAGATGAAATCGCCATAGTCGTTCTTGCGGCGTTTTGAATCATTTTGCATTCTCTTGGCTTCTTCTGCGGCTTTGTCATACCGGCTGTTCCAAATGTAGGTCTCGGCCTTGCTTTCCCATATCAGGTAATAGTATCTCCATTGTTGGTGCTCTTCACAGAGTGCCATTGCTTCATCAGCGAGGTGCTCAAGCGAATCTGCCTGGTTGTTGGCATACAAAGTCAGCACCTTCTGATAAAGTGTGTAAGTGGAATCCGTCCAGTTGATGGAGTCGTTGCCTGAGACTTGTTTGATTCTGCTGTTTTTGCAGGAGAAGATAAACAGCGCAATTGTTGCAAACAACAGGAAGATGGAGTAATGGTGACTTTTTAACATAAATGGAGGTTTATGGCCGATAACATTTTCGTTTTTATTTCGTATTGCATATTCGCTTATTTCAATCGCAATTTCCTTTTTTTTTCGGTTGCAAAATTACACTTAATCGCGAAAAGATGTTTCCCATAAATATGAGTTTATGTATAAAATCACGATTTTTGGTGTGTAAAATCATGATTTTTTACAGCATTCTTGCCATTTTTACATAAATTTCGTAACTTTGTACCGCAAAAAATAGGATAGGGATGGCTGAGATGCAATTTTCTGCGATGGTGCTGATGTCACTGCTGGCAGTGACGCTAATCGTGTTGTTGCCTCGTCGTGTAATGACCGAATCAGTGCTGAACCGATCACGATGGCTCATGGTGGGAGGAACGACTCTGGTTGCCGTTCAGTTCTTGCTCCAATATACCTTTGGCTTCCGTCAGATGGGTGTCACACAGGCCGTGATGGTGAACCTCCTGTTCTTCGTTCCTTGTTCCTGCCTGTTTAGCTTGGCAATCCTCAATCTGCAACAAAAGGGGCGCTTGCAGCGGCGTGATGTGTTGGTGGGATTTGTTGGATGGGCGCTGACGGTATCATCTCTTTCTTTTGCCGCTTATCAATCGGGCGCTGTGTTGACAGACAGCCCGTGGATGCGTTGGGCGGAATATGCTGCTGCGCTTTTCTACTGTCTTATGCAGTTATATTACACCTGCCGGCTTATCCGAAGTAATAGACAGTTGAAAAACATGCTGAACGATTATTACGAACATCATACGCACTACCTGTTACACTGGATGAACCAGAGCATCGTCCTGATGTCGCTGATGGCCTTCGGTGTGCCATTCCTGATTTTCAGCTCAGGTTTGCCATTGCTTGTCTATGCCCTCCTCTTCTTTTTCTCCATGTATTACATCGTATTCAGCTTTATCTGTTATTGCGTGGGTAACGATTCCTATCAGGTGGAGATGGCCCAACAGAATGCCAGTGACGAGGGACTGTCGGATACGACGACCAAGAACGACTCCGTAATTAGTGATTCGGAACGACAGCGTGTGACTCAGGCCGTTGACCAATGGCTGGCCTGCGATGGGCATCTGCATAGCAACGTGACGGTGGCTATGGCTGCCACTGCCATGCATGTTCCTCAGCGACTCTTACGCGCCTGGTATCAGGCGGAGGGTTTCGAGTCCTATAGTGACTGGTTGCAGCACCTCCGTGTGGAGTATGCCAAACAGCTGTTGGCTCAGCATCCTGACTGGTCTATTGACATCATCGCAGAGCAGTCTGGCTTCAGTAGCCGTAATTATTTTCATCGCATCTTCTTGAAACTCACAGGGCAGACTCCTGCTCAATATGTTACCCATCTGAATAAATAGGTAAGAGGGATTAACAAGTTTTTTGGGGAACGTTGTGCTTTTATTGCCGATTTATTATTACCTTTGCAGGCAAAATTAGTCAAGATGAGAAAAATACTTCTTTTGTTTTTCATGTTCAGCATATTGGCTGTAGTTCCTGCCAGCGCCCAAGACAGCGTTGCGGCACAGCCCGATACGGTGCAGACGGACAGTCTGCAGGCTGACTCGGCTATGGCAGTGATTGACGCAGAGTTGGGTAACATGGATGATTCTGCAGAGACAGACGGTAGCTTGCACAAACAGTTGAAACGTAAGTTTATTGAAGGCTCTGCCGGTTTTATGTCATTGGTGGCTTTAGCCCTGGTGTTAGGTCTGGCTTTCTGCATTGAGCGCATCATATACCTCACGCTTTCTGAGGTAAAGACCAAGAAGCTGATGCACGATATCGACGCGCACCTGGAAAGTAATGATGTCGAAGGCGCGAAGAATCTTTGCCGTAACACGCGCGGTCCCGTGGCGAGTATCTGCTACCAAGGCCTGCTCCACGTTAATGAACCTCTAGAAGAGATAGACCGCCAGCTCACCAATTATGGTGCTGTGCAGATTAATAACATGGAGAAAGGCTGTACCTGGATTCGCCTGTTCATCGCGGTGGCTCCCTCATTGGGATTCCTGGGAACAGTTATTGGCATGGTGATGGCTTTCGATCGCATCCAGACAGCGGGTGATATCAGTCCTACGATCGTGGCAGAGGGTATGAAGGTGGCTCTGATTACCACTATCTTTGGTATCATTGTTGCCATCATCCTGCAGTTCTTCTACAACTATATTCTCTCTAAGATAGAACACCTCACTGCGCAAATGGAGGAAGGCGCTATTGTTTTTATGGATTCAGTCCATGAATATAAAAAGAGAAAGGAGTAATGAGTAATGGCTGATATGAGTAGTTATTTCCTGGCTGAGGTGATGCTGTGGCTGATGTATATCGCCATGGGTGTGGCAGTTATTGCTACCATTGTTTCCGCTATCCGGTCTTTTTGGCTCAACAAATAGCGGACTGCGGGCTTTGCCCTAGTGAATAGTGAATAGTGAAAAGTGAATAGTGCACTCGACCTATGGTCGCTTTGACCTTGGTCAAAGAATAGTGAATAGTGATGATTAAGCGTAGGCATAGGGACGTTCCAGAACTCAATACCACGTCAACAGCGGATATATCGTTCATGTTGCTGGTATTCTTTCTAGTTACTTCGTCAATGAATTCTGACAAAGGACTGGGACGTAAACTCCCGCCTGTTGACGAGCATCAGCAGGAACAGCGGGATATAAGTCGCAGCAATGTGTTGCAGGTGACCCTCGATGCCTCTGATGTGTTATATTGCGATGAGAAGCAGGTTACACTCCAGGAATTGCAGCAGCAAGTGGAATCGTTTGTAGCCTCGCGCCAGACCGATCGTCATATCATTGCCGTAAAGACGGACAGGCAGACCAGCTATAATGCCTATTTTGAGATGCAGAATGCTGTTGTGGGTGCTTATCGACATTTACGCAACAAGATGGCTTTGCAGCATTATGGTCATCCCTTCAGCCAGTGTACTGCGGAGGAACGTGAAGTCATCATAGCGCGTTATCCTCAGCGAATCAGTGAGGCGATGCCTGTAGATTCAGAGAAAGGAGGACAGCCATGAGTCGTTTCCGCCATCGTAAGCACGATGTGCCAGGTCTTAACCTTGCCTCGTTGCCTGACCTTATCTTCACCGTTCTGTTCTTCTTTATGATTGTCACTCACATGCGTGATGTCAATCCCAAAGTGCGTTACGAGGTTCCTCAGGGTACGGAACTGTCAAAGAGTGGTAATAAGGGTGGAATAGTTTATATTTTTATAGGAAAACCTGTTGATGCACAAGGTCAGGTGGTGAGCAATGAGACGTGTATCCAATTGAACGACCGCTATGTTTCTGTCTCGCAACTTGCTCAGGAGATTGCCCATGAGCGTAGCCAGATGTCAGAATCCGACCGTCAGCACATGGTGGTCTCTATCCGTGCTGATCGTGATACCGAGATGGGTGTTATCAACGATGTGAAGCAGGCTCTGCGCAAGGCAGGAGCATTGAATATCAACTATTCGGCTACTTCCTCACATAATCCACAAAAGCATAATTAAAGGCGTGCTTCTCGTCTTTTCCATGTTCCTCCTTCTCGGCTATTTTCCAATCGCTATAGTCCGGGAAGAAGGCATCCGCCTCTTGGGGCGTGTCGTCCACCTCTGTTAGACACAGGCGGTCGGCCAAGTCGATAGCTTGCTCATACACCCGTGCACCCCCGATGATATACACGTCCTCATCTTCCTTGCAACTCCTTAAAGCAGTCTCGAGAGTGGTGAAGACCTCACAACCTGGCAACTCCTTGACGGTGTTGCTCAGTACCACGTTCCGACGATTGGGCAGTGCCCCCTTGGGCAATGATAGATAAGTGTTCCTGCCCATGATGATGGTATGTCCCGTGGTCAGTGCCTTGAATCTTTTCAAGTCGTTGGGCAACCAGTATATCAGCTTGTTCTCGAATCCGATGGCCCTGTTTTTTGCCACCGCAGCAATAATACTAATCATTCATTTAATAATTTATCTTTAAACACTGACTTCCGCTTTGATATGTGGCCAGGGGTCGTAGCCCTCCAATTCAAAGTCTTCAAACTGGAAATCAAAGATGCTCTTCACGTCAGGATTAATCTTCATGGTAGGCAGGGGGCGCGGCTCACGGGTCAGTTGCAGCCTGGCCTGCTCGATATGGTTCAAGTAGAGGTGGGTGTCACCTGTGGTATGGATAAAGTCACCCGCCTTCAATCCTGTCACCTGTGCCATCATCTGCAGGAGCAGGGCATAGGATGCGATGTTAAAAGGAACGCCCAGGAAGGTGTCTGCCGAGCGCTGGTAGAGCTGGAGCGACAGTCGTCCGTCGGCCACGTAGAACTGGAAAATGGTGTGGCATGGGGGCAACGCCATCTTGTTCACTTCAGCGACATTCCATGCAGAAACAATCATGCGGCGTGAGTTAGGATTGTTTTTCAACTGGTCCACCACATATTGTATCTGGTCAATAACCCCTCCGTTGTAGTCGGGCCATGAGCGCCATTGGTGACCATAGACGGGTCCCAACTCGCCATTCTCGTCAGCCCACTCGTTCCAGATGCGGACACCATGTTCCTGCAGGTACTTTACATTTGTGTCACCTTTGAGGAACCATAGTAGTTCGTAGATAATACTTTTCAAGTGCAACTTCTTCGTGGTCAGCAGTGGAAAACCGTCTTCCAGATTATAACGGCTCTGCGTACCAAAGATGCTGATGGTACCAGTGCCTGTACGGTCACCTTTCTGCGTACCTTCCGTAAGGATACGGTTCAGTATGTCTAAGTATTGCTTCATATCTTTTTTAGTATAGGTTCGTATGCTGTGGGTATATGTGTGGTCTTTATTCTCCAAGGTTTGGGATAGAGATTGTTGGCACGTGTGCCGATGTTTTTCACCTGTCCTAAGATTTTTCCCATGAAAGATACCTCTACCAGTCCTTTGGGAACATCACCGGAAAGGACCAATGATTCGCCTCGCAGGAACTTCAGGGCATCTTCATAGGATAGTCCTGCCTGTGGGAGTGCTCCCTCATGACGAGCCGTAATCTCGTTGGCAACGAGCCGTAATCTCGTTAACGACGAGCCGTAATCTCGTTGAGAATGAGCCGCCACCCCTCTCTTGTGGAGCACGCAAACGAAAAGTCCTTCGCTGCGGCTGATGCCAGGGATGAAACGATAGACAGGCTCCTGGAATCCCTCGAGCAATGACCCTGTGATGTTCCATTCTGGCTTTATCTCTACTTTCAGCACTTCTGCATCATACTCATTGAGTATCCAGCGGATATTCTCCTCGTTCTCTTTTGTGTTAAACGTGCATGTGCTATATATCAGGAATCCCCCCTCGTTCAGGCAAGCCCAGGCATCGGCAACAATCTCGCGTTGCAACTGCCAGCATTTCTCCACGTTCTGGGGACTCCACTCGCGGATGGTGCTCTCGTCCTTGCGAAACATCCCTTCCCCCGAACAGGGCACATCGCACAGAATCAAATCAAACTTCATCTTCGCCGCGCGATAGTCGCGCGGATAACAGTTGGTGACGATGTGATTCTCGTAGCCCCATTTCGTCACATTCTCCAAAAGGATGCTGGCCCGATTGCGGATGGGCTCGTTGGAGTAGAGCACACAATCCGCTGGAAGTGCTGAGCGGAGTAGGGTGGATTTCCCACCAGGAGCAGCACAGAGGTCGAGGGCAGCAAGTGGCCTGATGGCTGATGGCTGATGGTTGACGTATGCGTTATGCATTTGTCTCAACACCTCGTCAAGGAACATCGAAGCAGCTTCCTGCACGTAATAGCAACCTGCGTGAAACAAAGGGTCCATGGTGAAGTTTGGACGTTGCTTTAGGTAATAGCCCTCTCGGCACCAAGCCACCGGTTCACCATCAATGACTTCCAACCTCTGCCCTCTGCCTTCAGACATTTTTTTCGGGTTCAGTCGGATGCTGACAGGAGCAGGCTCTTCAAACGATTTTAGGTATCGCTCGAAGCGCTCCGCACCCATCAGTTGGCGCGTATATTCGGTGAATTGAAGTGGTAATTGTGCCATTCGCTTGCAAAATTAAAAAAAAAATTGCATCTTTGCAACTAATTTGGCAAGGATTCCGTCAAACAGACAAAGAATTCAAAAAAGTAAAGGTATGAAAAAGGTGTTATTATCTGTTATGGCGCTTGGGATGCTGACCGCTTGTAACGTACATTTTACCAAAAGAGTAAAGGCACAGGCAGAGGAGCAGCGCCAACTGAAAGGCTTTGAGCGCATAGAGCTGTTAGGCTCGCTGGATGTGAAATATGAGCAGGCCGACTCATTCTCTGTGGTGGTGAAGGCTCCTCAAAAGGTGATTGATGATGTGGAGACCCGTGTGGAAGGCAATAAGCTGGTGGTCAATATGAAGGGCAGCAACAAATTCCTGAATTTGGGAATCTCTGATAGCGATGGCGTGACGGTCTATGTGACCTCTCCCGATTTCCTCGGCATCGAACTGAAGGGCTCTGGCGATTTTGAATGCAAGAAGCTGTTGGATACCGATTGCCTCGATATTGTGCTGAGAGGCTCTGGCGACATAGAGTTCGACGACATTATCTGCGACCAGGTCAACGTGTCGCTGGTAGGCTCGGGCGATGTGGAGGTAAAGCATGCGAAGGCCCTGCGCTCCACAGTGGACTTGGTAGGTTCCGGCGACGTCAAGATGCGCTTTGATGATAGTGGTGAAGTGGAGTCACTCCTGACAGGTTCTGGCGACATCACACTGTCTGGCGCTGTCAAGAATTACAAATCACATGTTCGTGGTTCAGGTGATATGCACACAGAAAAACTGAACATTGGCGAGGGCACCCGCATAGTCAACAAGTGAAAACAAAACAAACTAACATAAATGATAGAATTGAGTATGAAGAAAGTATTATTGACAATGACATTGCTGCTTACGCTCAGTATGGGCTTGCAGGCAGCAGGACAGAAGCACCGACATACGCCCCGTAAAGAACAGGTAGATTCTACCAGTCAGGGTGGCATCGAGGTCTTCTCGGATACTACAAGTGCGGATACTGCCACCGTGACGAGAAAGGTCACCGTTACCACCCGTACATCACCTTGGAGCACGACATCTACGACATATGATGTTGATGGTGATGACTTGGAAAGTATCGTTGGCAGTCTCTTCAGTCAGATGGATGGTAAGGATTTCGCAGGCATGTTGTTTGTCCTGGGCGTGCTGTTCATCCTCTTTGTGCTGGCTCCCGTGCTCATCATCGTTGCCCTGTTCTATTTCATCAACAAGAACCGCAAGGAGAAGATGCGTCTGGCACAGATGGCCATGCAGCAGGGACAGCCTATTCCCGACCAGTTGTTAAATGAGCAACCAACGGATGTCAATGATGAATATCAGAAGGGCATGCGCCAGTGCTTTGTAGGTGTGGGCCTGATGGTGTTCTTGGGTTTCGCTGCTGGTGAAGTAGGTTTTGGCATCGGTGCATTGGTGTTCTGCATAGGACTGGGTAAGGTGTTTGCCTCCAAGACGGCTCAGAATAAACAACGTAGAGATAACGAATTAAATCAGAATAATTATGACTAAGAAATTAGAACGTAGCAACGACCGCGTGTTAGGCGGCGTTTGTGCAGGATTTGCGGAGTATATGGATTTTGACCCGGTAGCAGTACGCTTGGGCTATGCAGCATTGACGTTGTTTACCGCCTTCGCAGGTATTCCTTTTTACATCATAGCGTGGATTATCATGCCAGAGAAGAACGCTATCAGCAATTTGTAATCGTCAATCGTCAAAATGTCAAAGACAACTGACATCTCTCTTGTAGCGCAGGTGGCGGTATTCGGCAACGGGCGGGCTTTCGACGAGCTTGTACGCCGTTACCAGTCTTCTGTGCGCCGGTTCTTCCTGAACCAGACACTGGGAGATAGTCAGTTGAGCGACGATTTGGCACAGGACACCTTCATCAAGGCTTACACTAACATCCGCTCCTTTCGCGGTCTGGCCTCGTTCCAGACGTGGCTGATGCGCATTGCCTACAATGTGTTTTACGACTACGTAAGGAAGGAAAAGGTAAAACCTGGGTCGCTAAGCACCCTTAGGTCAAAGAACAGTGAGCAATTCTCTTCCGATGTTTCCTCCGTTGAAAATGTGGCGGCAGCAAATTCTTGCGTCTCTTCGGTAGCAAGCGAGCTGAGCTCGAGCGCTTCACTCTTCACTCTTCACTCTTCACTTTATAATATCATCGTCAGCAATCCTCCCTATATCCAGCCCTCAGAACGCGATGGAATGGACAAAAACGTGCTCGACTACGAGCCAGAGACAGCACTCTTTGCTCCTGAAGACAATCCCATTATCTTCTACCAGCGCATTGGCGACTACGCCATCAGAAGTCTGACGCCTGGCGGACTACTCTATTTCGAACTGAATCCCCAGACGGCTGAAACTGTCGACAACTATCTGGAAAGTATTGGATTCCAGGAAATAGAAATACGCAAAGACCAGTTTGGCAAACAACGATTCCTTAAAGCTAAGAAAATATGAAGAAAGAAATGACCGAACAAGAGGCATTCCTGCAACTGGCAGCCCTCTGTGCACAGGCAGAGCACTGCGAGCAGGAGATGCGTGACAAGATGAAACGGTGGGAACTCGACGAGGCAGTCCAAACCCATGTGATTGAGCGTCTTACCAAAGAGCGTTATATCAATCAGGAGCGCTTTGCACGAGCCTTTGTCAACGATAAGATTCGCTACAACAAGTGGGGACGTCGCAAGGTGCAGCAGGCGCTTTGGCAGAAACGTATTGATCAGGATATCCAGCAACGGGTGCTCGATGAAATCGACAATCAGGAATATCTTGCCGTACTCCGTCCTCTGTTGAAACAGAAGCGTAAGAGCATCAAGGCTCAGAGCGACTACGAACTGAACCAGAAACTCGTGCGCTTTGCCTTGAGTCGAGGGTTTACGTTCGACATCATCCGCCAGTGTCTCGATGTCGATGATGAGATGGAATACGCCGATGAAACCGATTAGTTTCTGGCGCCGACTACTTGATTTGATTGCCCCACGCCTTTGTGTGGTCTGCGGCCATCGCCTGACGGTGACGGAAGAAGTCATCTGTGCCAAATGCAATTTCCACCTGCCAAGGACTGGTCTTCATCGCCATGCTTACGAAAATGAGATGTCCAAGCTCTTCTGGGCGCAGATTCCTATAGAGAAAGCCACAGCCTTCTTCTATTACGAGGCCCACGCTGAGACAGCCAACATCATCTATGAGCTGAAATACAAAAATCATCCAGAGATCGGCAATATCGTGGGGCGCATGCTGGCTAAAGAGATCCAACCCTCAGGATTCTTCGATGGAATCGACGGAATCGTACCAATCCCACTGGCTAAGAAGCGTCTGCGCCAACGTGGTTACAACCAAAGTGAGGAGATAGCCCAGGGTGTCAGCGAGATTACGGGATTACCTATTTATAAGAAGGTGGTGAGGCGCAACAGTTTCAAAGGCTCCCAGACCAACAAAGGTCATTGGGACCGCCAGGAGAATGTAGAACATGTCTTCGAACTCATCGATGCAGAAGCCGTTAGCAATCGACATCTGCTCCTCATCGACGATGTTGTCACCACAGGAGCCACCTGTATCGCCTGTGCCAAAGCCCTCTGCCAATCAGGCACCGTCCGCATCAGCATCCTCTCCCTCGGCTTCGCCAAATCATAGATTTTTTACTTTTTTACCTTTATACTTTTTTACCTTTATATTTTTTTTCGTAACTTTGCGCCCAAATCAACGTTGAAGTTATGGAAATCAAGAATCAATTTGCTAAGAAACTGATGGAGATTCAGGCCATCAAGTTGCAACCCAACGAGCCATTCACCTGGGCATCGGGTTGGAAATCACCTATTTACACCGACAACCGTAAGACACTGTCGTTCCCTCAGCTCCGTTCCTTCGTGAAGCTGGAGCTCTGCCACGCCATCCAGGAGCATTTCCCTGAGGCAGAGGCAGTGGCTGGTGTGGCTACAGGTGCTATTGCACAAGGTGCACTCGTGGCAGATCAGCTGGGACTCCCCTACAGTTATGTACGTCCGAAGCCTAAGGATCACGGTATGGGCAACCAGGTGGAGGGTGAGATCAAGAAGGGTGCCAAGGTGGTAGTCGTTGAGGATCTAATCTCCACTGGCGGCAGCAGTCTGAAAGCCGTCGCAGCCCTGCGCGAGTATGGCGTAGAGGTGATCGGTATGGTAGCTTCGTTCACCTATGGCTTCCCTGTGGCAGAAAAGGCCTTCGAGGAGGCTGGCGTGAAACTTATCACCCTGAGCAACTACGAGGCTGTGATTGAGGAGGCTGCCAAGACTGGCTATATCAAGGAGGCAGACAAGGTTGTGCTCGCTGAATGGCGCAAGAGCCCCGACACGTGGAAACAATAAAAAATAGGATTATGGGACTATTCGGAAGTGAATCAAAATTCGAGAGTAGCGTGAAGTTCGTACCCTACTCTCAGCAGGCTGTCTACAACAATCTCAGCGACCTGAACAATCTGGAGAAGGTACGCGACCGCATCCCTGAGGACAAGATCAATGACTTCAGCTTCGACCAGGACACCGTGAGCCTGAATGTCAATCCCGTGGGAGAGCTGAAGCTCCGCATCTGTGATCGCGAGGAGCCTAAGTGCGTGAAGTTCGAGACCGTTCAGTCGCCCGTACCCTTCAACGTATGGGTTCAGGTGCTGCCCGTCGATGAGAACAACTCGAAGATGAAGGTGACGGTGAAGGCAGAGCTGAACCCCTTCATCAAGAGCATGGTAGAGAAACCGCTTCAGGACGGCGTAGAGAAGATCGCCGATGCCCTCGCTCAAGTACACTATGTCTAAGTGAAGAATGAAGAGTGAAGAATTTGCTACCGCATGATCGTTAATTATAGGAGAGAAGGGGGGACACACTTATGAAACTTTGGGAAAAGAACTTTGAAATCAACAAGGAGATAGAGCGTTTCACGGTGGGACGTGACCGCGAGATGGACCTCTATCTGGCCAAATACGACGTATTGGGCTCGATGGCACATATCACGATGTTGGAGAGTATCGGACTGTTGGAGAAAGACGAACTCACACAGCTGCTGGCGGAGTTGAAAAACATCTATCACTTGGCAGAGCGTGGCGAATTCGTGATCGAAGACGATGTCGAGGATGTACACTCGCAGGTAGAGATGCTACTCACCCGTAAGTTGGGCGACATGGGCAAGAAGATTCACTCAGGCCGGAGCCGCAACGATCAGGTACTCGTAGACCTCAAGCTCTTTACCCGCCACGAACTGAAGGAGATTGCCGATGAGGTGAAGATCCTCTTCGACGAGCTGATACAGAAGAGCAATCAGTACAAGGACGTGCTGATGCCAGGCTACACCCATCTGCAGATTGCGATGCCATCAAGCTTCGGGCTCTGGTTTGGTGCTTACGCAGAGAGTCTCTGCGACGATATGCTCTTCCTCCAGGCAGCCTATAAGATGACCAACCGCAATCCTCTTGGCTCTGCAGCAGGCTACGGCTCGTCATTCCCCCTGAACCGTACGATGACGACGGAGCTGCTGGGCTTCGACTCAATGGACTACAATGTGGTCTATGCCCAGATGGGGCGCGGCAAGATGGAGCGCAACGTGGGCTTCGCCATCGCCACCATTGCAGGCACCATCGCCAAGATGGCCTTCGACGCCTGCCTGTTCAACTCTCAGAACTTCTCGTTTGTCAAGCTACCCAAGGAGTGTACGACAGGCTCGTCGATCATGCCCCACAAGAAGAATCCCGATGTCTTCGAGCTCATCCGTGCCAAGTGCAACAAGCTGCAGTCGCTGCCCCAGCAGGTGACGCTCATCATGAACAACCTGCCCGTGGGCTACTTCCGCGACCTGCAGATTATCAAGGAAGTCTTTTTGCCAGCCTTTGGCGGGCTGAAGGACTGTCTGCAGATGGCAGCCTATATCATCAACAAGATAGAGGTGAACGAGCACATCCTCGACAATCCGATGTACGACCCGATGTTCAGCGTCGAGGAGGTCAACCGCCTCGCAGCCAACGGCATGCCTTTCCGCGATGCCTACAAGAAGGTGGGCCTCGACATCGAGGCAGGCAATTTCAAGGCCGACAAGCACATCCACCATACGCACGAAGGCTCTATCGGCAACCTCTGCAACGACCAGATACAGGCCCTGATGCAGCAGACGCTCGACGGATTCCACTTCGAACGCATGACAGAGGCAGAACGTAAACTACTGGGACGCTAACAATATATTTGTTCTTATGTTCTTATGTTCTTATTATCTAAAATAAATATGTTCTTATGTTCTTCTGTCTAAAAATAAAGTTCTTCTGTCTGAAAACCATCAATAGTTCTCGGCTTTGACTTGGAAGTAGGCCTGGGGATGGTCGCAGACGGGACATACCTCGGGAGCCTTCTTGCCTACGACGATGTGACCGCAGTTGGCACACTGCCAGATGACATCACCGTCCTTTGAGAACACGCGCTCCTTCTTGATGTTGTCGAGCAACTTACGGTAGCGCGCCTCGTGCTCCTTCTCGATCTTGGCTACGCCCTCAAACTTCTCGGCTATCTCGTCGAAGCCCTCCTCGCGAGCCTCCTGAGCCATGCGGGCATACATATCCGTCCACTCGAAGTTCTCGCCCAGTTCCTTGAACCACATCTTGGCATGCTCTTTCTCATTGTCCGCGGTTTTCAGGAACAGCGCAGCGATCTGCTCATACCCTTCCTTCTTCGCCTTTGACGCAAAGTAGGTGTACTTGTTGCGTGCCTGTGATTCTCCGGCGAAGGCAGCCTCCAGGTTCTTCAGGGTCTGGGTTCCTTCGTAACGATTCTTGTTTTCGCTCATTCTTCCGAATCTCCTTCTGTATGTTTGATTCTGTACATCTGGGACACCCTCAGGGCAACACACGAAGCAGCCGCGCCGGAGGGATTTAGGTTATTTTACAAAGATTTCTCTTTGTTCGTCAATGGAAACGGGAGCAAAAACTCCTAATGTGTAAACATGTTGCATAATCCCTGCCTTCCCTGCAGAAATTCAGAAAATCAAA